>Ga0315903_10006456_pt1 | contig 14951 bp, 23 predicted proteins | sample LakEriMetagenome_7_FD_203524 | JGI IMG/M metagenome (GOLD analysis project Ga0315903, IMG submission 203524) | Freshwater fungal communities from buoy surface, Lake Erie, Ohio, United States - Buoy 2 MA119 | ecosystem: Environmental > Aquatic > Freshwater > Lake | place: USA: Lake Erie, Ohio...
TTAAACAACGAAGAAACAAGCAAAGCTGCTAAAGCTAGAGCAAGAAAAGCATTATCAGAAATTAAAAAGCTTATCTCTGCTTATAACAAAGCTTCTGTAGCTGAGGCCAAAGCTAAATAACTATGACCCCTAGGGAAACAGAAATTTATACTAAATTTTTTAATCAATATAAGAAATACTCTGATAAATGGATTAAAAGATATGGTGGAAAAGCCGAAGATATAATGAATAAACGTTCCCATAAAATAGCTAAGAAATTAGCTGAAAATGAAAATAAGGATAAAGTTAGAGAGGTTATTAGGAAAGTCCTAATGACCCCTCCAGCTAACCCTGAACCTGAAGAAATTAACTCAGTTGATTTCATTTCAAATGTTAAACCAGTTGAAGATTCAACTTTAAATTCAATCAAATTGTCTATTCCATTGTTAATTCGTATGATGGAATATGCTAAAGAAGATGCTAAAGACGATTTAGATTTACATTTTGCAGCTGAAAATATGATTGAGTTAGCTAAAGATAATAAAACTCTTAGTATGAAAGATTATGCTCAAATAATTCATAATCAAATAAGAGAAATGTTAGAGAATAAAAAAACTAAACTTATTAAGTAATGACTAAAAACGAGTTTAAAGAAAAAATTAGAACATTAGTTAAACAAGTTTACTCTAAACCTACTTCTGATGAAGTGGATTTAGATAACCCCTCACCTATATCTTTAGAATCAGATCGTTTTCCTGTTTTAACTAAATTTCCAACACTTAAAGATACTATTGTTAAATTATTAACAGATCAATATGAATTATTTATAAGTGATATTGAATGGGTAGCACCTCGTCCTACTACATTCCGTATTATTTTATCTAATGATCAACCGTTTTATTTAATTTATACTGATAGATCTTGGATTGGTAAAGTAGAGGGTAAAAAATATTATTTACTTAATTTAAGTGAAGAACAAAATTGTATTGAAGCCATAGCTAGAATTTTAGCATATGGTATTAGAGTAACTCAACCAACTGAAACAGGTGGTGAAAGTGCTCCTCCAGCAGGAGAAGCAACACCTCCAGCAGGAGAAACTCCTCCAGCTGAAGAGACGCCAGCTGAAGAAACACCTCCAGCATAATGGATCCATTAGATTTATTTTTTAAAAAATATTCATATAAATTTCCAAAAGGATATCCTGACTTAAATGATGAGCAGGATATTAATCTTTTAGCTGATTTATTAGAGGGATTAGATATAAATTTAAGTGAAATGAATTTAGCAGGCCCAGCCACTGGTTACAAAGACAAATTTGGAGCATTTGAAAAATACATCCAAAACAACCCAGAATCCTTAAACCTAACATATCAAATTGATAGGGATGCTATTTTATATGAACCTGAACTTCCTTTAACTAAAAAAGATACAATTAAAAAGAATGAATCTATAAAAATTATTACAAAAAATGTTAATGATATAAAAACTATTGGAAATAGTGGATATATTCTTATATCTTATAATAATAATAATTATTTAATTCGTTTAAGTGATATAAAAAAACCTACAGGAAAATCTGTTGAAAAAATAGATATAGATATTTCTAATAAAAATAATCCAAAAATTTTTCATAGTTTTACCCCAGGCCATCCTCAAGAAAAACAAGTAGTTGAATTATTCATAAATAATTCTGATGAAAATTGGTCATTTGATTATGATAATAAAAAATATAATATAACTTATTTAGGTGATCCTGAATGGAAAGGAAAAGGTAAACCTAAATCTGATGTACAAATATCATTTAATGAAGCTCCAAGAGCAGAATTAGGTAAAGATTTAAGAATTAGTTTAAAAGCATCAAATGCTATTTTTGTTGAAAATTGGATATTACCTGATCGGGCTATTCAATTAATAGGTAAAGATAATCTTAAAAAAGAAATTTTAGATTTATATAAAACATTATTAGTTAGTAATATTTTTAAAAAGGGTACAACAGCTAATAATTTAGCAGCTTTTGTATCTACTAAAAATAACACATATAAAATAGATACAGGTACTGAGTCTAGAGGACCATATTTGCTAACTCCTGAAGGAACTTTTGAAGCATATACTGGAAGTGAAAAATTTGGAGAAAATAGTAAAGGATCTGCTAATTGTTTTTTTAAAGGTGATGTTCCAAGTACTATTGAAGAATTTATTAAAAAACTAGAAGCTTTTACACCTTCAACTGTAGAGAATGATTTAGATAAATTATATTTAACTATTAGAGGATCAAATGAGTCTAGAGGAGGTTCATTCATTTTTAATAAAGTAAAAACAAAAGATAAAGAGTATTGGACAATAACTGAACCTTGGATAAAAGCTTTAGGAATTAAAGAAGATATAGATCCAGAAACTAAAGAGATAACATATAATTAATATTTATTGTCATGAAACACACTGATCTTATAAAACGTTTAATTCAAGAGGTATTATCAACTCCTCTTAAAAAAGATAAATGCAATTGTGGTTGCCATTCATGTGAAAATGTAGGTAACCAAGGTCCTGTACTTAATGAAAATTTAAATGCTAAGATCACTATGACTGAAAACATGAAATATCATGTTAACAATAGATTAGCACTTACTGAAAACACTTTTAGATATGGGTCAGATGCATTTTTAAATTTGTGGGCTGAAGCTCGTTATTTATATTCTCGTAATGCTATTCACGTTAATGACTTAGACAAAGAAATTATAACTGAAACTAACATAGGTGAATATGGAATTTATGAAGGTCAAAAAATACCTTTAGATTTACCAATGTTAGAAGAAGTAGTTGAAATATTACCATATGATGATTTATTAAATCAAATTAAAGCAGATGCTGAATTGATGAAAGATAGATCTGAAACATTAATGGATATGTATTTTGATGTTGAACAGGCTATTTTTGATAAAAATCCTGGTCAAATTGAAACTGTATTGAGAGGTTACAATGCATATAATAAGTATGTTAGTTTTTTAAAATTAAACGAAACAACTAAAAAGAAAAATCCACCAATTGGAAAACCAAAACGTGGTGGCTCAAAGAAATTTTATGTTTATGTTCGCAAACCAGGTGGAGGAATTAAAAAAGTATCATTTGGAATGGCAGGTGGTGGTTTGAGAGCAAAACTTAATAATCCAAAAGCCCGCCAAGCATTTGCTAAACGTCATAAATGTGCTCAAAAGAAAGATAGAACTACAGCCTCATATTGGTCTTGTAGATTACCTCGTTACGCTAAATTATTAGGATTCAAAACAACATTTTCAGGATATTGGTAAAAATAAAATTATGGAACATTGCTCAAAATTAGTATCTTATTTGTTACACTCAAGAACACAAGCTCATGTGTTTCACTTACAAACTACATCATTTGCTGAACATAAAGCATTAAATGATTATTATGATAATATTGTAGATTTAGTTGATGGTTTTGTAGAAAGCTATCAAGGTAAATATGGAATCATGAATGGGTATTGTGGTTTCAATATAATGAATTATACTAACAAACAACAAGTAATTCAATATTTTGAAGCACTATGTAGTACTATAACTGAATTACGTCAAGGTATTACTGATTCTTATTTAGATAATCAAGTGGATGAAATAGTTACTTTAGTTAATTCTACTTTATATAAACTTAAGTGTTTAAACTAATGATACCTAAATTAAAACATATAATTAAAGAAGAAATTCGTAAAATTTTATATGAAGTAGAATCTGCTTCTCAATTATATAAAATTCAAGGGTTATTAATTGTTAATACTAATGTAAAAAGCCAATCTCAAGCATTCTCAGACATTAGATCTATAACAGGAGTTACAACTATAAGCGCTAAAGATTATCAACCTCGTTTACCTAGACCTAATAGAGCATACAACATTCTAACAGTTAAAATTGATCCTTATCCTTATCTAAAGAAAGGTAAATTTGATGAAGAAACAGTTGCTAATATAATTGAAAAAATCAAACAAATTCAAGGTATTAAAGCGTTTAAAGCTAAACCTGAATTAGTAAATGTAGGTGTTTAATGAAATTAATCGACATATTAAAACAACTTTTACTTGAAAAAGCAGATCGTTGTAAACGTATTGCTGATAGAAAATACGATAAACCATCTGCTTATAAATCAGGTGCTATTGTTAGATGTCGTAAAGGTGATATTTGGAAAGATATAAAAGAAGATGAATCACTTCATAAATGGTTCAAACGTCAAGGTCCATCAGGTAAAGAAGGTGGATGGGTTGATTGTAATACTTGTAGAGACGGTAAATGTAAATCATGTGGTCGTAAAAAAGGCGAAAAACGTTCTAAATACCCATCATGTCGTCCTACACCTGCTCAATGTAAAACTAAAGGTAAAGGTAAAAAATGGGGAAAAACAAAATGAAAAAAGAATTTAGTATAACAGAGTGGATACTCAAAAATAGATTAAAAGAACATAATGAAGAAGGAGAATATTCTCCTTATATGTTCTCTCCAATAGGATTTGGATGTCATGTATGTAAATACTACTATGTAGAAGATGAAAAACATATGTGCTCTAATGAAGAATATCAACAATATAAAGGCACTTCAGAATTAATTGATGATGAAGGTAATCAAATAAAAGATCCTAGTAAATGGTGTTCAAATTGGTTTATACCTAAAGAAGATGAGCCATCCGTATAAAGACATAAAAGTTACAGATAAATATATTATTCGTGAATTTGACGAAAATATAGATCCTATTGAACTTATGTGGCATCGTGATAATGAAGATCGTACATTAGAAATTATAGATAAAACAGATTGGAAATTCCAATTTGATAATGAATTGCCAATTTTGTTGGAAAATCATATATTTATACCAAGACACGCTTGGCATCGAGTTATTAAAGGTACAGGTACTCTAAAATTAAAAATATACAAAAATGGACGATAAACAAAATTTAATTAATTCTTTAAAAGCAGATTATTTAGAGTCTAGTCCTGATGATATTACAAACTATATACTTTCTTCTGGTAATTTTAGAAGATATAGAAAAACAACAGATACAGCTTCAGAAGCAATAGCTAATGTGCTTGTAGGAGCTTATGGAAAAGATAAAGCTAAAGAAATTGTAAACGCATCAAAATTAACAAATAAAGAAGAAGCTAACAAATACATAAAAGAAAATATGAATAATAAATTAAAGCAACTTATTCGTGAATCAATTCAAGAATATGTTAAAAATATTGAAGAAGCTGGTAACATAGCAGCCACAGAAGCTAAAATGAAAGCTTGTCAAGAAGCAATTGACAATCGTAAAAAAATGATCAACATGGAAGGCTTAGATGAAACTATGAAAGAAATGGTTGATAAGAAAAAAGTAAAAGAACTTGAAAAAGAAATTAAACATCTTGAAAAAAGTTTAGCTAAATATGAAAAGCAACTTGAAAAGATAAAAAATAAAGGCAAAAAATCTGAAAAGCCAGCTGATGAAGAAAAAAAGGAAATCGTTGATGAAGTAAGTATTGATGAAACAAATATTGATGAAACATTTCCTGAAAACGGTCCTGGATTAGAAGAAACTGAATTAAATGAATCTTATCTTCACATGCAAAAACTTGCAGGTTTAATTACTGAGAGTGAATATAAGAAAAAATTAAAAAAATAAAGTTAAATGAATTTAAAATTTGGCCTCCTAGGAGGCCATTTTTATTTTTACGTAAAACAAAGGTTATGAATATATTCTATATTAATGAAGATCCAATCATTGCTGCTCGTGATTTAGCAGATGATCACATTAGAAAAATGCAAATTGAAAGTGCACAAATGTGTTGTACTGCACATTGGGAAACAGGTGGAGAAGCTCCATATAAACGATCCCATAAAAATCATCCCTCAACTATTTGGACAAGACAATCTATACATCATTATAGATGGCTAATTAAACATGGTTTAGAAATTTGTAATGAATTTGAAAAACGTTATGGTAAACCTCATAAAACAAAAGAAGTATTAGAATGGTTACAAAACAACGAACCAAACCTACCAGATAATGGATTTACATCTCCTCCACAATGTATGCCTGAAGAGTATAAAGGAGTTGATACTTTGGCTTCCTATAGAAATTTTTATATATTAGATAAGTTAGGTGTAAAAAAACTGAATTATAATAAATTAAACAATCAACCTGAATGGACAAAAAGATCGTAATTATTGGTGCTGGTGTAGCAGGCATTAATGCTGCTACTAAATTAGTTGATAATGGATATCCTGGAGAACTAATTACAATTATTGATAAAGGTAATGATCCTCATAATCGTTTACCTGAAGAAGTAATGACTGGAATGTTAGGAGCTGGAGGATGGAGTGATGGTAAATTAACATACCATACAGCAATTGGTGGAGTATTATCTAAATACTGTGGTGAAGACAAAGCAATGGAATTGATGGATCAAGTTATTAATAACTTTAAACGTTTTCATCCTAAACCAGATGAAATATTTTGTTCTGATCCACAGGAAGAACCTGAATTTATTAAACCATACTTTGGTTTAAGAATGTTCCCAGTATGGCATATTGGATCTAATTTTTTACATGAAATTGCTAAAGCATGGTATCAATATTTAATTGATAAGGGTGTTAAATTTTTATGGAATACTGAAGTAACTAAAATATTATTTCCCACAAATGAAATAGTATTAGGACATGATTATTTTAAATATGATGAACTCATTTTTGCTGTAGGTAAATCAGGTATTGATTTTGCTCAACAATTATCAAATGAATATAAATTACCTACTGAACCTAAATCAGTGCAAATAGGCGTTCGCTTTGAAGCACCACAAAAATACTTCCAAAAGTTAATTGATATTAGTTATGATTTTAAACTATATCAAAAATTTGATAACGTATCTTTACGTTCATTCTGTACTAATAATAACGCTGCTTATGTTGCTGTTGAAGAAACTTATGGAGATGTTACTTATAATGGTCATGCCAAAAAAGGTAAAGAATTTGAAAACCAAATGACTAATTTTGGTATATTAATGGAAATTAAAGGCATTAAAGATCCATTTGAATGGAGCAGAAATGTTGTCTCTAAATTACAAATAGATGGAACAGGTTTATATTATTCACCTGGTGATACTCGTAAACCAGGATTAACATCTGAAGGTTCAACAGTATCTGCTGCTCAAGTTAATTGGCTTTATCTAATAAAAGTAGCTGAAGTAATGGATCCATATTTTAAATATATTGTTAATTTTATTGATGATATGAATAAAGTATTTGGATTTGATGATGATTATGGAATTTATATTCCTGAAGTAAAGTATTTATCTCCTGAACCATTAGTTGATTATAATAATTTATCATTAGTAGATTTTCCAAATGTACATTTTATAGGTGATGCCTTAAGTGCTCGTGGTATTACAGTAAGTGGAGCACAAGGTATTTATGTAGCCGAAGATTTACTATTGCAAAACAAAACAGAAAAATATCCGGATTTTATTGAAAGTTTCTAAATTTCACCATATGTATAACAGAATTTAACTTTTAACAATGAATACATTAAGAAAATATATCCGTGAAATGGTAGAAACTGAGCTAGATGAAATGGCTCGTATTGCTACTATGTTAACTATTGGTGATGAAGAAGCTGCTGAAGCGGCTAAAGAATTTCACGCCGGAACTTGGGTTGAAGATTTAATTCAAGCAGTACAAGATGCTGGTGAAGCAGGAATTGATCGTCCAATATTAGCTAAAATGATGGGCAAAGATACAGCCGGTATTCGTAATAAAGTAGTTGACTTTATTTCATCTGGTGTGTTTAAAGAAACAGGATTAAAGGTACCTAAAAAAGAAAAACCTGAATCTAGTGGTGTTAAAGGTCGTCCAACTTCTGAAAAAACTTTAATGGCTAAAGCTGTTAATTCTAAATTAGAAGCTGATGCTAATTATGAACCAACTGAAGATGAATTAGAAATGTTAGGCGCTGACTTTATTGAAAAATTAAGAATGCGTGTTAAAGGCTTATTAAAGCGTGGTCGTCCACTTGGTGCTGCTAAAGCAAAAGATGGTATGGTTGCTGCTCCTAAAGATACAACTAATGTTGAAGATACTGATGGTGATGGTGATGTTGATGATGAAGATTTAGAAAATCTTAATGAATCATATATTAGAATGAGAAAATTGGCAGGTTTGATTTAAAATAAATCAACTCTTAAAAAATGAAAGGCTTGGGCAACCAGGCCTTTTTTTATTTATTATCATCAAAATAATAAGTTATGTCAAATACATATGATGAAGTCTCCCAAATTGGAAGACAACTAATGTTAAGTGAACCATTTTATGGTATTTTCTTATCAACATTAAATAAAGTAATTAGAAATGATATTCCAACAGCTGGAGTATGTAAAAATGGTATTAATTATCAATTAGCTGTTAATGAAGAATTTTGGAATAGTTTAAATAGTCCTAAGAAAAAAATTGGTCTTCTTAAACATGAATTGTTACATATATGTTTTCATCATTTAACAGAAAAAGATGATTTTCCAGATCATGAATTACATAATATAGCAGCAGATGTTGAAATTAATCAATATATTGATCCTGAATATTATCCATCTGATGATATTTTATTACCAAGTTCATTTCCTGAATTAAATTTACCATTAAAAGCTGGTACTAAAAAATATTATGAATTATTACAACAAGCTAAACAAAATGGTAGTAGTCCATCTTTAAATAAGTTATTAGAAGCTTTAAAAGGTGAAGGTGATGATGGTGGTTTGCATCCAACATGGAAAGAATTTGATAGTTTATCTGAAGCGGATAAAAAATTAGTTAAAGCACAAATTGATCATCAAATAAAAAGTATTGTTGAATCACAACAAAAAGATAGAGGATTTGTTCCATCTGAATTAAAAAGTTATATTGATGAATTATTTGAAATTCAACCACCTTCATATGATTGGAAATCATATTTTAGAAGATTTTTTGGTTCTTCAAGTAAAATTTATACTAAAAAAACAAGACGTAAATTAAATAAACGTTTTCAAGAAAACCCAGCTCTTAAAATTAAACCTAAAAAGAAAATATTAGTAGGGATAGATACATCTGGTTCAGTCAGTGATAAAGATTTAGTTGAATTTTTTAATGAAATTCACCATATGCATAAAACAGGTATCTCAATTACAATAGCTGAAGGTGATGCTAAAGTTCATAATGTTTATGAATATAAAGGAAATATACCTGAGTTTGTTACAGGTAGAGGTGGTACAAACATGAATCCATTTATTAAATATTTTAATGAAAATAAACAGTATAATAGTTTAATTATATTAACTGATGGATTTATAGGTGAAAGAACAGTTAAAAGTTTTAAACCTATGTTAACAGTTATATGTTCAAATGGTGAAGACTTAGACAAATTAAGAGAAGAAGGATGGGGCAATATAATTAAAATTCAGCATAATGACTAGGTATACAAAGTAATTAATAATATATTAACACCAATAAAATAAATAAGTTATGTCAAAAACAGCAGAAAAAACAAAATCAAAATCAAAACAAGTTTCATTAAATATTGATGAAGCTAAAACATTTTTAACTCATATTGTAAATAATAATCGTTACTTACAAAGTAACAACAAACAACCAGTGTCAGTTGAAGTAGTAGGTGATTCAGGTATTGGTAAAACATCAATGGTTATTCAAGTAGCTAAAGAATTAGATTTAAATTTTGTTAAGTTGAATTTAGCCCAGATTGAAGAATTAGGTGATTTAGTAGGATTTCCAATTCGTCAATTTGAAATGGAAAGTCAATCACAAAAAGGATGGGTTGATGAACATGCTGTTGAAGATTTTCATAAAAAAGGATGGGTAACTACAGGTCGTAATCGAATGAGTTATTGTCCACCTGAATGGATTGCTGGTAAAGAAGATGGAGGTATATTGTTATTAGATGATTGGAATAGAGCTGATATAAGGTTTATACAAGCTGTTATGGAACTAATTGATAGGCAACAATATATTAGTTGGTCATTACCTAAAGATTGGCATATTATTTTAACAAGTAATCCTGATAATGGTGAATATTTAGTTAATAGTATAGATACCGCTCAAAGAACACGATTTATAACAGTTAATTTAAAATTTGATATTAATTGTTGGAGTGTGTGGGCTGAAAATGCTCAAATAGATGGTAGATGTATTAACTTTTTATTAAAACATCCTGAACTTGTATCAACAAATATTAATTCAAGAAGTATTACAACATTTTTTAATTCAATATCTTCAATACCTTCATTTGAAAGTAATTTACCTTTAATTCAAATGATTGGTGAAGGATCAGTTGGATCAGAATTCACAACTATGTTTACTATGTTTATCAATAATAAACTAGATAAAATGATTTCACCTGAAGATATATTATTACATGATAAAGCAGAATATGTTTTAAATACATTAAAAGGTATTATTGGTAAAGATAAAAATTATAGAGCAGATTTAGCATCAATCTTATCAACTCGACTAATTAATTATAGTTTATATTATAGTAAAAATAATAAAATTGAAAAATCAGTAATTGACAGATTAGCATTTTTAATGAATGAAGAATTATTTGCTGTTGATTTAAAGTATAATATTGTTAAATCAATATATAATGGTAATACAGCAGCTTTTAAATCATTAATGTTAAATAAATCACTTTTAAAATTCTTAACTAAATAATATGAAAATACTTAGAGGAATTAAATTTGAATCTTCTAAAAGAAGACTAATATCAAATTACAATATTTCAGCAATAGCTGATATCATACCAGATGAATATAATCTTGAATATAAAAAATTATATGAAAAATATAAAGATAATAAACTAAAAGATAATACAACTGTGTATTTAACTCCATTATCTATATTTCCTTCATATAAGTTAAAAAATTATATTGATGAGAATAAATTAAATATAAGCACAGCTAGAAAATCTGATAAATTAGATACGGTTATTGTTAGTGATTTATTTATTAGAGAAAATTTTATAGATAGTAAACGTGATACATTTTATATCATACCGCATAAATATATAAATGATAATTATAATAAATTTATTTATATTTCAAGTCATTATGATAATATAAATGAAGTTCCTCGTTATCATTTACCTAAAAATTATTCAAAAGAAATAACATCATTTATTATAACTGAAAAAGATTTAAAAGAAGCTATATTATATGATAAATCATTTGAAAAACTTTTACAATTTCCAAAAATAACAGGTCATCCAATATCATATTTTCATGGTAATAAAAAAGCTTATGATAATATTGATTTTTATTTAAATTTAATATCTTTAGTTAAAAATTATAAATTAGAAGTAGTATTTGATAATAATGTTAATAGTTTAGCTAATAAAGATACTGTACTTGATTTAGAAATATTTAATACTTTATATAATATGTTAGCTAGCACTGATGATTCTAATTGGTCTATAGCTAGAGAAATTATAGCAAATTGTGATTTTGAAGTATCTAAACCATATATAATGTTTTTAACTAATGTATTTGATGTATTAAAAAATAAATCTAATAATAAAAATTATCATTTAGTATATAAACAACTTGTAAATTTAAATGATGAATTAGAAAGATCTATGTTTTGGAATAGCTACGCTGATTTTATTAATAAAATGATTAAAACTTATCCCGAATATAAACAAGTTATGTGCGATTGTTTAACTGTTCATTTAAATCATTTATTTAAAGTAGATCTTGTAAAAACCATTCATTCTCTTTAATATGTATAATAAACATTTTAAATGGCTAAAATTGTAATTTTAAGTTGTACTAAATCTAAATTAGATAAACCAGCTCCAGCTCAAGAATTGTATGGAGCTTCACCTATGTTTAGAAAAACATTAGAATACGGTAAATCACTTCAACCAGATGAAATGTATATTTTGTCCGCTAAACATCATTTAGTTCCTTTAAACAAAGAATTATCTCCTTATGATAAAACACTTAAAGAAATGCCTAAAGATGAAAAAGAAAAATGGGCTGAAGAAACTATAGATCAAATGAAATCCAAAGGTTTGGATTTAGAAAAAGATAATTTTATATTTTTAACTGGCAGTGAATATATGAAACCACTTAAACAATATATCAAAAATATTGAAGCTCCTATGGAAGGTAAACGTTTAGGAGAAAGATTAGGTTGGTTAAATAGTCAAATTAAAAAAATTAATGAAATATTTAAACGTTTTAAAAAATTAATTTATGAATGTATCACAACAAAATAAACTAAATAACTTAATTAATTTATATCTAAATGATCTAGCTGATTATGGAGATTCAGAACAAAGTTATATACTAGCTGAATCAACATTAAATTCTGTTAAACAACTTATAGTTGAAACTAAAGGTGGAGATATTAAAGATATATTAAAAGAAGAATATGAAAAAGCATCACCTGAAAAACAGGAAGTTTTAAAGGATTTTATGCTTTATGTTAAAGAAATATAATTTGTTTGGCTACCAAGAAACTACTACTTATATTAAAATAAAAAGTTATGCATCAAGATCCAAAATTTCAAATCAAACGCTACACATCACCTGATGGTACTATTCGTTATGTTTGTAACGGAAAATTACATAACCCAGATGGTCCAGCTGTAATCCATCCTGATGGTAAAGAAGAATATCATGTTAATGGTTTTCAATATTCTAAAGATGAATTTAAAAAAATTAAAAAAGACAGTGTTGGTTTACCATGGTATAAGAGTGGCACTGCTAAAATGAGACATTAATATGAAAATAGGTTTTTGTGGAACTGTAAGTGTAGGCAAAACTACATTGGTTAATTCTTTAAAAGAATTTCCTGAATTTAAAGACTATGATTTTAGAACTGAACGTTCAAAATATTTACGTGACTTAGGTATTCCATTAAATACTGATAGTACATTGAAAGGTCAGTCAATATTTTTAGCTGAACGTTGTTCTGAATTAATTCAACATAATATTATAACTGATAGAACAGTTATAGATGTTATGGCTTTTACATTAAATGCATTATCAATATCTAATGATGATAAAAAATCATTTGAAGATTATGCTTCTAGATTTATAGGAGAGTATGATTGGATATTTTATGTTACTCCTTCTGGTGTTAAATTAGAAGATAATAATGTTAGAACAACTGATTCTAATTATAGATTAACAATAGATAATACTATTAGATTTTTATGTTCTAATAATTTACATAAAATTAAAAACTTTGGTATTATATCTGGTACTAATGAAGATAGACTTAAACAAATAAAATCTTATTTGAATTTATAATATTTATAATAAAACCTACTCACAATGAAACGTCAAGATTTATATAACTTTGTCCGTGAAGAAATTATCAATGAATTAACAACTGTAACTAAACAAACCAAATCTGATGAAATTAATCCTATAGCTAAAGCTGAGGATGTAGCTCCAGATGTTGTTAAAAAAGCTATAGACGCAGCTAAAAAAACAGGTAAAGATGTTAATGTGGCCGAAGGTGAATTAGAAGAAATGGCTCGTATTGCTTCTAAAATTAAATTAGGTGATGCTAGAAAAGCTGAATTAGCTATGAAAATATATAAAAATTCAAATGTAGCTAAATTAGTAGATCTAGTTAAATCAGCTGGTGAAGAAGGTATGACTCAAGATGAATTAGCTCAAGCTTTAGGTTTAACTAATTCTTCAGCTATTAATTCAGATATTAATTTATTAGTTAAAGCTGGTGCCTTTACTAAACCTAAAAAAGAAGAGCCAGTAGCTTCAGTTGAACCAGAAGTAGTTACTGCCCCTGAAACTGAAAAAGATGAATGGGAAAGTGAAGATGCTGATGAAGTTGAAGATGAATGGGAAAAATCAGAAGAGGAAGAATCATCTCCTGAAGAACCATCTGCCGCTGAGTTAGCCGCTGCTGAAAGAGAAGCTAAAAAAGTAGGAGGTAAAGGATATGCTAAAGAATTATCACCTGAAGAAGAAGAAAAATATTCTAAATTAAGAAAAGGTATTGAAGCTAAAGTTTCTAAACTAATGAAGATGAAAAAATCTCAAATGACATCTTCTGATGATTTTAAAGTATTATCTCAATTAATAAAAAGAGATGATGTGAAAAAATTATTTAAAGCTAAAGGAGTTAGCATAACTGACTTAGTAGCATCAGTTTATGGTAAATAAAAATATAATATATTTATCTATATTTATAATATTAATTGTTGTACTAATAATACAACAATTTGTTATTTTTAACAATGATGGTAATTCATTTAAAAATGAAATTAAATCACTTCATAGACAAAATGACTCATTAATGTTAAATATTAGTCAAAGGAATATACAACTTCAAAAATTAGATTCTATAACTAATTGTTATAAATTAGAAATTCAACAAGATAAATTAGAATTAGCTAAGTTACAACAAGTAGCAGATAAAAATAAAAAGAAATATAATGAAGAACATAATCGTATACTTAGTCTTACTAACAGTGCCGCTGCTAGTGAGTTCACAGACACCTTCAAGTGATAGTTTATGTTGTGTTCCATGTATTGCTTTAAAAAAAGCTTTACTTTTAAAAACAGAATATAACTACACTAAATCACAATTAGGTGTAGCTAGAGATTCTATATCTATTTTAAATAAAGTAGTATCTAAACAAGATTCTGTAATTTTAAAACAAGATTCTTCAATCATTATATATAAAAGAAATGAAACTGATTTTGTTAATGTTATAAAAAATAAAGATAAAGAAGTTGGTTTACTTGAAGAAAAAATTGTAGAACAGAAAAAACATAAAAGGTTAGCTTACGGTGTGAGTATACTTTCAATTATTTTAGGTGTCCTTATAGCGTTATGAGTCAAGATTTAAAACAAATAATAAGAGAAGAATACATTAAATGTGCAAAAGATCCAGCACATTTTATGCGTAAATACTGTT
>Ga0315903_10006459_pt1 | contig 14946 bp, 39 predicted proteins | sample LakEriMetagenome_7_FD_203524 | JGI IMG/M metagenome (GOLD analysis project Ga0315903, IMG submission 203524) | Freshwater fungal communities from buoy surface, Lake Erie, Ohio, United States - Buoy 2 MA119 | ecosystem: Environmental > Aquatic > Freshwater > Lake | place: USA: Lake Erie, Ohio...
CCATCTTATTGCCAGTAAAGAAAGTAAACCGAATAGCGTGCAATATTTCGTGCATCAGCACCTGTTGCTTACGAGTATCTGAGGCATCCTTATCAAGGACAATCATGTTGCGGCGTTCTAGAGTGTAGCCATAGTTGTCTTCATACAACATGCCATCTTCTTTAGAGGTATGCTCTACGATAGTCCAGACCTGTGTACCGATTTTAATTGTTGCTGGAATCATCTGTCTGACCCCCATCCTGTTCCTTTAAATGTTACTGACGGAATACCAAAAATTCTTACCATGTCTATATTGCACGCTAAACATTTGGGTGTTTTAAGTTCATCAGACAAAGGATTGCTGACGCTCGCTGTTGCAGAGCATACCTCGCATTTATATTGATATGTAGGAATTTAAATCACCTCGTCCGTTTTAAAATCTATCTTTGGGTCGCCCAAATCTTTCAACTTCTTTGCATACTTATTTGTTGCTTTAAGAAGAAACTCTTTTATTTCTTCACGTCTTTTATCTAGTTGCTCCATAAGTAAAGCATAATCCTCGTCTGAGAACTCTGTCTTATTCTGGTCAACGATTGCTAACGCCTTATCTAACTGCTCCCGCATTATTGCCGCTTTTATTTGCTCACGTTGATACACCATTTCGGCATGAGCCAAACTTTTATTAAATTTCTTGTTGTTCATATTGCTCCAATTTATTTAAAGCGACAGCACGTCGGTGGGTTCTTTGACGGTGGCAGTTTGCACACACAATTTCGCATTTGGTGATTTCACTAAAAATCTTCCAACGAGCAGCACCATCCTGAATCATACCAGAGATGTGCGTTACCTTTTTACCGTTCACATGGTCAAAGTCCATGCAATAGAACGGATAATGAACTCCGCAATCTGCACAAGGCGTATCTTCTTTTAGTTTTCTTACATCCGCTTTTATAGCGTCTACTCTGGTGCGTTTAGATTTGCGTTGCTTCTCTGCGTTCTCTTCACGATTACGGTGGTAGTTTTCTCTGGCGTATTCTCTGGCACAGGGCTTGCAATACGACTGAATCTTATTTTTGCCTTTCTTATTAAAGGCATCTAGAGACAGTACTTCTTTACAACGGTTACATTGCTTCATGTGTTTAGCCTAGACCTATTCCAAATAGTTTGCAAGAAAACAACCTGGGGACCGAATCTTAGTCTGCGTCCCCAGGTATTGATGCTTCTAGTTTACTTGATAGGAATAACTTTTGGTTTCTTTTCTTCAGGCAAGTTCTTGTTGAACTGTACTGTCAACATGCCGTTATCAAGGACCGCATTAGTAACTTCCCAGTACTCAGCAATAGCCAGAGTGAACTTGAAATCACGGGTAGCAATGCCCTGATAAACAATGTCGCCTTCCTGCTTGTCCTCTTTCTGACCTTCAATGGTCACGGCAGAGTCTTTTACAGTTACAGACACTTCGTTCTTGTTGAAACCAGCCACAGCGACATTTAATAGGGTAACGTCATCTTTTAACGCCACAATGTCGTATGGAGGATAGGAGGGCTTGTTGTTGGTGATTTCCTTGAGTTGGTCAAGGAGTGGGGACCAGCCAATCGATAAGCGGTCTAGGCGGGGGAAAAGGTCGCTAATAGTAATGACCTTAGGCTTTTCAACCCACTTTTTGTACTCATCTAGAGATGAGTCGTAAGGGTTTTTAGTCCATGGTGAGCCATAAGGCTTGTTATTTTTACCCCATGGTTCTGGATAGTGGTCACTTGTTTTCATTATTGTCTCCTTAAGACGACAACTGTGCTGCGATACCGTTTTTACAGTAGTTACACTGCCATTTTTACAAACTGCCCGTAGCACAGTATTTTGATAGGACACCCGATTGGCGTGTCTAAGGAAACTATACCAAACCTTTTTCTTGAAGTCTAGTGAAAAAACCCTCTCCCTCATCAGACTCTGCTTCAGAACGAGACGGGGAAAACCCTTTTGATTTTGCGAAACGGATTAGCCCTTCACCAATTCCTTTACCTGGCTTGTCGACTTCGATGTTGGCGACTTCATTCCTGTCGGTTTCAGGTGTTCCAAATAATTGTAAAAACCCTACCTCAGAGCCATTATGATGAGCCGTAAAGTGGTGCACTAAAGTAGGTGGACCACCTGGGATGTACTGACGTTGCCCGTGATGAGCAAAAGTTACTCCGTGGAAGTCTGCATTATTTCTAGTCATCGGCTTCCTTCAAATTCTTGAAAATTCCCTGGGTGGATTACTGAAGGATGATATCCAGTGTCTATTTCGTGCAATCTAGTATCCATGTGTAGTGGATGACCGATACCATTCTTTTTATTAGCCCAATGGTCAGCCCTTCCGTGTATTATCACTGGAAGATGACTAACCCCTGCTCTAAGAGCAGCCGCAAGTCGGTGGTTTCCTTCCACGAGAACCCCCCATTTAGCATCATGGTCATAGGTTATGTGGAGTGGCTCTCTAATTCCGTTCACACCTTTAGACACTAAATCATTAGTAATATCTTCAATTGTTTTTTTACTGCTACTAAAACCGTCTGAACCAGCACGATTAAATTCTTGATAATGTGCGAGTTGATGCACTGGGACAAGAGCAGTGAAGCGATTCCATTTAGCCCCTGGTTCTTCACCTGTTATGCTGCCATTATCCCCAATAGCGTGCTTCATCCAGTCACCCATTTTAGGGTTTCCTGGACCAGTGTAAATTGGTTTGTCTGCTCCATCGTGGAAGTCACCAATGTTTCTACCCATTAGTCGAATTGTCTTCCTAAATTTTCATTTTTAGCGGCTTGTTTTGCAGCCATCTCTTGGTATACCTCATGGTCTAATTTATGGTTAGCAATGTCTCTTTTTACAGACGATTCAAGGGCACCACCAGTTTTACTATCCCAACCACAAGAACAAGTAGCATCCCAGCCCATACCCCTCATAGACTTTTCTCTAGGAAAGCGTTGACCGCCCCATACAGCAAACCATTTAATCTTTGGCTTACTATTTAACGGGTGATTAATAAAATCGATTCCGTCAGTCATTATTTATCCTTAGCCCAACACGGGCGGCTTTCTTTTTAGCGGTTTGGGTCCCAGGAGTCGAAGTGCCTCATGTAGCGTTGGTTGACTAGTCTGCCCATGGTTTGTCCTACGCCCATTTTGGCGTGTTCTGGGTGGAGGTCTAGGCTGCCTTCGGACACTACGAACATTCCAGCGTCTTGGTCTGGCTCGAATTCGGCTCTACTGTATCTTTCGTTGTCGTCATCAATAGCGTCAATGGATACTTTGTTGCCTACTTTAGACATTTCGTATCTGATGCCGTCTTTGATATACGGGAAACTTTTTCTTCTATTTGCCATTTGGCTGCCTTTCGGTCTATGGTTCTATTTTGACGCTTTTGGACGATTTTTTCTTGGTAAACAATTGTTATCATTCTGTAACATTTACCCTCTTGCGGATGTCGATGGGTGGGCTTAGATTTGCTCTGTAAGCAAAACGAGAGGAAATTATGTCATTTGATTACGATGCTTGGTTAGAGAGCCCTTATACTTCTGAATCCAGTAGCCACACCCATTCTTGTGTAGAGTGCGATGGTAAAGGTCTGTTGTGGCTTGAAGATGAGCAAAAATTTAGCGATACTGAGCCTTGTCCAGATTGTGAAGAGGGAGAAGTTTATTGTGACGATAATCCAAGGGATTGTTTTGATGATTCAGATAGGTATGATGACTGATGCCTGAGAAATTAACTTGGAAAGAGATACTGGTTATTTCAGCAATCCTTGTTTCTATGCTTGGTTCGCTGATTTATGGGTATTTCATGTTGAAAGCAGACCAGCAGGATAACTGTTGGGACAAATACTCAACTGAGCAAGAGGCGATACAGAATTGTGAGGGCGAGAATGAGTAAATGGATTTTAGTTAGCGAGTCACAAAACGCTATTAAATATGCTGTTCAGCAAGAGCGTGAACGCATAATCAAACTACTAGAGGAAATGCGTGATGCCTGTTTAGGTTCAGATGGCAACATTGGTGAGCATAACGCTTGGACTTTAGAGAACGCTATTATTTTTATCAAGGGAGAACAGAAATGAATGAACATTTAAAACTTCTTTTAATCTCGTTGACTGTCTTTTTGGGGCTGCTTATTATTGTCATTTTTAATGCAAGATACGAGTGCCATGACGTCAGGTATCAAAATTTAGAAGGAACCCATACTAAACAAGTTTGCGAGGAGAAATAGTGAATAAGTGCGAAACACACAATTGGCTTTATGAGGAGTTCGATGAAAGTTGTCCTCTATGTGATGCCGTTAAAAGCGATAGAGAGCGTATCGTAAACCATCTTGAAAGCCTCATAGAGAAACATTGGGGTTGTAGAGGGATAGTTAAGAGTTGCGTAGAATGTGCTCATAGACGTTACATGATTGGAGTTGTAAATAATGGAGCAGAATGATTCTATTTGGACCGATTCTTACGGGAACCAACTTTTTGGTGTTCATGCGGCTGGCACTTGTTTTGGTGAGTTTTGTCCTATCCACAATGTGTCTGACCATCCGTTGAAGGATGCTCCGCAGAGGTGGCGTAGTGATTATAGGTTGGAGCGGGTGTGTGAGCATGGTATTGGTCACCCTGACCCTGATGACTATAAGTCTCGTGCTATCAAGTCTGTTCATGGCTGTGATGGGTGTTGCGTTCCTAAAGATAACTGATTAGGATTAAGTCATGACTGAACAGATTGTATCTATCCCTGAGTCGCTTATTAGACAATGTGCCATGCTAGGTGTTGAACGCTGGCTGGCTAAATTAGACTCTACGGATAAAGACTCATACGCTATGGGTCGGAAGAACAAGTATTTAGAACACGACCTTGTAAATTCCGTGCGGGCAAACATCTCTGAGTGGGCTGTCGCCCAGCATTATGCTCTCGGCTGGAACGGTGGTATCACCTATACTAACGACCAGCACAAGCGTAGACGCTATCTTCCTGATGTTGGTACGAATGTGGAGGTTCGTACTCGTCGTACGGGTGGCGAATTTGCTTTTTGGGAGTATGAAGTCGATAAAGAAGGCTTCGCAGTCTTCACCGAGGTCGTGGACGACACTACCTTCAAAGAGGTCCGTATCCTAGGCTGGCTACCGATAAAAGATTGTGCAAGACCAGAATACTGGGACAAAGACCAAAAACGCTTCTACGTGCCTCCTACGGCTTTAGAAGACCCTATGTCTCTTCCCGTAGGCAAATAAGACAGGATTATATACGCCTCTAGCCGACTTAGAGTCACATGACCGATAGGCTACTGCCTAACTTTATAGGCTCCACCTATATCTTCGCCCTGGCGGGTCTTGGTGGTCGCTTGCGGTTGATGGCGGGGTGGCTTTGGGAACTAACAATGGGCTACTGCGTGGCTACCTGACCGCTTGGCTGTATGTATGACCAGATTTTATCAACCCCCCCTTTACTGCTATCAGGTATTTGGGAACTAACAATGGGATAACCTCCTGACCCAATAGTGAGGGAACAATCCCTCCAAGATAGATTGGAAATGCTAGTCATGATGACCCCCGAAATGATTACTACTCACGCTACCGACCTCGCTACACGCTACGGGGTTCCTATCCCCTCCACCTTTGACCCTCTGGCAATTCTTACAGAATTGGGAACAATCAAGTTTGACTTATCTAGTGATTGGGACTTTCTGGCGGAATACGGGGACGCTATGGGCGAACTTGTGGAACGGGCGTTAGGTATTACCCCTGAAATGTTCCCCCTATAATTTGGGAACTAACAACCTCTCTGGTGTGGGGGGTCTTACCCCCCTCGCCCCCCGCCACGCTTACCCTTTGGGAACTAACAATCCTATCGGGACACGAACCACCACCAACCGATTTGGGAACTAACAATCAAATAACCTCATGACCCAATAATGAGGCAACCAACCAACCAAGGAGGCACTATGCCAAACATAACTTACAAAGGCGAACTATTCTATCTATCTAAAGAGTGGGGCTGGCTGAACGCTGACTTTATAGCAGTTTCCGCTGACTTACAAACAACCATAAACAACTACCTCATAGCCGAGGCGAAGAAGACCTTTGGGAACTAACAACCAAATAACCCCCTGACCCAATAGTGAAGCACCAACCGAGAAGCCTGAGGAGGCAACATGATTACCATGAAACTAACAGAAGAACAAGCAAACTTCTTAGGATTTATCCTAAACTCTTACAACACCTCAAAGATAAAGCCCGAAGCCGTAGCGAAACTTAGGCTAAACATTAGCCGTCTTAGTCTAGTTCTAAAGGTAGCCAAAGGCGAAATGACCGAGGACGAGATAGAGCAAATGAAAGATTGGCTTGGGAACTAACAACCAAATAACCTCCTGACCCAATAGTGAAACACCAACCAACCAACAGATAAGGAAATAAATAATGACTACTTGTTCAGTATGCCTAAACTCAGTTTCTATGTATGACTTCACTAAGTATGTTTATAGATACTCAACCACTAGCAATTCGCCAACAATTCACGCTGTTTGTAAAGAGTGTAGTTGGCAAGATGTCCCTGAAACTAACGCTGTCCAGCAACCAACCAAACAACTAGCCTGAGGAGGCAACTAGCATGAGAACTGCAAATTGGAAAGCACATGAACTAATTTCCGCCAGAAGAGATTTCACAGGAAGCAACTTCTACGGATACAACAGGGCTGACGGCTCGTATGTAATCTACTCATACAACACCAAGATTGCCGAGGTATCCCCTGAGGGTATCATCTGGATAAGCACTAGGACTTATTCCATGACCACAGCACACCACCTAAGCCATGTAAAGCGTGGCTTGTCTAGCCGAGATGTAGTATGGGCAATCAACCTAGACCACGCCAAGACCACGACCAAGTGGAAAGACCTGTTGGTTGGGAACTAACAATCAAATAACTTCCTGACCCAATAGTGAAGCAACACTGCACCAAACAACCAAACAACTAGCCTGAGGAGGCAATCATGGCAAACAAGCCAGCAAGCACCACCAAAGTAGCAACAGAAGCCGTCCCATACATCATTGAGGGACTACGAAAGTTGGCTCTCCAGAGAGATACTCTCCGTAAGTATGCTCAGGACGAGGCAAGCGATAGTTTCAGCGAAGAGAACGCTGAAGCATACAGCAACGACATTGACTTCATTAGAGGTCTGCTCGCTGAACTAGGGGACACCAAGGCTCTCGTTCTCAAGAGTGAGAGAAAGGCTAAGGCTGAGGCACGAGCCAAGGCTAAGGCTAAGGCAACCAAGGCTAAGGCTAAGGGCAAGGCTAAGGCGAAGCCTAAGGCAGTAGCAATCACCAAGGCTGAGGCTGAGGCTGAGGTTCTAGCCTAAGGCTAGGCAACACCACCTGAGCAAGTGGCTAAACTGCTCTCTTGCTAGGCAGATGACCTAGATAAAGTTTGTATGTTTGATACGGGATAAACATACTAGGCAGTAGCAAGTAAGAGGCGTTGAGGTAATACTGCTGAATAACAACATGCCGAACCTATGGGACTTAGAAACTAAGTTTCATAGAGGGGGGAGGGCAACCTCCCCCCGACCCCCTCCCTCCACCACCAAGCACGAGAGGCAACAACCATGAGCAAGTATGTATCTGGGTTCTGTATCACCCGACACCACGACACCTGCCACAAGTCAATCACCTATTACGAGAAGACTTGGGTGTGTGAGTGTGAGTGCCACGCCTCAGCCGAGCAAGGCGAAGAGGACTTGGGAACTAACAATCAAATAACTCGCTGACCCAATAGTGAGGCAACACCAACCAACAAGCCTGAGGAGGCAAGCAACATGGCAAGACTAACTATTGCTAAAGAACAAGTGCCATACTTCATCAACACCTATGAGGAGTTTAGGTGGGGTAGCATGACGGGATACAAGAACCACAAGGGCGATTACATTGTGAAAGTCTTTGGTGAGGTAGTAGCCTCATGGACTACTGATAAAGAGGGCAACCAAGTATTTCGCCTTGATGATGAGTGGGCTTTGGACGATAAGTATGTGCCTCTAATCATGAGGGGATACTTCTTCCAGAAGAACGGCTTGCCAACTGAACGCAAGAACATTGGGAACTAACAATCAAATAACCTCATGACCCAATAGTGAGGCAACAACCAACCAACAGATAAGGAAACAACATGGAATACAACAAGGACAATCTAGTCATGGACATCATGGACTTTGAGTGTGGCGAGATTACTGAGGAACGCTTGCTGGCTATGTTCCAATACCTAGTTGATACAGGTATGGCATGGCAACTACAAGGGTTCTACGGGAGAACTGCCGAGGCTTTGATAGAGGCAGGACACATCACCAAGGCAACACCCGAAACTTCTGGGAACTAACAATCGCATACCTCTACCCCTCACCCGTAAGGGTGGGGGGTATTGGCATACCTGCGAGCCTGTGTCTTGGGAACTAACAATGCCTCACGCTTGGGAACTAACAATGCGATTGTTTGTGTTGGGCATACATACGAGATTTGGGAACTAACAATAAGATAACTCGCTGACCCAATAGTGAGAACACAACAAGGAGGCAACATGGAATACACAGAGGACATGATTACTTGGGTTCTACCTGAGGACTACTCAATGATAGACCTATTGAGGATTACTCTTCTGCCTAAGGCAACACGACTAGACACACTAGACCGACTTGCTGTAAGCAAGACCGAAACTCTTGGGAACTAACAATAAGATAACTTGCTGACCCAATAGTGAGGCAACACCAACCAAACAGAAAGAAGAACACATGGAAGACAAGAAGATAACAATAAGCATGGAAGTATCACTCAACGAACTCTGGGAAGCAATCTGGGGTAGTGATGGTGCTGGTATGGGTTATTGGGCAAGCAAGGTTCGTAAGCCTGACGGCAAGGGCATTAGTCTTTGGACTAAACCTGATTACGAGCCTAACCCTCAGGACTTTATGCTCTGGGACGATTACGAAGAGAAGTGGCACACCATTACGCTAGACCAACTAGCCAAGGGCTATCAACTAGCCTTGTCTGCTGGGCAAACTCATTGTGGGAACTATCCATTGGACTTGGAAGACCCTGACGCTTGCTTCGGTGATTTGGTATGCCAATACGCAATCTTCGGGGAAATAACTTACGGGTAGATTTCTGCTGGTGGTTGGTAGAAACACCTGAGCAAGTGTCTAAACTGCTCACACAACTAAAGATTAGTTAGGAACTCGCAATCGTGTCCTAACCTCAGCCAACCGAGGCAGAGTTGGTATGAGCAAACTAAGGAGGGTGCGACCTGCCTTAGTCAATGCGACCACATTTAGATTATCGCAAGAGTGGCTAAACTATCTAAGCACCTGAGTAAGTGTCTAAACTGCTCACCTAACTAGCCTGAAGATTTGGGAACTAACAATCAAATAACTCACTGACCCAATAGTGAGGCAACACCAACCAAACAAGGAGAGCAAGTGAGTAGAACACTCAAAGATACACCAGCAGTAAAGAAAGCACGAAACAAGCACCTAAAGCCGAAGAGGGCTAGGCTCATGCGAAACGCTATGTCCTATGCTTGCTGTGATGACCTGACTACTAGGGCTATGGAGAAGCGTTTAGTTATTCAGGAGATAGCAGAGGAACTTTGGGAACTAACAACCGACATACAGGAGGCTAACTAATGAGAGTTGCTCATGTAGGCAAGATTGCCGAAGACAGATACACACTCAGCACTTACCCATGTCCCATGTGTAGTGATGTAAAGACCATTGAGATTACGGGACAGCAGGTATGGAAATACAATCAAGGGGCGTTGATTGGCGAGGTCTTGCCTGATACTGACCTAGGTATTCGTGAGCAGTTCTTATCGGGCTATTGTGGGACTTGCTGGGACATGATGTTCGCTGGTCTTGATGACGAGGAGGGCGAGGACTAATGGATAAGATTATTACTCCCCTTGACCAAGAGATAGCCAAGATACTCATAGCCACAAGCGACAAGTCTAGGATTATTGACGGGCTTATTGCTTTGCTACGAACCAAGCAAGAAGAGATTGACTTGGGAACTAACAATCAAATAACTCGCTGACCCAATAGTGAGGCAACACCAACCAACAAGCCTGAGGAGGCAACATGGAACTAACAACTGAAGAAGCCAAGAAGATACAGAGTATCTACTCTATGTATCACATGGGAACTATGAGTGCTGATGAAGCACTTTGGGAACTAGAACAACTAATCAACGAGGGAGATTGCTAATGAGCATGAAGAAAGACAACGGAGTTGAGTTCGTGGAGTGTGATGGCTGTGGCAGAACCTTTGACCCTGAGAACACTTACGAGGTTGCTGAGTGGAACGAGCATGATTGCGAGAACTTCGGCAACTGCGATACCTGTGATGAGTTGTATGAACTCTCCTCAAGAGAGGGCAGGTGTGGCGATTGCGGAGAGTGTGCTGAACACTGCGACCACGACACCAACGCTACTGACGGATTGGAGAAGAACTAATGGAAACTTACAGCGTTTCGCTGTCTAGCGATAGCACCACCTTTATCATTAGCGTTGATTACATCTACGAGGGTGATGAAGAACTAGACGAGGACAAGTTATACGACTTGGCTATTGCTCGTATCAAAGATGAAGAGGGCATTGACCTCAGCCGTAGAAGATTAGATTTCAGTTGGGAGTTGCTATGAACGAAATGAAAGTGCTTGCTCGTTGGGGCTTGCTCGTGTTCTTCGTGCTAGGTATCACCTCAGGTATCGGGGCGATACAACATGGCAATAGTCCGTTCATGTCGTTTAGTATGTCTGCCTTGGCTTTCACACTATTCGCTGGAACTCTTGGGAACTAACAATCAAATAACTCACTGACCCAATAGTGAGGCAACCAAACTGACCTGAGGAGGCAGACAGCATGACCCTAGACCAACTAGACAAAGCATTATCCCGTTGGAGTGATTACCCCAACTACATTTCTTACTATGCTCTTCGTGAAGACGAGGGCTTTATCAAGTTGCTAGTCAATGGTGCGACCAAAGATGAACTGCTTGATTACCTGCGAGAAGAATACCCTGACCACTTTGAGAGTGAGGCTAACTAATGAACGAGCAAGAGATTATTGCGAAATACAACATCAACCCTGACCAACGCTTAGATGTGTTCTATGATGACGGGTGGGTTTGGTCTAGTGATGACGAGAAGTGGGTTGTTATTCGTTGTGGCGAAATGCGAGTTGATTACAAGGGCGAGAGGCTTTACACCAATAGCGATTTCATCAAGGTTGGTTTAGATACTGACGATAAAGTTGCTCACGCTGAGAAGCATGACGAGTTAGATTGGCACATGAACCCTTGGTTCGTAGTTGCCAAGGCTGATGACTACGACAACGAGTATGGTATCTACGGGGACATTGTAGAGGCTATCGCTGGGGCTATGAAACTCATGGCAGAGGAGGCTAACTAATGGCTTGGTATTGTAATCGCTGTAATACAGAAGTTTCGTTTGATGATGTATCACCTGACTACTTTGCTGTATGCCCGAAGCATGACGAGGACTTGTATGAGTTTGAGGCATACGAAAGTGAAGCACCTAACTTTATCTACGCTTGGGAGTGTGGTGCTTGCTGGCGTTTCTTTGGCGAGAACACACTTACAACTGACGGCAGATTGCTATGTCCGTCCTGCCACAACGAGCAGGACTTGGACAGCATGTATGTTGAGAGGGTTAGGGTGCTGACTAAGCCTGACCCCTATGAACCTGAGTGCCGAGGCACTTGTGTTGTTTGTGTTGGGACGCTTACAGAAGAAGAGCAGGAGTGGCTGGACAATGCTGAGGAGAGCCAGCGACAAGCATGGTTGGAAGAACATACGAAGAAGAAGAAGAAGAGAACACACGAAGAAGAAGAAGAAGAGGAGGAGAAGTAATGGAAAATACGACCTGCCATTGTGCCGAACTTCATAGAAGAGGGCTACACCTGCTACAACTGCTACGCCACGAACAAAGATGTATCAAGAGCAACCGAGGATTTGGGAACTAACAATCAAATAACCTCATGACCCAATAGTGAGGACACAACAACACTTAGACCTGAGGAGGACTAAATGACCAGAGATAACCTAATCAAGTTCTTACAAGAGAACTATGAACCTGACGAAGAACTGCTATGGCAAACACTCTCGTTTGATGATGTAAAACCCCACGCTATCGCTTCTGTTGGCGTTGGAACTTGGGCAGAGTTCGTAGAGAAACAGGAATACTATGGCGAGATTGCTGATGAAATCAGCGAACTTGTTGTAGATAAGTTCAACGACTACACACTTACCGAAGAGGAAGAGGATAACTAATGGCAACTAAACAGGTTTATTTCGCCCTGTGTGTTGAGGTAGAAGTAGCAGATGACGGGACAGAGAAAGTCGCTGGTGCTTGGGTTGATGATGAACGGGCTAGTGTTTCTTGGAACGGGGAAGACATCTGGCTCGTTGATGAAAGCACTTGGGAAGACATTTACGAACATGCTTCGTCTTATGAATTAGCCCAAGAGAAACTACAAAACGCAATCGCAATACTAAACAAGGAGGACAACAATGGCTAACTATTACGCTAGTGCTAGAACCAACTACTTTCAGGTGAAAGATGTAAAGGCTTTCACAGAAGAGGTAGAGAAATACAACCTAGAGGTTGTAAGCAAGGACGATAACCCTGAGTTCGTTGCCTTGTTCGTTCAAAGTGATGACGGGGCGTTCCCTTGGAACGATTACTTCAGTGATGACGCTGTATTTGGTGGTGATGAAATAGATTGGGCTGGTATCTTCAGCAGACATCTCCAAGAGAACTCCGTAGTGATTATCCAAGAGATAGGTAGTGAGAAACTACGCTACTTTGCTGGCTTCGCAGTGGCTTACAACAGCAAGGGCGAAACAATCTCTATCAACATCAACAAAATCTTTGACCAAGCAACAGCCTTGGGTGAAGTCTTTGACTTCTGGGGTAGCAAAATAGACCGAGAGGAAAACTAATGGAGTGGGTTGTCTTCACACGAGAAGATAAACCGCACTTGAAACTCGTGTGGAACGGGGCTATGGGTTGGGTTTGCTACACCAATCTCGCTAGACCTGATTGGGAATACCTCCATGACTTCTGGCAGGAGTGTAATAGCCATGAAGAAGCAGAGGCATTTGCCCAAGTGTATCTACGGGATACATAAACTTTGGGAACTAACAATCAAATAACTTGCTGACCCAATAGTGAGAACAACAACAAGGAGGCAACATGGAAGAGTTCGGTAAAGAAGCAATCAACGAGGAAGCAATCGCTTCACTTGACGAGGAAACATTGAAGAAACTACTAGCAATGTTAGAGAAAGCAGGATACTAATGGAACTATCACCTGAAATCATTGAAGAGTGTAAGCAAAAGGCTATGGGCTTGGTGTTGAGTGAGTGGGGCGAACTTACTTACGAAGAAGTCATTGAACGCTTGGAGGACATTGGAACGGAAGTTGATGATGAGGACATAATTGTCTGGGAAGCCATGGAAAACTATTGGGCAGACTTCTTGTGTGAGCAGATTGAGAGCAACTACGACATGCTGATTGGCTTTGCCAAGTTCGTAAAGGAGAACTAATGGGAACATACAAGGTGCAACAGAAAGCGACCATCTGGTATCAAACAGAGGTAGAAGCCGAGAGTGCTGTGGAGGCTATCCGTATGGTAGCCGAGGGCATAGGTGATTATTGGGAGATGTTGGATAACACTACCGATTTCTTGCCTGAGTTCTGGACAGAAGAAACGGGCAACACCAATGCTGAGGGCGTGTCGTTATACCCTGAAGAAACATGGGACGAACCCGAAGACTTTGGGAACTAACAATCAAATAACTTGCTGACCCAATAGTGAATAGACCTGAGGAGGACTAATGCAAACATTCCTGCCATACGCAGATTTCACTGAGGTTGCCTCAGTGCTGGATAATCAACGCCTCAACAAGCAAGCGTTAGAGGGTTGGCAAATCATGATGACCAACCTTGCTCTTGACCCTGAGGGCAACAAGCGAGAGCCTAAGGGCTGGCGTAATCACCCTGCCGTAAAGATGTGGCGAGGACATGAGAACGCCTTGCTGGATTACATTGGGGCTATGGTATTTGAGTGGAAGGCTCGTGGGTATAAATCAACTATCTACGACAAGGCTGAACGCACTTACGAGCAAGCACTCAAACTCAATCTCGTAAGAGATGAGCAACCAATAACTCTCCCGTCATGGATGTATGACGGAGATTTGTTGGAGAGCATTATTTCATCACACCGACTAGCGTTGCTATGTAAGAACTACGCATGGTATTCGCAGTTCGGTTGGGTGGAGGATACAGGGGAAGCACCCGTCAGTTATGAATACATCTGGACAGAATAGTTTGGGAACTAACAATCAAATAACTTGCTGACCCAATAGTGAAGCAACAACAAAACCTGAGGAGGTAAAACATGTATGCAACAATCTTGCAATCTAATCATGCGGTAAATGGTATTCGCCAAACCGCTTTCATCCCTGATGTTCATGGGAGAGAGCCTTTGATTTACACCCGTAGTCTTGGTAATGATACCAAGTTGCGTGGTGTGGCTGGGGCTTGGATGCCAGTATCCAGAACGGGTCGTGCTGAACTTTGGCTCAAAGCCGAAGATGAAGTCATGCTCGGCAAGCCCGTATCATTATTCATCACTGCTAGTGATGAACGGGACATCATGATTGGCAGACCAACTACGCTATTGCAGAAGTTGGCTCGTGCAGTTCAAGACCAGACCAGCACTACTGATGTGAGGTGGGACACCATGGCACAAGAACTATTCAACACCATTGACCACAAGCCAGAACATCTGGCGAGATACGCTAAGTCAAACACCTATGTTTCACCAGTATCGGTGGCGATTACTCAGGAGACCCCTGTATCTGCACCGCCAGTAGCCGAAGAGGTTTGTG
>Ga0315903_10006460_pt1 | contig 14944 bp, 10 predicted proteins | sample LakEriMetagenome_7_FD_203524 | JGI IMG/M metagenome (GOLD analysis project Ga0315903, IMG submission 203524) | Freshwater fungal communities from buoy surface, Lake Erie, Ohio, United States - Buoy 2 MA119 | ecosystem: Environmental > Aquatic > Freshwater > Lake | place: USA: Lake Erie, Ohio...
AGGCCGTGGCGAGCGAGTTGTAGAGCTGCACCGCGTTGAGCGGCTCCAGCGGCATGGCCGCGAACATCCGGGCGTCGCCGGCGGCCAGACCGTAGGCCCGCGTCCGCGTCAGCACGCGAAGCACGTCACGGTGGTTCCAGCCGCCCGCCGCGAAGAAGGCGGCCAGTTCGTCGAGCACCCCCGCATGGGCCGGCGGGTTGTGGTCGCCCAGGTCATCCACGGGACTGACGATTCCGGCCCCGAACATCCCGCCCCACAGCCGGTTCACGGCCGCCTTCGCGAACCAGCGGTTCGCCGGCGACGTGAGCCACTCGGCCAGTCGCTCGCGGGCTCCCTTCTCCGAGCCGAGCGAGGCGGCATCGCCGAGGAACCGCGGCGGCACCGCCGCATCGGTCTGGGGATGCTTGACCGTTCCGAAGAACGCCGCGAAGCCCCAGAAGTCGTCCTGCGTCCACACGTCGGTGGGATGCTTGTGGCACTCGGCACACTGGATCTGCGTGCCCAGGAACGTTCGCGAGACGGCCGCGGCCAGTTCCGTGGGCTTGCGATCCAGCGGCTCCGCGAGGGCCGCGTCGCCGCCCCCCTTGGCGGCGGCGAGGATCACACCCCTGGCCATCCGATCGTAGCCGACCCCGGCCGCGAACTTCTCGGCCAGCCAGGGCTCGAGCGCCGTCGAGCCGCCGACGTCGGGGAGCAGGGCGGCATGCCACAGCGCGGCCATGTAGTCGGCATGCTCGCGGGAGGCGAGCAGCCTCTCCACCAGTTTGCGGCGGCGGTCGGGCGCGGTGTCGGCCAGATAGCCGCGAGCCTCCGAGGCTTTCGGGATCCGGCCCACGAGATCGAGCGTGACCCGCCGCAGGAACCGCGGCTCGGAAACGCCGGGTGCCGGCTCGATGCCCTGCGCGGCCCAGGCCTCGGCCAGCAGCGCGTCGATGCGGGCCGCCATGGCGTCGATGCGGGCCTCGTCCACCGGGGCCGACGCGCCGGTCGTGACGGTGGTGGCTGGCGGTGCGGCGGCCGCCGGATTCGTGGTCGGCGACCCGTCGTCCGGCTTCATCTCGTCCGGCTTCATCTCACCGGGCTTCATGTCCCGCTGCATGCGGTCCGGCTTCATCTCGCCGGCCGCGAGTTCACCAGTTGCAGCGGCGGGGGCAGCGGGGGCATCGCCCGCCGACGCCCTGGTCGCGGCAGCGAGGGCGACGGAGATCAGCAGCGCGAGGCGGGCGAGCGTCATCGGTGGGCCTCGACCGGATGCTTGGCCGTCCCGGCCGGTCGCTCTGGCCGGCGGGCCATTGGGACATCCTGGATTATCGTCTCTGGCAGGGGGGGTGTCACGCATGGGAATCGGAAAATCCGCCCGGACAGAGATGGATTCGCTTCCGTGCGGCGGCCGGATGCATCCGCCGCATCCCGCCCGGCCGCTCTCGGCCGGCCTTGGCCCTGGGCCGCGGTTCCGTGCCCTGTTTTCCAGTTCATTGCGAGCAACCTCACTTCCGCCCACGTTTTTCCAAGCCCTCGGGGATCACGAAGTCGTCGTTCGCACTGCCGTCGGGCTCGGGGATCAACTCCAGCGTCTCGATGAGCGGGATTTCGACGTCCTCCTTCTCGATCAAGGCCGTGAGCGTCTTGGGAGAGATTTTCTTGAGGTTTGGGAGGGCTAACCGGCCTTCACGCGTGGCGAGGGCTTGGGCGATGGCGACGGAGTCGGGCGAGTCGAGGGCGGTGACATGGGACAGTTTCCCGTTCGACACCACGGCCCAAGCCAGTGCCGTCTCGGGGGTCAGCGGGTTCTTGGCGAACAAGGCCTGCAAAACCTTGTCGGGCAGAGCCACCTCGCCCTTGAGCTCCGCGATCGCCTTGGCGGTTTCGGCGTCGAGCGTGGTCAGGCCGTTGAGGTACAGCCACTTGCCCTTGAGCTCCGCGATCGCCTTGGCGGTTTCGGCGTCGAGTGCGGTCAGGCCGTCGAGGGACAGGTAGTCGCCCTTGAACTCCGCGAGCGCCTCGGCCGTGGCGGCGTCGAGCGTGCTCAGGCCGTTGAGGTACAGTTTATTGCCCTTGAACTCCACCAGCGCCTTGGCGGTATCACCGTCGAGCTTGGTCAGGCCGCTGAGCAACAGTTGACTGCCTTTGAACTCCGCCAGCGCCTTGGCCGTTTCGGCGTCGAGGGTGGTCAGGCCGTCGAGGGACAGTTGCACGCCCTTGAACTCCGCGAGCACCTTCGCCGTGTCGGCGTCGAGCGTGCTCAGGCCGTCGAGGGACAGGATGTGGCTTTGGCACTCCGCGAGCGCCTTGGCCGTGGCCGCGTCGAGCGTTGTCAGGCCGTCGAGGGACAGCCCGCCCTCAAACTCCGCGAGCACCCTAGCCGTTTCGGCGTCGAGCGTGGTCAAGCCGTCGAGAGACAGTATGGAGCTTTGGCACTCCGCAAGCGCCTTGGCCGTGTCGGCGTCGAGCGTGGTCAGGCCGTCGAGCAGGAGCGGGCCCTTGCCGTAGGCCGCCAGTGCCCTGGCCGTTTCGGAGTCCAACGACTTCAGGCCGTTCATCGGCAAGCAGGCCGGCACCTTCTGCTTGCCGTAGCCCTTGATCTCGATCTCCACCTCCACCCCCGGAAACTCCTTCGCCAGCCTCCGGGCCTGCTGGGGCGTCAGACTCTCGATGGTGTTGGTGTCGGCGGGGAGGCCGGCGACTGTGCCCTCGTCGGCACTGGCCTGGCGGCCCTTCGTCGCGACGGCGGCCGCGGCGGCGATCGCCGCCGCGAGCATGAGCAGCGCGGCGGCGAGGCGGGCGGGATGGCCCGCCTCCGGCGTGATGCCCACGATCCTGCCGACGCGGTCCACCAGGCTGCCGCCGTCGGCCGCCACGGCGAGCGTTGCCCGGTGCCGGCGTCGCTCTTCCAGGGCGACGAGCGCCCTGGCATACGAGATCGCGGCGCCGCCCCGGCCAGCGTCCAGCACGCGGATCGCCAGGTCGTCGGCGCAGTGCTCCCGCTCGGCCCGCACCTGGGCGGAGATCCACCAGGCGGCCGGATGATGGAAGAACAGCGTCTCGATGCAGGACTGCAGCAGATTCACGAACACGTCGTGGCGGCGGACGTGGGCCAGCTCGTGAGCGAGGATCGCGTCGATCTGGTCCGGGGGCATGCCGGTGAGCGCGGCCAGCGGCCAGAGGACGACCGGCCGGAGCCAGCCCACGACCACGGGCACGTCGATCCGCGTCGCGGCGAGCAGGCGGATGGGTTGGTCGATGCCGAGGGCGTGCTTCCAGCGGTCGAGCCGGGCCTGCCAGCGGGCGTCGGCCGGGGCGATCGCCCGGGCGACGAGCCGGCGTGTCAGCCACCATCCCGCGCCGAGCCGGCCGGCGGCGGCCGTGGCGCCCGCCAGCCAGGCCGCGGCGCACCATGGCAGCCACGGGGCGACCGCGGCGGCGACGTGCCGGACGAGGGCCGCGACGGCCGCGCGGGCGTCGATGCCGGGCGGGGCTGCGGCCTGGCTTTGCCGCTCGACGGTCGCGGCCACCGCGGCGGGCAGGATGAGAGTGCGGCGGGTGGCGGCGTTGCCTTCAGCCGCGACGGCCGCGGCAGGCGGCTGGACGAGCGTGGAGGTGACGACGCAGGCCACGGGCATGGCGACGAGCGCCGCCGTGGCGAGCAGGTAGCGGGCCTGCAGCGCCGCGGCCGAGCGCCGCGGCACCAGCCGCAGCAAGACCGCCAGCACCGCGGCCACGGCGGCCGCCTGCCAGAGCGAGTGGACGACGACCCAACCGAGGCGGTGGAGCACGTCGGCCGAGAGGACCGTGGCCAGCCAGGCGGGAACGGCGGGGAGGGACACGGCGGGGCTCCTGGGCGCGAGGAAGGGGGCTTGGCGTCTGATTCAGGATTTTTTCAAGACTTCGATTCCAGTGAGGCCAGCAGGCTGCGGAGCTGCGCGATCTCCTCGGGCGAGGCCTTGCGGCCGGAGAGCGCGTGCATCACGAGCTGGTCGGCGGCGCCGCCGAAGGCCCGCTCGACGAGGTCGTCCACCAGCCGCTTCTGCACCCGGGGCGCGGGCAGGGCCGACCGGTAGAGGTGGGCCTTCTGCCGCTCGTCCCGCTTGACCAGCCCCTTCTCGAACATGATCTGCATCGTCTTGAGGACGGTCGTGTAGCCGACCGGCTTCGTGGCGGCGATCACCTCGTGAACCTCGCGGACCGAGCAGGGCTCCCGGTCCCAGAGCACCCGCAGGATCGCCAGTTCGCTCTCGGCCGGGCAGGGCAGGTCGGGCATCGGGAAAACTCCTCGGGATGGACAGCAACCACATCCTACGAATCTATTCGTCATTGTCAACGGATTGCTTCGTACATGTTTCGCCGGGCCGGGGCCGGTCCGCCGCCTTCGCGCCGGCCGGGAGCCGCCCTGCCGTCTCGGGCCCGCCCCGCCCGGGTTTGGCGGCGGCGACGGGCGGTTGGCAAGGGGGGAAGGATGCGCCGGAGAGGCGGGCTGACCGAACCCTGGGGCGATCGCCGCCGGCGGCAACGATTCGCGGAACGCCGCTGCCGATACCCCAGTCACGTCTTCGATTTTCCTGCCCGTGCATCGGATCCACATGGCTTTTCACCGCGTGTGCTCATCGCCCGGAGCCGGCCGTGCCCGGATGCTCCTGCGGCGGGGCCGCTCCTCCGCCGTGTCGGTGCGGGCGGTGGTCGCGGTGCTGGCCTGGACGTTGCTCGTCGGCGCGGCCACTCCGCAGACCGTGCGGGCCGCCGGAGCGAAGGGCCGACCGGCGGCCCGGTTCTTCGAGAACCTGATGGCCAAGGAGCCGCCGACTCCCGACTTCATTCCCCTGCCGCAGCCGCCCACGGCGGAAGAGGTGGCCCGGGCCGCGCGTCCGGCGGCGGGCAAGGACCGCCCGCACCCGGCCGCGGGATCGGCCCGCGATGCCGCCAAGCGGGCGAAGACGCCGCCGCGACTGCCCGAGTGGAAGGAAATCGTCGCCTTCGGCACGGCGCTCGAGGCCGCGACGCGGCAGGTGGCCCGCGACGCCGCCGATCCGTCCTTCAAGCCGCGGCCCCGGCCGGCCGCGCGGGTCGAAGCCCCCACGACGCTCGTCGTCACGGCCCGCGAGGGCAGCAAGCGGCAGACGCCGCCGATCGTGGCCACGAAACTCCAGCCCACGGGCCAGGCGGCACCGCGGACGAAGCGGTTCGACCGGCTGCGGGCCTCCATCGCCCGCACGCTGGCCACCTACCAGCGGCGGCCGCTCAACACCTCCCAGCACACGCCCTGGGAGGTGATGCACGGCTTCATCGCCTTCGGCATCCCCACGCAGATCCGCGTCGGCGGCCCGGCCGGCGACCTCGTCAACGCCATCGGCTGGTCGAACATGGGCGGCCGCTGTCGCGGCCAGGTGATGCTCGCCGCCAGCGGCGAGCGACTCGTGGCCCTCAAGGGGATCGGCGTGCAGGGGCATTCCGCCCAGTACCTCGCGATCCTCGCCCAGTGCCGCGTCGCCGCCAACTCGCCGATCACGCTGCAGTCGAAGTCATTCACCGTGGCCGACCTGATCGAGGAGGAGAAGCTGTCCTGCAAGGCCGGGACGGAACTGACCTTCGCCCTCATCGGCCTGGCTCACTACCTGCCCACCGACGCCCGGTGGAAGAGCCGCGACGGTGCGGAATGGTCGCTGGAGAGGCTCGTCGAGGAGGAGATCGTGCAGCCGATCCGCGGGGCGCCGTGCGGCGGCACCCACCGTCTCTTCGGCCTGGCCTACGGCTGCCAGCGGCGGCTCCGGGCCACCGGCACGCTCGACGGCGCCTACCTGCGGGCCGACAAGTACGTCCGCGACTATCAGAACTTCACGCTCGCGAAACTGCAGAACCGCGACGGCTCGTTCAGCACGGAGTGGTTCAAGTACCCGGCCGACCGCGATGACGACATCGACCGCAAGATCCAGACCACGGGCCACATCCTGGAATGGCTGGTGGCCTCGCTCGACCAGGAGCGGCTCTACGAGCCGCGGGTCGTGGCCGCCACGGAGTTCCTGGTGGCGGCCCTGGCCCGCGAGCCGGCGCGGGAGTGGAAGATCGGCCCCCTGGGGCACGCCCTCCACGCCCTCAACATCTACCAGGAGCGGGCCTGGGGCACCGTGCTCCCCGGCGGCATCGCCGCCTTCCATGGCCCGATGAAGGCGGCGTCCGCCGCGCCGCTGGTCGCGGAGGAGCCGGAAGGCGACGCCGGCTCGTCGCGGCGCCGCTGACCGGCCGTTCTTGAACCCCCCGCCGCTGGCCCGTAGGCTTGCGCCGCGGAGACGCGGCTCGTAGCGGGCGGCCGGCCCGCGCGTCGCCCGGCACGCCTCTCGGCGTCCGCCGCAGGAGCGGACCATGGCAGCGGCCGACATCTCCCCACAACTCGCCCAGCTGCTCGACGCGGCGGCCCGCCTCTGCGAGGCCACGGCGTCGGAGGCCATCCTCCTGCTCGTCGATCAGCGGCTCGACTGGGACCGCGTCCGCCAGCTGACCGGCACGGCCACCGTGCTGGTGGCGGCCGACGACGAGGCCGATCTCGCCGGGGCCACGGACCACGGGCTGAAGAAGATGCCGCTCGACGTCGCCGGCCTGCCGGTGCACGAGCGGCTCGCCCAGGCGCTGCTCGAATGCGTGGCCGACGAGATGATCCCGCCGGAGGCCCAGGTCGTCGCGGTGTACAGCGGCTTCGAAGCGGGCACGATCGACTCCGTGAGCCTGCTCAAGCTGGAGGAGCACCTCGGCCAGTTGACCAGCCGCGACCTGCGGAACCTGGAGACGAAGGTCCCGTTGGAGACGCTCAAGCTCGTCGTGGATCTGGCGGTGGAGATCGGCCGCGAGGGCCGCGAGGGCAAGCCCGTGGGCACGCTGTTCGTGGTCGGCGACGCGCGGAAGGTGCTGCAGGCCAGCCATGCGGCGGGCTTCGATCCCGTCCGTGGCTACAGCCGCGCCGAGCGCCGGCTCACCGACGCCCGCGTCCGCGAGGGGATCAAGGAGATCGCCCAGCTCGACGGCGCCTTCGTGATCGGCTCCGACGGCACGGTGGAGGGCGCGGCCCGCTACATCGACGCCTCCGCGGAGAACGTGTCCGTGGCCAAGGGGCTCGGGGCGCGGCACTGGGCGGCGGCGGCGATCACGCGGCGGACGAAGAGCGTGGCCGTGGCCGTGAGTGAGACCAGCGGCACCGTGCGGATCTTCCAGAACGGCGAGGTGGTGCTGCGGATCGAGCCCTTCCGCCGGGCCATGAAGTGGAAGGACTTCGAGTACGAGCCGCCGGGTTCCGAATGAGCGTGCCGGCCGTTTCCGCCGCGGCCCCCGACCTGCACGGCAAGACCGTGTGGGCGGTGGACACGCTGTCCCGGGTCTACCAGCTCTTCCACGCGCTGCCGGAGATGACGGCCCGTGACGGCACGCCGGTGAGCGTCGTCTTCGGCCTCACCCGCGACCTGCTCGACATCGTGGAGAAGCGGCGGCCCGACTACCTGCTGTGCGCCATGGATCCGCCGGGGCCGACCTTCCGCCACGAGAAGTTCGCCGCCTACAAGGCCACGCGGGCGGAGATGCCGGCCGACCTCGTGCCGCAGATTCCCCTCGTCCGCCGGCTGCTCGAGGTGTTCGGCATCCCGTGCCTGGAGGTGGCCGGCTACGAGGCCGACGACGTGCTCGCCACGCTCGCCGCCCGCACGGTGGCGGCGGGGGGCGAGTGCACGATCGCCACGTCCGACAAGGACGCGCGGCAGCTGCTCGGCCCGCACGTCCGGCTCTTCAACCTGCGGACGAACTCCAGCCTCGGCCCCGACGAGTTGGCCGCCGAGTGGGGCATCCGCCCGGATCAGGTCGTGGATTTCCTGGCCCTCGTCGGCGACAGCGTGGACAACGTGCCGGGCGTGCCGGGCATCGGGCCGAAGATCGCCTCCGAGTTGCTGCAGCGGCACGGCACGCTCGACGGCGTGCTGGCGGCCGTGGACACCGTTTCCGGGGCGAAGCGGAAGGAAAATCTGCTGGCCCACGGCGGCACCGCCCGCGCCGGCCGCGAACTGATCCGGCTGGAGGCCGACGTGCCGGTGGCGATTCCCTGGGCGTCGGCCGCGCTGCATCCGCCGGACGCCGAGGCCCTGGCGGAACTGTGCCGCGAGTGCGGCTTCCGCAGCCTGCTCGATCGGGTCGTGCAGGCGGCCGCCCGCGGGGTCGCGCCGGCCGCGACGCCGCCCGCGAAACCCAGATCGGCCGGCACGCTCTTCGACCTCGACGGCGAGGAGCCGCCGCCCGCCCCGGGCCGGACGCTCGCGGTGCAGGAGCCCGGCGACGACGCGGCGATCGCGGCCGCGGTCGCCCGGCTGCGGTCCGCCGGGCCCCTGGTGGCGTGCGTGGCCCGGTCCGCCGCGGCGGGGCCGCGGGCCCGGCCGGCCGGCGTCGCGATCGCGGCCGGCGGGGATGCCTGGTGGTTCACCGCCGCGGCGCTGGCGGGCCACGGCGGGCTGCGCGACTTGCTCGCCGACGCGGCCGTGGCGAAGCAGGGCCACGACCTCAAGCGGCAAGAGGTGGCGCTGCGGACGCTGGGCATCACGCTGGCCGGCGGCACGTTCGACACGCTGCTGGCCGCCTATCTCCTCGAGGCCGGCGAGCGGAACCTCGGCCTCGTGGAGACGGCGATCCGCCACGGCGTCGCGGCCGTCGATGCCGCGAGCGCCGCCGCGATCGACATCCCCGCCGACCCGGCCCAGGCGGCCGTTCATTGCCGGCTCGTGCAGGATCTCGCGGCCCGGCTGCCGGCGCGGCTGGCGGAGGACGGCCTGGCCGACCTGTTCGCCACCGTCGAGCTGCCGCTGGCGAGCGTCCTGGCCGGCATGGAGTTTCGCGGGGTGCGGATCGACGCGCCGGCCCTGGCCGCGCTGTCGGCCGACTACGCCGGGCGGCTGAGGTCGCTCGAGGCCGAGATCCACGCCCTCGCCGGCCGGCCGTTCGCGATCGCCTCGCCGCTGCAGCTGCGGGCCGTGCTCTTCGACGAGCTCGGCCTGCCGGTCGTGAAGCGAGGCAAGACCGGGCCGAGCACCGATGCCGAGGTCCTGGAGCAGCTCGCGCCGCTCCATCCGTTGCCCGCCAAGCTCCTCGAGCACCGCCGCTACGCCAAGCTCAAGAGCACCTACGTGGACGCCCTGCCCGCGCTCGTCGATGCGGAGACGGGCCGGATCCACACCACCTTCAACCAGACGGTGACCGCCACCGGCCGATTGAGCTCCAGCGACCCGAACCTGCAGAACATCCCGATCCGCACGGCCGAGGGGCGGCAGATCCGCGCCGCCTTCCTGCCCGGCGAGCCCGGCTGGCGGTTCGTGGCGGCCGACTATTCGCAGATCGAGCTGCGGATCCTGGCCCACCTCTCCGGCGACCGGGCGATGACGGCGGCCTTCGCGGCCGGCGAGGACATCCACGCGCGGACGGCCGCCGCCGTGTGCGGCGTGGCGGCGGACGCGGTGACGCCCGACATGCGGCGGCTGGCCAAGGCGGTCAACTTCGGCATCCTCTACGGGCAGTCGGCCTTCGGCCTGGCGAAGGCGCTGGGCATTCCCCAGGCCGACGCCGCGGAGTTCATCGCCGGCTACTTCCGCGCCTTCTCCGGCGCCGCCGCCTTCATGGAGGACGTGCTCGACCGCTGCCGCCGCGACGGCCACGTGACCACCATGCTCGGCCGCCGCCGGGCGATCGCCGGCGTCCGCGACCGCGACCGCCGCCGCACCGCGGCCGGCGTGCCGGCCCTCACGCTGCCGGAGCGGGAGGCGGTGAACACGGTCGTGCAGGGCTCGGCGGCCGACATGATCAAGCTGGCGATGCTCCGCGTGGACGCCCGGCTGCGGCGGGAGTCGCGGCGGGCCGCGCTCGTGCTCCAGATCCACGACGAGCTGCTCCTGGAGGCCCCCCCCGAGGAGATTCCCTCGATCGAGCGGCTGGTGGCCGAGGAGATGCGGGCGGCGTTGCCGCTGGCGGTGCCGGTGGAGGTGTCGGTGCACACGGGCGGCACCTGGGCGGAGTGCGAGTGAGGCGACGATGATCGTCATCGGACTGGTGGGCAGGATCGGCGCCGGCAAGACGACGGTGGCGCGGATGTTCGCCGACCGGGGTGCCGAGGTGATCGACGCCGACGCCCTGGCCCACGCCCTGCTCGACGAGCCCGCGGTGCGGCAGGCCGTCGTGGCGCGGTTCGGCGCGGAGGTCCTCGATGCCGGCGGCCGCGTCGCGCGGGCTGTCATCGCCGAGCGGGTCTTCGGCCCGACGCCGGACCACGCGGCGGCCCGCGCCGACCTCGAGGCGATCGTGCACCCGCCGGTGCGGGAGCGGATGCGGGAGCGGCTGGCGGCCCTGCGGGCCGCCGAGCGGGCCGATGGGCGGCGCCGGGTGGCGGTGCTCGACGTGCCGCTGCTCGTGCAGTCGGGCTGGGACGCCGCCTGCGATCGGCTGGTGGTGGTGGAGTGCGACGAGCCGACGCGGTTGTCGCGGCTGGCCGCACGGGGCTGGCGGCCCGAGCAGATCGCGGCCCGCGACCGGGCCTGGGAGCGGGCCGACGGCCCTCACGTCCCGCCGGAGAAAACCGCCACCGTGGATGCGGGCGGCGATCCGGCGTATACTGCCGACCAGGTCGGGCGGATCTGGAGTTCGTTGCCGTCGTCGTGAGCCGGCGGCGAAGACCGAATCGCCCGCCTCCAGCCTGTCGGGGTTCCCTGGTCCGTCCGCGCGTGGCCCTCGCGCGCCTCGTCCTGCCTCTCGTCCCACCGCGATTCACACCATCGACCACCGGGCGGCTCGCCCGCGCCCCAGGTGCCGCATGCCAGACAGTCCCTCGCAGCCACCCGACGACGCCGCCGAGCCGATGTCCTTGGCGGAGGAGATCGCCGCCGAGGTCAAGGACGGCGCCGACGTCGCCGACCGCTACGAGGCCCTCAAGAAGGGCGACTCGCAGGTGGCGAGCCTGCAGCGGCTCTCGATGCAGGAACTGGTGGAACTGGCCCGCCAGGAGCGGATCGGCGACGTCGCCGGGGTGCGGAAGCAGGATCTCGTGTTCCGCATCCTCCGGGAGCGGGTGAAGCTCAACGGCCTGATGTTCGGCGAGGGCACGCTGGAGATCCTGCCCGACGGGTTCGGCTTCCTCCGCAGCCCCGACGCCCACTACCTCTCCTGCCCGGACGACATCTACGTGTCGCCGAGCCAGATCCGCCGCTTCGGCCTGCGGAACGGCATGAGCGTGGCGGGTCAGATCCGGCCTCCCAAGGAGAGCGAGCGGTACTTCGCCCTCCTGCGGGTCGAGGCCATCAACGGTGAGGATCCGTCCAAGCTCTCCACCCGCCGCTTCTTCGACGACCTGACGCCGCTGCATCCCGACGAGCGGATCGTGATGGAGACGACGGCGGAGGAGCTCTCCACCCGCGTCGTGGACCTGGTCGTGCCCATCGGCTTCGGCCAGCGCGGGCTGATCGTCAGCCCGCCGCGGGCCGGGAAGACGATCCTCCTGCAGAAGATGGCCAAGGCGGTGCTCGCCAACTACCCCGAGGCCTACGTCTTCATGCTCCTCATCGACGAGCGGCCGGAGGAGGTCACCGACATGGAGCGGCAGGTGAAGGGGCCGTCCTGCGAGGTGATCAGCTCGACCTTCGACGAGAACTCCAGCCGCCACGTGCAGGTGGCCGACATGGTGATCGAGAAGGCGAAGCGGCTCGTGGAATACGGCCGCGACGTGGTCATCTTCCTCGACTCGATCACCCGCCTGGCCCGGGCCTGGAACTCCGAGGTGCCGAACTCCGGCAAGATCCTCTCCGGCGGCGTGGATTCCGGCGCCCTGCAGCGGCCGAAGCGGTTCTTCGGCAGCGCCCGCAAGGTGGAGGAGGGGGGCTCGCTGACGATCATCGCCACGGCGCTGATCGACACCGGCAGCCGGATGGACGACGTGATCTTCGAGGAGTTCAAGGGCACGGGCAACCTCGAGATCGTGCTCGACCGCCGGCTGGTGGACAAGCGGATCTATCCGGCGATCGACATCAATCGCTCGGGCACCCGCCGCGAGGAGATGCTGCTCGAGCCGGAGGAGTATCGGCGGATCTGCGTGCTGCGGCGCGTGCTCGGTGAGAAGAACCCCACCGAAGCGATGGAACTGCTCGTCAATCGGCTGTCGAAGACGAAGTCGAACAGCGAGTTCCTGATGGCGCTGAAGTCGTAGCGGCGGGGGCGTGATGGCAGTCAGCAGCGGCAAGACGGGGCCTGCGGGCGGCACGCCCGCGCCGGTGCCGGCCGGCGCCCGCGTGGCGATCGTCGTCGCCCGCTGGAACGAGTCCTTCACCGCCGGGATGCTCGCCGCCGCCCGGGCGACGCTTTCCGCCGGCGGTCTGCCGGCGGACGCGATCGACGAGGTGTGGGTGCCGGGCTCGTTCGAGCTGCCGCTGGCCGCCGACCGCCTGGCCGCGACGGGCCGCTATGCGGCGGTGCTCTGCCTGGGCGTGATCATCCGCGGCGAGACGTCGCACGACCGGCACATCGCCACGGCCGTCGCCGCCGGCATCGAGCAGACGGCGCGGGCGCGGGGGCTGCCGGTGCTGTTCGGCGTGCTCACCTGTGACACGCCGTCGCAGGCCGCCGCCCGGTCGGGTGGCGGCCCCGCCGACGGCTTCGCCGGCAACAAGGGGTCCGAGTGCGCCGCCGCGGCGCTGGAGATGATCGCCGTGCTCGCGGGCCTCGACCGGGCCGCGGCCGGCGGGGGGCGGTCCGCATGAGCCGTCGGAGCCGGGCCCGCGAGGTCGCCCTGCAGGTGCTGTACGAGATCGAGATCAACCCGGCCGTCGCGGTCGGCGACCGCCGCCGGTTCCTCCAGGGGCGGCTGCGGTCGGCCGCGCTCGTGGATTTCGCCACGACGCTGATCGGCGGCGTGCAGCGTCATCGGGACGCGATCGACGCGGAGCTGGAATCCCGATCCGCGCACTGGAAGGTCGCGCGGATGGCCGCCACCGACCGGGCCGCCCTGCGGATCGCCGTCTTCGAGCTGCGGCACACCGACACGCCGGGGCCTGTCGTGGTGGACGAGGCCATCGACCTGGCGCGGCGGTACGGCAACGAGGCCTCGGCCCGGTTCGTGGCCGGAGTCCTCGGCGGCCTCCTGGCCGCGGCATCCGCCCCGGCCGACCCCGTGACCCCCGTTTCTTGACGCGAGGATTCCGCACATGGCCATCTTCGGCTTCGGCCGCAAGGACGATCCCCAGCCGGCCGCGGACCCGCCGGAGCGGCCGCGCGGGATCCTCGACCGGCTGCGGGCCGGCCTGGCGAAGACGGCCCGCGTGCTCAACACCGACGTCCGCGACCTCTTCAAGACGGAGGGGCGGTTCGTGGACGAGCCGTTCCTGGAGGAATTGCGGGCGGCGCTGATTCGCACCGACATGGGCCCCGCCGCCGCGGAGGCGATCGTCGCCGACGTCCGCGAGCGGCTCCGGGCCCGCGTCGTCGATCCCGCGGTGGTGCTCGACTCGATCCGCTCCCAGCTGCTCGCCCGGCTGCAGGGCGCGGCCGCCGGGATCGCCCTGGCGGAGAGCGGGCCGACGGTGATCCTCGTCACCGGCGTGAACGGCTCGGGCAAGACGACGTCGATCGCCAAGCTGGCGCGGACCTTCACCCGCGACGGCAAGCGGGTGGTGCTCGGGGCCGGCGACACCTTCCGCGCCGCGGCGGTCGAGCAACTGGCGATGTGGGCGGGGCGGCTGGGCGCCGAGATCGTCCGCGGCGAGCCGGGCTGCGACCCGGCCAGCGTCGCGCATCGGGCGGTGGCCCGGGCGGTGGAGGGGGGCTTCGACGTGTGCATCGTGGACACCGCCGGCCGGCTGCAAACGCAGTCGAACCTGATGCAGGAGCTGGGTAAGATCCGCCGCGTGATCGCCAAGCAGATCCCCGACGCGCCGCACGAGACGCTGCTGGTGATCGACGCCACGGCCGGGCAGAACGCCCTCTCCCAGGCCAAGGGCTTCAAGGAGGCCGCCGGCTGCACGGGCATCGTGCTGGCGAAGCTCGACGGCTCGGCCCGGGGCGGCGTGATCGTGCCGGTGGCGGAGCAGTTCGGCCTGCCGGTGAAGTTCGTGGGCGTGGGCGAGGCGGCCGACGACCTCGAGCCCTTCGACCCGGAGGCGTTCCTCTCGGCGTTGCTCGAGGGCGCCCTCGCGGCCGGCTGACGCCTGGCCACGCACAGCCTGCCCGACCCGCAGGGTTTGCCAAGGCGGGCCGCGGGTCTGGCGGATCCTGCCGGCTGTCCGGCCTGTGCCGGCATCGGAGGGTCCGGCTCTGCCGATCCTCGAGGTCGGGCGGGGGTTCGTCGCGCGGGGTCCGCCGTCGGGCCGCGAGGGCCGCCGCGAACGTCCGGCGACGTGGCAGGGGCAGCCCCGACCCCTGGGATGGATCTGATCTGATTGCCCGCCTGGAGAGCGGGCTCTCCCAGGTCCGCGACGCGGCCTGTGGCCCCGAAAAAGCTCGTCTCGACCGAGGTTTTCGCGACTCTTTGCCGTCCTCACACGCCACAAGTCGAACGGCGAGGGAGGAAATGGGGTCTTGGGGTCGGCTGCACAAACTGCGTAAACGGCAGGGTTTTACAGAATTGCCCCCTCCCGCTAGCCTGCAAACCGACTTTTGGGCCCCGGACGCTCGCGAAAGGACTCGATTCCGCCCGATGACATCAGGCGGGGTTTCAAGGAGGGAAAATGACGGCGACTCTGTCACTGCGGCCAGGTTCGGTTCAGTTTTCTCGGGGTTTCGGCCTGGTTGCCTGGGTGGGACTGGCGTTCGCCGCCCTCTCGGGAGCCTGCCACGGGGCCGAATCCTGGCTGACGAGCTACGACGAGGCCCTGGCGACGGCCGAGCGGACCGGCAAGCCGATCCTCACGATCTTCACGGGCAGCGACTGGTGCGCCCATTGCACGCGGCTCGAGGAAAA
>Ga0315903_10006461_pt1 | contig 14943 bp, 4 predicted proteins | sample LakEriMetagenome_7_FD_203524 | JGI IMG/M metagenome (GOLD analysis project Ga0315903, IMG submission 203524) | Freshwater fungal communities from buoy surface, Lake Erie, Ohio, United States - Buoy 2 MA119 | ecosystem: Environmental > Aquatic > Freshwater > Lake | place: USA: Lake Erie, Ohio...
CATTATCAAATGCAAAGTTTAATTTATCTTGTACCCCAGCTCCAATCAAACCCATATCTAATGCCCATCCTCCAACGTGACCAGCATTTTGAATAATCTTTGGTACAATAGATGCACCTCTAGATATAATACCTTTTGTAAGTGGTTTAATCAATCCACCATAAAATCCAGATTGAAGATTCCTTTCATATAAATCTTCTTGTTGTATATCACTAAGTTTCGGATTATAACCTAATATAGGATCATCAAACTTATCAATACTAGCAGGGTTAATAATTCTTATTGGTCTACTTAATCCTGGATTATTTGCAAAAGCTTGATTAATACTATTATTAATAAAGGATGAACTTTCAGCAATTTCAGCTCTTAACTTTGCATCTCTTGGATCTAGCTTTTCAACAGGGGATCCTTGAATTGCAATTTGTTTTTTAATTAAAGCAATATCATCTTTGATTGGATTTGTTTCTAAATCCAAGTTGAAATCATTTGATAAGTCCATTTTAAAAATTAGTTTTTAAAGTTACTACTTCTACTTAACTTAAGTACATTTTCTAATTGTTGTGCTAATTTTGAGTTCTGTTCAGCACTAATATTATTTACAAGATTTTGAAACATCTCTTGTAATTGTGTTGGAGAGTTTGCTGCTAATAGTTGATCAGTAGCAAATACTTCTAGTCCATTCTGTTTGTATTCTAAAGCTTCCTTCTCAGTAATATGCATTAAAGGAAAATAGGTGTTTGTTTTCATATCAAGGAACTGAAGTTCAGCACCTGATTGAGAGACAGCTCCTCTATATATAATATTAAACTGATTTTTTGGTGTATAAACTTGAGCATACTTTTCAGGTAATTCTGTTCTACCTTGTGATAAAGACCACTCTTCATACATTCTATTTTGTACTTTATCTAAAACATCAATTTGTTTACCTGATAGTTGAATTCTAATTGTATTACCATCTTGGTTAACACCAAATTTACTTTTCAATTGATTATAAATATCTTCTCTAACTGTTGGTTTAATAGAGAAATATAATCCATACATTCCATCCATTTGAGTGGGTGTAACTAGATCAGAACTTAATTCAAATACTGAACCACTTTGAGTTTGACTTATTAATTCACTATTAGCTAACTTAACAAAATCATTAATCATTGCTTCTTTCTGATCTTTATCTGTTGGTAAGTTAATATTAAATACTGGTACTTCAGGGATACCTACAGTTACATTCTCATTTAAACCAGTAATTCCTTTTTCAAACTTTTCTCCTTCAGGGTTACTACCAGTGAATACATTATTTAAATATGAAGAAGGTGCATAGTTAGTTGGATCTAATTTTGGAAAAACATATGCTCCACCAATACCTAAAGCTGTAGGCATTACCTTCTTCATAAATGGAATATTACCACCTACCATTTTACCAAGACGATAACCTATTATACCTTCAGCAAGAATCTTCATTGTATTACCAGAGAAGTTCTTACCACTCATAACTTCTTCTCGATTCATTCCATAAAGAAGTAATAGATCAGATAGAGTTTTATCAGCATTCTTAAAATCATCCATTGTTAGTTGATCAGAACCTAATTTACCATTAATCTGAGCTACAATCTTTTTAACATCTTGAGTGGAACTATACTCTCCACCAGGAGATAAAGATGTTGTAACATAATCTAGTGCAGTTGCCATACCACCCATAAATCCACTTTCATCTTCTGTCATTGGATTCATAGATTTACCACCTGTTTTTACAAATTGTCTTACTCTATTCAATAAATCTGTAACATCTTCTGCAGTGTTTGCATCTGTTCCTTCTAAATTCAAACCTTCTTTACTAGCAAGTATTGCAAGTTTGTTTAATTGTGAGGTTGTAAACTTCTTTCCTTGAGAGTCTAATGTAGAAACATTACCCATAGTGTTAAGGATTTTAGTAGCTGCAGTATTATCATCTTCCATCTTACCTATAAACTGAGAGTTTGTTTCAAAGAATTTGATAAGAGATTTAGACATCTTCATACCATTTTTACTTTTTCCTTCACTATCCCAAGTATTTTTCTTAAAGATTTGATAGTTATTAAATAAAGATTGTTCTAACCAAGATCTTTTCCAATCAAGATCTTTAGACTTTTCATCATACATTCTTTTTGCTTCTGGTGTCATTTGATCATATAATGCTGCTTCTGCTTTAGTAATTAATAAATTAGTAAGTTCATTATTAGATTGTTCTTCTCTTACCTGTTGCTCTAACATCATATTTAAAATGGCACTCTTATCACTAGAATTTAAATTCTTTGTACCATCTCCCGTTAATATATTTCCATCTAATATAATGTTACCTTTAGCATCCATTTTAAGAGATGTTGTTTTACTTTCTTTTAATGCTTTTATTCTTTCAGTATCAGCATTAAACCCTTTAATCTTTATATCTTGTTCTTTATACCATTTATCAAGATTATATTTCATTTGTGCATCATATCCTGCATTTAACTCAAATTTTTGAATATCACTTGTAATATAAGAGTTAGCTTGACCTTCATCTTTAAAAAACTTATTAGTCTTATTTACTGACAACATCATTGGAAGTTTATCATCAATGTATGTTCCCTGTACTAATTCTTCAGAGAGAGTATTAATTTGTTTATTACGTTTCTCAATACCATCTCTAATCTCTTGAATTTTTTGATCCTTATTAGGATCATCTTTTTTAATTTGTGTGAGATTAAATTCTTGAACTTTAATATCTCCTTTAAGTTTATTAATATTATCTTGAATATTACTATTATATTCTTCTAATGTTGAGTTATAGAATTTATTAACATCTTCAGGTTTTAGTTTATTTTTATTCTTGTTGAAGATCTTAGCTTCAACATTAGCCTGATATGATAACTGATCTCTATATTCTTGTGGAAGATTTAATTCAATATAATTTTTTACATCATCATAGAAGTAACCTTCTTTTTCATAAATTCTTTTATACCAACCATCAGGAACCTCTCTTACTACCTTTTGGGTTTTGTAATTCTTCATTAGATTTTCAGTGATATACTTCTTAGGATCCTTATACATTCTATAAGTAGGAGCACTAACACTAGATAAAGAACCATATTTAGCATTTTGAAAATCTTCAAAATCTAACATAAAACCTGTTTCATGAAGTTGGTTATATCCTTCATTTTTCTTTTTAGCTTCAGTTAATGTAGCATAATTATTTCTAGCTTCATTACTTAACTTTAAAGCTCTAGTATATTCCTCATCTTCAACAATAGGTTTAAACTCACTATTGATTTGTGTAACAATATCAGGGTTAGATAGATCAGCCATTGAATAATAGTTATTCAACTTCTGAATTCTTTCATTCAAATCTTTTTTAAATTTGTCTCGAACGTCAGTGATAAGGATAGAATCAGCTAAGTTTTTACCAACTGCAATATTCTGTTCAATTTGCATTTTGGATTTATCAAACAATTCTTTCTTATATACAAGAGCCTTGTATAAAGTTTCAAGAGGAATTGCAGGTTTCCATTCAGGTAATCCTTGTATAGGTGAAAAACGATTTACAGCCATTATATTATATTGTTTACAAAGATATTAAAAGTATTTCCTTTTTGTGAACTGCTTTTTCTTTTTAGTATTCTTACCACCTTTTTTCTGAACTACTCCAGGAGTTGTTCCTGGTGTATTAGGTTTAGTTCCTGTATTAGCAGATCCTTGTTTCTCAACTTTAGTTTGTTCCTGCATTTGAGGGAATGTTCCAGAAGCTCCACCATATGTAGTAGGATTAGTAGTATAAATCTTACCATCAGAACCAACTCTAAATCCACCTACTAAGTTTTGATAAAATTGTAAACCTTTATTATAAGCATCTACTCCCATTCCAGCAGTAACCAAATCTTTTTGCTTATTATACATATCACCATAGATTGCTGCTAAGTCAGCATTATTAGCATCAATGAATCTAGTATTAGCTGGTTGTTGTGCTAATTGCTCTCTCACCCCAATATCAGTGTTGATCTGCCTAGCTTGGTTAATAATTTGAGCATTAGTATTATTCTCTTGTTCTGTAATCTTACCATAAGCATCAATCAATTTTGAGAATTGACCAGGCATACCAGCAGCTCTAGCTTGTGCTTGCAAACTAGCTGCATCATTTTTAGCAGAACGATAAGATACTAATTGTGGTTCGTATCTTGGGAAGTTATATTGCTCTCTATAATTTAGTGTACGAGGTTCAGGAAGAGTTAAGAGATTCATAGACATTGGTAAACTTTCTCTATAACTGCTACCTGTTTCACACTTTTGACCAAGTATATTACAGTTTTGAATTACCAATGCACCAGTTTTCCACTTAGGATCATCCTCTTTATATTTAGTAACTACTGCATTCTTAACATATTCTTTTGTTGTAGGATCAATCTCACAAGCACACTTATCTTCAGGTATATCAGAAGGACAACAGTTTGGCTCGTTAGCTGCTTCTTCTGCAGTATTGTATTTACCATTTGGATCAGCTTGACCAGTAGGTTTCTTATTAACACACTTACAAGAATATTTTGTTTCAACTATATTATCACGACAAGGTTCACCACATGGTTTTTCTGTAAAAGTAGTTAGTTTAGATTCTGCTTCAGTGTGTTCTCTAGAAAATGGTTCATCACCTAAACATCCACAAATCTTTTTACTTCCTGGATCTTCTATAAACCTAGTTAACATTTGGTTTGTTGTATTACCATAAATACCTTCTGTTCCTGAAATAGCCTGATCTAGATATATTTGATCAGGTTTTCCCACTGGAGTTAATTCAAATTTTTCTAACCCATCAAAACCTTCTGCTTTCATTTCTGCTAATCTTCTATATGTTTCTTGGAATCTTATAATTTCATTCTGTGTTAAGTGATCATTATTTCCTGCAAAATCGTGATCATAATATTCTCTATTTCTAATATCAGTACCAACAGCTCTATTTTTATAATCAGGTTGGGCATTTGGATTCTTCTTTCTTCTTTCTTTAACGTCTTTTACCACACCATAATCCCATTCTGGTCTACTTATTTCTAATTGTCTTCTTTTTCTTTCCTCTTCAGTAATATTAGGATCATCAGGATTAGCATAATCTCTAGCTCCAATATTATATTTTTGAGCTCTTAAAAATGTATTAGTAAATTCTTCTAGACCAGCTTTAGAGTTAGGATATTTTAGTTTATGTCTTCTATATGCTTCAGCCATAATCTTTTTACCTTGATCTGTATTTGTAAAGTATCTCTCAATATCTTCATATTTAGTTTTATATTGAGGAGTAGCTGGTTGAGTTCCAACTTGTGGATTAGTTTGGTGTTTAGGTAAAATATAACCCCCACTCATATATTGAGAAGGAAGTTGTTGTTGTGTAGGATCATACAAAGAATACTTTGCTACATCATCTACTGATGGAACATTATCAATAGACATGATAGGTAGAATGTAATTCTGAATAAAGTCAGGATACGTTTGAGGATTGTAAACTGGTCTATTTTTTCTACTAGCCTCTTCTTGTTGTTGAACCATTAATGCAGCTAATTCATCAGCATATGATTCAGGGTTCAAGATCAGTTGGTTAATAACATTTGATTTTACTTCTTCTTCACTTTCATTTTTTCCACCATCTTGTCTAGTTGGAATTTGATTATATACATCTGTTTTATTACCAGATACTGTACGAATTTTATCGTACAGAGTTTTAATCTTTTTACTATCTTCAGAGGTATCAGTGGAAAGATATCTTTCTAATGCTGCACTATCTCCACCAAATGTATTTAAATAATCTTGAAACTTAGTCAATGTTTGTCTATCCTCATCTGTCAAAAATGAGGATACATTAGGATCTGTTTGGAATGTAGCTTTGTTATCATCTGACAATGAACTCTTAATTAAAGGTACTAATGTTGCTACTACACCAGCTATATTACCAACTGCTCCCATAGCACCTGCAAGACTTTGTCTTCTTGTAGGATCAAAATTTTGTCTTACATTATATAATGTAGATGCAGTACGAGATGGAGGACCTCCGTATACAGTAGGTATTAACTGATCATCAGGACCACTCATCCTTTCTACAGGATTTCCACTTTCATCATAATCAGAGTAACGTCCTTCAAACTTTCTTGATCTAAGAGGATTTTTTATATTCCAAGGACTCGCATATTGTAATACTCCAAAACCTTTTTTAGATGGTTGATTAATATAAACAGATTTTGGTGGCATAATAGGACGATTCCAATCTATCGTTACCTCATATTCAGGATTCTCTGGATATTTTATTCTGGGTCCAAAATTTTCTTCATACACAGGAGCAGTATAGGTCTGTCCTTTTTCATTTCTATATTTAGTATTGGCAGGATTTGTTATAGGATATTTACCACTATCATTAATATTAGATACATTTTTTTCTCCCATCATAGATTCAAATGCAAATTGAACCATTTGAGTGTAGTCACCTGTTTTAACAGGATCCTTCATATTATGTAATGACTTAGCAGGAATACCTAAATGATATTGAATCTCAGCAGGTGTGAATCTTTTACTTTCTCCTCTATCATATTTCACCCTAAATCCTGTAATATTTTTCTTTGCATTATATACAGGTTTAATACTATTAGCACCATCAAAAATAGTACCTTGACTAACAGATTTAAATGCAGGCATTTTAGCAGCAGCCATAACAGGAGCTGCCATTGGACCAAAGTTATTAAGCATGAACAATCCCTTATCCAATGTATTCATTTGTCCAAACTGGTCAGCAGGGGTGATAATTGGATTAATTTGACCACGTCTTGAATCCAAAATAGCTTGCATTGCTTGACTATGACCATACCCACTACTTAATAAATTGTTGTATTGATTTAAAGCTCTTTCATCATTACTAATACCAAATTGTCTTAGTTCTTGATTTCTATTTGCATTTTCTAATCTAGAATATAATTCCATCTCAGCTTGGCTTTGGCTAGGTCTTTCATAACCACTTAACCCAGCTACAGCTGGTCTACCTGACATTGGATTATAATACTGGGATAGATTCAAAGGAATCATAGTAGACCCAGGAGCATAAACAGGTTCTCCTTTTTTATTTACTATGATATCTACACCACGTAATGTATATCCTTGTCCTGGTACTTGCATTCCAACTTGTGCTTCAGGTGTAGAATTTTCATAGTCTTCATAATTTTCTGAACCTTCTTCACCATGATTATTATTTTGTTCTTGTTGATATGCAATTAACTTAGATAAGTTTTCTAATTTATTTTTTAAATTAACACGGAATGTATTTTGAGCAATAGGATCTAACTTTTTGTTATTCAAATTTTCTACATCATTCTTAGTATCAAAAAATTTAGGGAACTTTCTAATAGCTTCAGCAAACGTAATGCTTTCTTTTTCTTTCATTACAGGTTTACCAATAATACTATTTAGAATTTCACCTGGGATTTTAATATGATCTGAAATAATATATGAACCTTCTTCAGCTACAAACTTAACACCACCTTCATCATGAGAGGGTCCTTTAATTGGAACAGTAGCACCATCAGCTGGGTCAATATAAAACTCACCACCTTCAGCTTCAATAGCTACACCATTATTAGTAAAGTTTTTATCCGTACGTCTTTCTTCAGTGTTGACAACCTTTGCACCAAGTTCAGCAGCTAATGCAAACATTGGATCATTCTGTCCTTGAAAATCAAACTTTCTTTTCTCTACACCATTGTCAGTACGGAATGGTGTTTGTTGTTGAGCTTGTGCATTCTGTCTTTGTGTTTGAGCAGCTGCATCATACTTACTTAAACCAGCTAATGTATTAATACCACCTTTGATTACACTCTTTGCAATATTCAAACCTTTACCTAATCCTGGATTACTTTCTAATAATTTAGTACCTGCCTTAGAAACCATATCATTAAAGGCATTTAGATTATTACCAGTACCAATATTATTAAATACTTTATTTAATTTTGATTGATCTTGATTTTGAGATTGAGCATTTCTATCTTGCTGTAATTTTATAGCCTGATCTGCTTGTTGAGAATATAAATAATTACTCTCATCATTTTGTGTAGCAAAAGGGGCAAATGTATCTGGAGTTGGATCTACTGCTCCACCTGAAGGTGTTGGTAATATTGGAGAAATTTGAGAATTAGGATTATTATTTTTTTGAAATAAACCACTCAAATTAAATCCAACATTAGGATTTGTTTGATGTTGAGGTAAAACATATCCACCACCAGCGTACTCTTGTGAATCATTATCAGAGGATTCAACACTCATTCGAGCAAGATCTTCCTCAGTGTAACCCATATCAATGAGTTCCTTTAGTTCATCAATAGTAAGATTGTATTTAGCAGCCAAGGCCTGCATTTGATTCATGTAATCTTGGTAATTCATAATCAACAAATATAGTTAGTCATATAACAAATAAGTGATAGACCATTTTCAGATCTATCACTATATTTCATTTTCAGTGGCAAATTTTTACCAGTGGTTTCAAGATATAGATTACTTCTTACGCAATCCATACTTAACTAATTTTACTTTATCTCCTTTCTTAATCATAGCCATTTTCTTATACTTATCTCCAGAGGGAGTATTGATAGACTTATTGTATCCAGGAAAGTTTTGACCTTTATATTGAATACGTCCACCTTCTTCAAATCTTGGCATATAGTAATCTTCTACATCTGAAGAGTAAACAGAACCACCTTTTTGGTAACCATATTTAGTTTTCATCTTCTCTACATAAATATTTAGTTCTGCACCTTTTAATCCTTTATCCTTACCAGCAGCTTTAAATCTAGCAGAAGCTACATCATTAGGCATTTGATTAGCCATACCACCACTTTGCATTTCTTGTTCAAATGGTTTGATAATCTGATTCTTTGAAGAATAGTTCTTTTCAATATCATCCATCATCTGATTCTTAAATAGATCTTCTATAGATTGATTTTGATCCATCATCATATTACCTGATACATATGCCCCTTCTTGAGCATTAGGCATATATTGATATTCACTCATATCAACTTTCAGCAGTCCATCATAATCATTAAGTCTTGCATCAATTTTATTTTGTAATCCTTCCATAAGAGTATCTCTACTATCAGTAATATATCTACTAGGATTATCTTTACTTCGTTTTATAGCTGTGCCTATACCAATAGCACCTGGTAAAAACATTTGACCTAACATTCCAGCATATGTACCAGCATCATATACTGTAGGATCACCTGTAACCATTTGATTTACATATGGTATTTGACCAGCTCCAGCATATCCTGCTAAAGCTAAACCTGCTCCACTTAAAAAATTTCCAATTCCAGAACTCTGTCTAAAATAAGGACCCCTTTCACTGTTGGTAATTTGAACAGGTCTATCAAGATGTGCTGTCATACTATTTACAAATCCTTCAAAATCTCCAAATTCTGCTTGTTGATCAGGAGGTAAAGAGAAAAAGATTTGTGCCATTCTCTCTCTTTTGTCGTTGATTGCCTTGTTATATTCATAAGCATAGGCATCACTTGCCATTGGGTATTTACCCTTCTTTTTTGATTTATCCATTTTGTTAATTTTTTTTCCGTTTTTTGCAACATCTTGATACTGATTTTTATCAGTGTTATCTGCTACTAAATTCATAATTGTTAACCACTTATTTTTATCTGTTCCAAATCTATCTAACATTCTCTTTCCTATAAGAGATGATTTCCATTCCTCATCTTGCATTAGTTTGTTATACATCTTTTCATCAAACATTTGATTGATATGTTCAAATCCATATTTAGATCTTAGATGATCTCTTAATGAAAATATATCAGATTTAGTTTCTTCTGGAGAAGTATCATGATCTAATTCGTAACTAAGATTTAATGGCATATGAGTGGGAGTAAGTACTCCTTTATATCCTGGTTGTTTTTCCTCTCTAGTAGGAATAGAAGGAATTGGATAAATTTTCATATTATCAACAGATTCTCCTTCATATCCTTTAGTCTTCATTAATGGTTCTATAGGTGAATCTTGTGTAAAATTATTTAATGAAAATATAATTTTATTTTCAGGGTATATATCAGAAGGAGTATTATTATCGTTTAATAAATGTTGTTTATCAAAAAGATGATGATAAATCTCATGACTCATAACGCTTGCTGATGACTCAGGTATATTTGGATTAACATAAACTAATTGATTATCATTATTTAGTTTTTCCATCATATCTCTATCCCAACCTTCTTCAGTATAAAAACCATCACCTTCGTTATTATTATTAAATCTTTCAATTGTATTTAATTTAGATTTTTCTTGCTCTTCTATAGTATTAAAATTTCTATCATGAATACTAGGATTAAAACCAATAACATTACGATTTGGATTTGAATAATCCCTCAAATCTGGAACTACACTACCTACAAAATCATGTCTTTTTGATGTAGCTATTCTACGAAAATTTTCAGGATCTTCTTCAGCATATCTTCGTACAAAACTTTCTCTATAACTTGGATCTTGCATCCATTTATTTAAATCAACTTCATCATAATATTTTGCAGCAGCCAATCTTTCCTTATATATATCAGAATTTTTATATTCTAAAGTTTTAGTTTGCAAAGGATCTAAAATTCTTTGTTTTGTATTCTCATCTTCTGTTTTATATGAAAGTGCATTATATGGATCAACTGCAATATTTTGATAAGCTTCATTCCAACTTTGAGGACTTTTTTTATAAGGAAGCTCCTTATAATCTGGTCCTAAACTAATAGGTAATGTCTGACCTGCTTTATCAGCACTACCAAATAAACCAAAATATTTACTAGGTTGAAAAAAAGGATGATTTAAAAAATTATCTTTATCTTTTTTAGAGAGTTTATCAAACTCTGTTTTAGTCTCAGATTTAACCTTTTTATTTTTACCAACACCAGGCATCCTAGTTTGTCCTTTAGGTAAAAGTTTTTTAATAGGCCACTTCATGTTATTTAAAAGTTATAATTTTACCACTTGAAAGTTTAATTGTTTTACCACCTTTTTGATAACCTTTGGGTTCTAATCCAATAGACTCTCTTAATGAATCTAATTTACTTCTATTTATAAGTTCTCTTCTATCAAGGTCAAAGCTGATATTAAGTTTGGTTCTAGCATCAGGATTAATTTTATTTTGACGAAATACAGCATTAGAAAAAGGTGCTGCTTTTTCTTTCCAAACTTCAACAGTAGGAACTTGTACAGTAAGACCTTCTGTTTTAGGAGAAAATCCTTTACCTGTAGGAGTGTAGGGAGTTATTTGTGGAACTGCAGGAGCAGGTCTTTCAAATGAAGTAGAAATTGGTCCTGCAGTTTTTGATTGCATTAACTCCATTGGTTCTACGTGATATGGTTGTACAGGATTAGTGTGGTAATCAAACCATATATCTTCATTTCTATAAGTAGAGTTATTAAACAAATCTCCGTAGTATAATGCAGTAGGCAAGTTAATAGGAGTTCCCTCTTGTTGTGTATTGAATGCTTCAATTAAGTTAGTTCTTTGTTCTTCATTCAAATCATCAATCTTCTTACTAGGTTGAAGATAATTCTTAGTATTTTTAGGATTGGTATATTTACCTTGTTGTTTAACTCCACTATTTTTATAATCATCTGTTAGATTTTCAGGAGTAGCAACATAAGGTTGTTTAGTATTATAAGCTTTATTGAAATCTTGTAAAGCTTGAATACTTTTATTATTTTGTATTACACTATCTTGATATGCCATGAATCTAGGATCTTGCCTATTAGGTACAGGCATAGATTTAAACTGTGGTCTAGCTTCAGGAATAAGAAATGGACCTGGGCCTTTCTTTACAGCTTGTCCACCAGGTTGAAATCCTTTAGGGTTCATACCTAATTTCATTCTTAATTTATTCAATGTATATTCATCCATAATAGGTAGTTGTTTAGTATCAACATTAATACTTCTTTGGTATTGATTTTTAGGGTTTATAACATTTTGACGTAATACTCTATTTACTCTTGGTGCAATTTGTCTTTTGTTAATTTCAACTGTTGGAATAGTAATACTATATTGTCTATTATGCTCTTCATTAGAAGGTTGCATCATTGGTCTCTCAACACTCATTGGAGTTATTGGAGTAGATTCAAAATTAGATTCTAACATTGGAACTGTTCTAGATTCTACTGGCTCAAGAGTAGTGCTTTTAATAGTTTGAGGTTTACCATATTTCTGTTCCCATTCAATTATTTCTTCAGGAGTTCTCATATGAAAGGGTTTAACTGCAAGAGAATCATACATAGGTACATCACTACGATCACCATATTTTTGAGAACTATAAGTTATCCATTCTTTTGGTTTTATAATAGGACTAAAGTATGAAGCAGGAGCATCTGGATTAAACCAAAGATCTAATTGTCCATTTAGTATATCCCCTGCAGAATATATATTATTTGAAACTTTTTTATATTTTTTTTCTATTTCTGATTTAAATGTATTACGTGGTTTATTAAATGTTTTTTCATATTTATCTAAATATCTACTATAACCACTAAGATTTTTAATTTCTTGTTGAACATCTTTTCCTTCTATAGTAGACGGATCAAGTTCTCTTATAAGATAAGGTATTTGTTTATTTAATGTCTTACCAATTGATCCTGAATCAATTTTATAGTTAGGATTATTTCTATAAAATGCATCTTTTAATAATTGATTATTATATAATAATACACTATCCTGTGTTGTTGGTTGAGGATAATTTACTCTACCTTTCTGAGCTAATGGAATTTCTGTTACATATTGAGAGTTAGGAAAATTATACTCACCACTATTAGGCATTACAACTCTTGCTTCATCTCCATCAGGCATTAGCATTAATGGAATGGATACACCATCCATAGTTATATTGTTTGAAGGAATAATATTATAAGGGTTATGTTTAGTATCACTATTATCTAAGTAACCAGTAGTGTTGATATTTTTACCACCTACTTTTTGAACTGGTTCTTTAGCACCTACACTTTTTGCAGCAGCTCCTACTCCTAATGCACCAACTCCTAGTGCAGGTAACATTCTTAATAAATTAAGTTTTTCTTCATTTGAAATATCTGGTTTAAAATGTCGACTAACAGAATTATCAGAATTAATAAGTTTTGTTAAAAGAGGATCTGGATCTTTTTTTAATAATTTGATAGCATCATCCATTGACATTCCTTCATAATCCATAAGGTCTTTAACTTCTTTAAATCTTTCACCCATTAAATTAGAATGTAGTTCACCTATTCCACTTAACCAACTTTCATTAGTATGTCTACCATCTGGTCCTGGTAAAGTTGGTTCAATCATTGCATTTTTAAATCTAGAAGCTACAGGATTTCTATCATGGCCTACATAATAATTATATTTTGGATCATGTTCTTGAAAAAATTCAACCCAGTTAAAAGGATTTTGTAAATCATGCCCACCTTCATGAGCACCTACAAAACCTGTATCATTAATAGGAGTGTAGTTAGTTTTTTGTTTTAAAATATATTCAGATTTAGTTTGATTATTTGGAGTGAGAGTATCTTTTCTATAGTGAGTACTAATTGGTTTTGATCCAATTGTAATTGTAGCATCATTGGTTCTTACTCCTCCAATTTTATCAAAGTTATTCATTACATAATCCTGATCAAGAACACTTAGATTATTAATAGATGGATCATTTGGATCAACATAAACTAATTTTGATCTATCTCTTAAACCAGGACCATACATAGGATCATCTAACATATAACTATTAGCATTAGCTATATTACCTTCCTCAAATAATTTTGTTACTTTTTCTTTAAATGTAGGATCAATAAATTTACCATCTTTAATTTGTTGTCTTGTATCAAGAAGTTCTTTAACTATTTTACTTCTTGAATTAGCATCAGTAGCATTTTGTAATTGATTATGTAATGATGTAGCATGTGCTTCTAATCTATTGAGTTCATCAGCATTTTGATAACCCCATTTCTCAGTAAAGTCAAGTGCTAAATTAGCTTGCTTTTGTTGCGCATCTTTAATTTGTTTAATCTTTTCTGGAGAATATTCATTAACCTGTTCTACCTTAAATAAATTAGGATTATTTTTTTCAAGAGCAGCTGCTTCTTCTTTAGTTAATTTAGTCCATGTAACATTTGGATCTTTATCTAAATTATAGAATCCAGAGTTACTAGGAATATCATCACTATTCTTTACTAAACTAGGAGTAAGAGTACTTGCTTTACCTAAAACTTTACCTGTAGCTAACCCTAAACCTAACTCTCCTCCAAAATCTGCAACCATACCTAATCCAGTAGGATTAAACTGATCATCAATCATTGCATTACGTAACATTTGATGATTGTTTTGATTTGCCCATCTACCAATAGCTTGTGAGGGAGTTTGATATCTACCAGTAAGTAATGCTGTAGCACCTTTGATTGGTGCATCAATTAAACCCATTGCACCATTCTCCTGTAAATCTTGTGCAATATCAGCTTCTATACTACGATCATCAGGGTTAGATAATGACTGTTGATTTCTAAGCATCATCTCTGTTAATAAATCTCGTTTTAAACCTTGAGCATCTATTTGTTTCTGAGTAGCATCATCAAATTTAACAGTAGGTAGATTAGATAATTTCTTTTCAACAGCTTCTTGTTCTCTAATTTTTTCTTTAGCTTTTACAACACCTGGAGCTACTGGCATATCACCTTGCATCCTAGCTTGTTGCATTAATTGTTCTTCTTTAGATAAAGGGAAGTTAAATCTAGAGCTAGTTGCTTTTAAACCAGGTTGAGCTTTTGGAGTGGAATCAAAACATACTTGTTTCCCAGAAGATAAAGTAATGCACTTCATTAGTAAATTGATTTATTAGTTGCGTTAAGCTCAAAGTAAACTTTAAACTTATATCTTTGGTATCTATCATTAATTAATCTAACAAATGATTC
>Ga0315903_10006462_pt1 | contig 14942 bp, 19 predicted proteins | sample LakEriMetagenome_7_FD_203524 | JGI IMG/M metagenome (GOLD analysis project Ga0315903, IMG submission 203524) | Freshwater fungal communities from buoy surface, Lake Erie, Ohio, United States - Buoy 2 MA119 | ecosystem: Environmental > Aquatic > Freshwater > Lake | place: USA: Lake Erie, Ohio...
TGGTTCTGCCGGTCAGCCAGGGAAACAGGGTTTAAGGTGATGTTGGACCACGATATTAGCCATCAGGTGCGCCATATCGGGGCTTTCGAGTTTTCCTGCGCCCATGCGGCTGCTTCTAGGGGTGAATGAATATGGCGATTACCAGCTATTCCACCCTGCAAACCTCCATAGGCGATTGGCTTAACCGGGCTGACCTGACGGCGGTTATTCCTGATTTCATCACTCTGGCGGAGGCCCAGTTCAACCGGAACATCCGCCACAGGAAGATGGTGGAGCGGGCTACGGCTACGCTGGACAGCGAGTATAGCGCAGTTCCGGCAGATTGGTTGGAAAGCATCCGCTACCAGATCAACACCAATCCCATCACGGTGATGGAGTTCGTTTCCCCGGATCAGGCGGCGATGCTGAAGGGGGCTAATAGTTCTAGTGGCAAGCCAATCTATTACACACAGATTGGCCAGCAGTTTCAAGTTATTCCGGCGCCGGATAGTGGGTCTGCCTATACGGGCGAATTGACCTATTACGCCAAGATTCCGGCTTTGACGGCATCCAATACCAGTAATTGGCTTTTGGCTGATTCTCCTGACATTTATCTATATGCATCGCTTTTGCAGGCGGCGCCATATTTGCAGGACGATCAGCGCATTACAGTTTGGGCGGCGCTTTATACGTCTGCCCTGAATGACCTGAAGGTATCCGATGAGCGGAGCCGGATGGCTACTTCTGCCCTTAGAATGCGAGCGAGGAGTTTCGGCTAATGTCCTTCACAAATTTTCTCGAAAACAAGGTCTTGGCCTATGTTTTCACCGGGACGGCTTATTCTTCGCCGTCTGCGAGCCTGTATCTGGCGCTTTTCACCACTGACCCTGGTGAAGGTGGTTCTGGCACGGAAGTGTCCGGTACAAACTATGCTCGGCAGTTATTTTCCATGACCACCAGCACCAATACCAGCACCAATGGCTCCGCCATTGAGTTCCCGGCGGCTGGTTCGTCATGGGGCACGGTGACACACGTTGCGGTGATGGATGCGCTTACGTCTGGCAATATGCTTGCTTCGGCGGCTCTGACCGCCAGTAAGACTATTGGCTCTGGCGACGTATTCCGCATTCCGGCTGGCGATCTCGATATTACGCTGGACTGATAAGTGGAAGGCTACGGTAGCGGTTATTATGGTCTAGGCGTTTATGGGATTAGCCCCATAAACGGGGCCGCTACTATTGTCGCCACTTCAGCAACGACGGTTAGCGCAGAGTTAGACAAGAACGCTTCCGCCGCTATTCCCGCCAGTAGCGCAGTAACCGCAACAGGCAACATTACCGCCATCGCGGCGGTTAATATCGTAGCCACCAGCACGATGACCGCCCTTGGCGGGAAAATTCTACTTGGGGCGGCGGCGATCCAGGCAACCAGCACTACAACGGCGGTTGGCGGGTTCTTGTTGGATGGGGCAGCTACTATTGCTGCTTCTAGCGCGGTTTCTGCTTCTGCTGACATAGTGGTGGATGGCGCGGCGGCTATCTCCGCTAGTAGTACGGTAACGGCTTCTGGGCTTATTCTAATTGAGGGCGCCGCCGCTATTGCGGCTTCTTCCACGGTTTCGGCCAGTGCGGTGCGGGTTCCTACCGGCCAGGCGTTGATACAGGCCATTTCGGCCCTAACTGCCTCCGGGGTGGTGGATTACAACGGGTCGGCGCTGATTGCTGGGGTGAGCGGCGTTACCGCCAATGCGGTCAAAACCGCCAATGGGGCGGCGGCTATAGCGGTTACTGCGACAATAACGGCAACAGGTGCCTTAAAGTGGGAAATCTTGCCGGATGTCACTGAGATTTGGACGGGTATAGTGGACACTTCTACCATCTGGGAAAATGTTAGCGGTGGCACAGAAACATGGACCGGACTACCGGATTCCTCTACAATATGGACACAGGTTTCTACCGTGTCTGAGAATTGGGCAAGGGTGCAATAATGGCTGATACCACCACAACGAACCTTGGTTTGACCAAGCCAGAAGTCGGCGCAAGTGCTGATAGCTGGGGAACCAAGCTGAACACTGACTTGGATTTGGTGGACGCGCTTTTTAAGGCTGATGGTACCGGCACCAGTGTTGGTTTGAATGTGGGGGCTGGTAAGACGCTTGCGGTGGCAGGCACCTTAAATATGGATGCCCCACTGAATCTTGATAATAGCACCTCAACCAGCGTCCCGGTTCTTACTTTTGTTGGTGATACTAATACCGGCATTGCCCATCCTGAAGCTGATGCTGTTTCGGTTTCCACTGCTGGTTCTGAACGGTTTCGGTTTGGGCCGTCTGGGCAGTTGGGGATTGGGGGTGCAACTTATGGCACTAACGGTCAGCCATTGGTTTCTGGTGGCGCTAGTGCAGCGCCTTCTTATGCTACTCTTGGGGTGGCTGGTGGCGGTACGGGCGCGACATCGCTAACCGCCAATAATGTTCTGTTGGGGAATGGTACTTCTGCCTTGCAAGTTGTGGCGCCGGGAACTACTGGTAATGTTTTGCTTAGTGATGGCACCACTTGGACTAGTAGTTCGCCAACATTTGCTGGGTCTTGGATTTATCTTTCTACCGTAACAGCTTCTGCCGCAGCTACCGCTGACATAGAAACAACATTTAATTCAACTTACGATGTTTATGCATTGGTGATTACGGACATGGTAACTAGCCAATCAACCAATATAAGGATGCGCTTGAAAATAAATGGCACATATCAGACTGCCTCGTATAAACATTTTACACAGCAGTCAACCTCCGCATCAGCAACCTACTCTTCATCCGTAAGCTCATCTGGTAGTTCTATAGCATTTACTGGAGGAAATATTGATCCAGTAAATTATTCAAACGCAATGTCTGAATATGTTGTGTATATACACAATCCTGCTGGTACAACCAAATACAAAGGTGTTTATTGGATGGGGACAGCCCTTAACAACAGCGGTGAAATAATGCAAAACGTTGGCGCCGCTACATATTCTGGTGGCGCGCAGGCGCTAACAGGGGTGCGGTTTTTTGGAGCGGCTGGAAATATTTCAGGTACTTTCCGTTTGTACGGCATCAAGAATAGTTGAGGTGTAACCATGGCACGTTTTCATGCAACAGCAAATGGTCAAATTCCCTTCACTTCTGAAGAAGAAGCGGAACGCGATGCCGAAGAAGCAGCGTGGGCTATGGAAGAAAATGACCGTCTAGCAACGGCGGCTAGGCAAAAAAGAAATGAACTGCTTTCTCAATCTGATTGGATGGTCACGAAAGCTATGGAATCAGGTACACCGTTGGATTTTGAATGGACTGCGTATCGTAAAACTTTACGCGATGTTCCGCAGCAGTCTGGTTTCCCAGAAAATATAGTTTGGCCAGTTCCGCCTTCCTGATAGGGATTTACCACCATGGATGGGCAACAACATTCTGAGACAGCGAAAACGGTTATGGATGTGCTGTCTATCGGTACTGTGATTGGGACTATTGCCCAGGTTTTACCTGCGATTGCGGCGATCTTTACTATCGTGTGGACTGTTATCCGCATTTATGAAACTAAAACGGTTCAAGCTATCCTAAAACGCGGAAGGTGATTGGGGATGTATGTTCCGTTAAAGGTTCCGCCAGGTGTTTTTAGGAACGGGACGCAATACCAATCTGCTGGCCGGTGGTATGATTCTAACCTTGTGCGGTGGTTTGACCAAACGCTTCGCCCCATTGGTGGGTGGGAAAAGCGCCTTGAAAACGAAACCGGCAGCTATCTGAATATCCAAGTTAATGGTGTTATGCGCGGATCACATTCTTGGCGTGACAACAGCGCCAATCAGTGGCTTGGGGCCGGTGGTAGTAAGAAGCTGTATATCATTAAGGCGAGTAAGAAGCCTTATGACATTACGCCATATCGAGATACAGGAACTCTAACTAGCGCATTCAGCACTGTTAGCGGTTCGGCTGTTGTGACGGTTGCTGATACAGCCCATGGCGCAAACACTGGCGACACGGTGAATTTCTCAAATGGAACTGCCATAGGATCGAGCGGAATAACGCTCTCTGGCAACTACATTATCACCAAGGTTAATGATAATTCATATACGGTAACTGCCAGTGGGAATGCTGCTTCAACGGAAACAAGCCAGGGCAGTGCCGATTACAAGTATGAAATAAATATCGGCTATGTCGATAGCCAAGCGCAGAATGGTTATGGAACTTGGTTGTATGGACAAAGTGCATACGGGACGCCTAGGCCGCAATTTTCTTCCACTGGTATCGTGCCTGCATCAACATGGGCGCTGGATAACTGGGGCGAGTATTTGCTTGCCTGCCGAAATGATGACGGCAAGATTTATGAATGGACGCTGAATACCGCCAATCGGGCGGCTATTGTTACTAATGCGCCAACTGGCAACAGTTCTATCTTAGTGACGCCTGAGCGGTTTGTCTTTGCCTTAGGCGCGGGTGGTAATCCGCGTAAGGTGCAATGGTGTGACCAGGAAGACAACACTGATTGGTCACCGTCAGCGACAAACCAGGCGGGTGATTTTGAGTTATCCACATCTGGTAAGTTGATCTGTGGGGAACGCACTAGGTATGGATCGCTCCTTCTAACCACGGTGGACGCTCATCTTGCGACGTACCAAGGCCCGCCATATGTTTACGGGTTTGAGCGTATCGGCTTTGGTTGTGGGGCTATTAGTGCCCAGGCGTCTGTCAGTATTGATAACGGTGCTGTTTGGATGTCTGAAGGCGTATTCTATTTGTTTGATGGTGCCATCAAGCCGCTGCAATGTGATGTGGCTGATTACGTCTTTTCTGACTTCAACTATGGGCAGGCGGCAAAAGTCGCAGCAATGTTAAATTCAGAATTTTTTGAGGTAATGTGGTTTTATCCTTCTAGCGGTTCTTCTGAGTGTGACCGTTATGTGGCTTGGAATTTCCGTGAGAATGTTTGGTATTTCGGGACATTGGCTAGGACCACGGGAGTTCCTGCTGGCGTGTTCCAATATCCTATCATGTTTGATCCCTCTGGTTATGTTTATGACCATGAGGTAGGATATTCTTATGATGGCGCAGCGCCATACGCAGAGAGCGGGCCGGTTGAGTTTGGGAATGGCGATAGAATTATGGTGGCTCGCCAGGTGCTGCCTGACGAGAAAATACAAGGCCAGGTAAACGTCACATTCAAAACCCGCTTTGCCCCAGAAGGGGTAGAAAGCACCTATGGTCCTTATACCATTTCTGCCCAGTACACTGATGTTAGGTTTAGTGGGCGTCAGGTTTCCTACAAAGTGACGGGCGTTGAGTTGGGTGATTGGCGTGTTGGTAATTTCCGCCTTGAAGCGGTGCCAGGGGCCAGGCGATGAGGTTGCCGCCATCCCCTGCTGTTTATATTCAACGTGATGACCAGACCGCCAGAAGCATGGCTGAGAAAGCCGATATGGAGAACCACAAGCGCGGGCGCGATGTGGAGATTTCCCCAGGTCGCCTGATTATCAAATCGCCAAATGGAACCCGCTGGAGCATTGAGGTGGACAATTCCGGCACCGTATCGGCTTCGTCGCTATGAAGCCATTTGATGCAGAGTTTGAGCGGTGTTCTAAGTGGTTGAAGGATGCTTTGGATTATGCAGGGAATACCCACGAACTTGCAGACGTAAAGCAGGGTATTCAAGAAGGGCGGTTTACATTCTGGCCAGCACCAAATGGCGTCATTGTGACCGAGATTATAGAATATCCCGCCTTTCGGGTTCTCCATGCTTGGTTGGTTGGCGGTGAATTAGCCCAGATTGTCGATATGATCCCATCATTGGATGCTTTTGGGCGGCGGTTTGGGTGTAGTAAATTGACGGGATGTGGGCGCCATGGGTGGGTTCGTGCTTTGAAAGAACATGGTTTCAAGGGTATAATGACCACGGTTTCTAAGGAGATTTCGCCATGAGTAAGGGCGGCGGCAAGCAGTCAACCACTCAGGTCCAATCGGTTGACCCTGAGTTCAAGGAGCGCGCCCTTGATGTGTATTCCCGCGCCGAAGCGGTGGCGGATCAAGGTTATACCCCTTACACCGGCGGGCAGGCTTATGAGGATTACGCCAGGCGCACAGTAGCGGGGTTGACCCCGGCCCAGGAAGCGACTGCGTTTGAGTTGCTTCAAATGCGGAACCAAGCGCAGCCTGCGATCCGTGAAGCCATGGGTTATACCCGTGACGCTATGCCTGACTTTGGCGCCGCTAATGCTGCTTTTTATCGTCCGCAGTTTGGTGAAGCTCAGGGTCTTGTTCGGGGCACTTCAGCCGTACCATCAGTTACTGAAGCGCAGGCACTCACACGCGGGGCCGTTAGGCCCGGCGAGTACGGGGAAGCCCGTGATGTGGTGCGGGCAGCATTAGCCCAGCCTGGCTATGCGGAAGCCCAGCAGTTTGCCCGTACCGGCGCACAGTACCAACCAAGCGCCATTTCCGCTGGTATGGCGGCTTACCAAAACCCGTATGAATCGGATGTGGTTCAGACGGCTCTTTCTGATATTGAGCGCAGCCGCCAGTTAGCTCTTCAACAAGGGGCAGCTCAAGCAACCAGGGCGCGGGCTTATGGCGGTTCCCGCCAGGCTGTTGCAGAAGCCGAGACTAACCGCGCTGCCCTGGAACAAGCCGCCCGGACTTCTGCCCAGTTGCGGGCGCAGGGTTTTGAAACCGCTGGCCGGATGGCGGCGCAAGATGTGGGGTATGGCTTGCAGGGTGCCCAGCAGCGTCTTGCCGCTGCCCAGCAACTTGGCGCTTTGACGCAAGCGCAACAGGCAGGGATGTTTGGTGGCGCCAGGGATTTGGGGGCGCTTACCCAAGCTGAACAAACTGGCGTTTACACTGGCGCCGGTCAGATTGGGCAGCTTGGGGTTGCTGGCACTCAATCTGAACTGGCCCGTGCTGGTATGCTTGGCGGGTTTGAGCAGGCGCAGGCCCAAGCGGCGGCGCAGGAAGCCCAGCAGCGAGCCGCCATGGCGCAGGCTACTTCTCAGGCTAACTTGGCCCGTGGGGCACAGTTGGCGGGGCTTGGCGTTACTGGTCAGAGGGCTGCGACAGAAGGCGCACAAGCGGCATTCAACGCGCAAGAAGCTATCCGCTTGGCGCAGCAACAGCGCATGACGGCGGCTGAAGAAGCATTTATGCGCGAGCAAGGCGAGCCTATGCGCGATCTACAAATACTCCAACAGGCGCTTGGGTTCTTCCCGAATCCAATGACCACTACGGCAACGCAACGCCAGACGCTTGGGCCGCTTGATATTATCTCCCGGCTTGGTGGGACGGCGGCTTCTGGGGCGCAGTCTTACTACTTGTTGTGTTGGGTCGCCCGCGCTGTTTACGGCGCTGAAAACCCGCGCTGGCTGATGTTCCGCGAATGGCTTTTGGAAGATGCGCCAAAGTGGTTTGTGCGTCTTTACATCCGCCATGGCGCAGCGTTTGCGGATTGGCTTGAAGGCAAAGACAGCCTGAAGGCGATGATCCGGCGCTTTATGGATGGGCGTATCGCCAAAAAATTTGGAGGCTAAATCATGTTCGATCAGGCTCTAAATTATCTTGGCGGGTTGTTGGGGTTTAATAGTAATCCCCAAATGCCTCCTGCTGGCCCAGAGTATTATGCCGAGGCGGCGGCTGCTGGCGCCGCGACTAATCCGCCGCCTGTCCCGCGTCCTGATCCCTTCGCCCGTTTTTCGCCAGATCAGCGCCAGGCCCTTGGTTATGCATCGTTGATTGATGCCTTTGGGGCAGCAGCGGGTTCCCCCACTGGTGCTGCGTCAGGTTTGAGGCAGACGTTTGATCTTACTTCTGGTCGAAGCCAGCGCGGCGGTTTACCGCAAATAGCGCAACAGCAGGCGCCACAAGCGCCCCAGCCTATGCAGATTCAGGCGCCACAAATGCGCCCGATGCCTCAGATGCAGGCACCGCAAATCCAAATTGGAATGCCCCCGCGTCGGGGTGTTAATCCGCTGTTCTTAGGGGGTTGAGATGGGTGAGACGTTTTCTGGCGCCAGGCCAATAACTGAATTAAGCCGCGATGAATTGGCTCAATATCTTGGTGCCTTGCGGTTTGGCCCTGGCCCTGCCGGGATTCGTTCTCCGTATTCTGAAGAAGAATTGCGCGGTCAGCTTGATTTGCTGACACAACAGCAGCGGGCAATGCTTGATGTTGGAACGGCTAATCGCCCATTCCTTGGGATGGAAGGCGATCTGCCTGGCTCGATGGCTGTACCCCCGGCGCCAGGGGTATATAGCCCAGGCATGGGGCTTCTAACGCCAGAGCAACCACCAGCCCCCGCGCAGCCTGCTACGCCATTGCCTCCGGTTCAGGAAAGGCAAGTTCGGCCAGCGGCGGAGGTGGTTTCTGTTCCGCGTTTTGTGGAGCAGCAACCACAACCACAAGCGCAACCGGCCCCAGTTGCGGCGCCCCCTCCTGCTGCGCGTCAGCCGGAAAGGGATATTGGTAATACCCTCATGGGTTTGGCGGCAATCCAAGATGCCTTTGCTATTCTTGGTGGGCGCCAGCCAACTGCCTTGGCGCAAATGGCGCCAGTGGCGCAGCAACGCTCACAACAGCAGGCCCTTAATCAAATCTTGGCCGCGCGTTCTGGTGGTGCTTTGACGCCGCAACAAGCCACCATTCTTGGGCAAGCGGTGCAGCAGGCTGGCGTAACTGCTGGAACACAAGCAGCAGCGGCGCCAGGGCAAATGCCAGCCGGTGGCGGATTTACCCCGCGCGGCTTGGCGATCAATACGCGGCTTGAAAGTGGCGGTCAGGCTGATGCCCGAAATCCTCTTTCAACCGCCATGGGTGCTAATCAGTTTATTGAAGGCACTTGGTTGGAGTTCGCGCGGGCTAATCCTGAGTTGTTCCCAAATATGAACCGCGAGCAAATCTTGGCGCGGCGGGCTGATGCTGATTTGAGCGCCCAGGCTACGCAATGGAATGCCCGACGCAATTCTGAAATTTTGGAAAACGCTAATCTTCCAGTGAACGATGCGACGCTTGGCATGGCACATATGTTTGGTGCTGCTGGCGCCAGGCAACTCTTACGCGCCGATGTTGGAGCGCGGATGGAAGATGTTGTTGGCGCTGATGTGCTTCGCGCTAATCCAAATCTTGCGGGGCGCACAGTTGGGCAAGTTGTCCAAGGTTTCGTGCAAAACTATGGCTTGCCACAAGCGCAACAGGCACCGCTTACGCCAGCGCAGGCGCAGATTGCGGGCGCCCCTGGCGGGGGTGCTTCTCTGCGCCGTCAAGTTGAAATTACGCCTGAACTTGCAGCCACCTTGCGGGCAATGCCTGCGCCGGATGCTTTGCGGTTACTGGCGCAGCTTGATTTGCAAAGCCAGCAGCGTGGAACCCGCATCCTCTCCGCAAATGAAGCGCGGGCGGTGCTTGGTGAAGCGGCTGATCCGAATAAGGTCTATCAGGTTGGCGCCGAAGGCGGGATTACGGTTGTCCCTGGCACTCGGGAAAGCGAAGAACCTACACGCCAGCAGCGTGTATCACTTGAAGGTGAACTCCGTACCCAGTTTGGCGCGCAGAAGCCGGTGCAGGAGTTCTTGCAGATGGGGCCGCAAATCCGCGCCATCCGTGATGGCGTTGCGCGTGAAACGCCAAGCCGCCTGAATGACATCAACCTCACCTTTGCTTTTGCGAAGATGCTGGACCCGACTTCTGTGGTTCGTGAAAACGAAGCCGGGCAGATTGTCGCCAGCGCCAGTGTCATGGATCGGCTTGGTGGCTTTATCGCCCGCCTAAATGGTGGCGCCGCCTTCTCGCCAGAACTTCGCGCCCAGTTGTTGCGTGAGGCCGAAAGCCGCTATTCATCTGCCCGTGAAGCCTATGACGTCGAGGCGGATGCTTACCGCGATTTGGCGCGCGGGTATGGTGTGGAACCAGCCCGAGTGATCCCACCGCGCCGCGATCTGCCAGAGGCGCGGCCTATTCCGGGGACTCGTGAGGCGCAAGCAGGCAGCGCCATTTCTGAAGCCCAGCGTCCTGCCGCCATTGCTGATCTGACTGCGCGTGTACAAAGCGGCGCCGTGTCGGTTCAAGCGGCGCGCGATATAGCCCGGCAACTCGGTATCCCTAACGCTGAAAGGCTGTTTCAATGAGTGATAGCGTTTCCGCCCTTATTGATCGGCTGATTGCCCAAAATACCCGCCGCCAACAGGCAGCGGGTGCGGTGTTGCCCGGCGGCTTGGCTACAGCTTTGCAGGGCGCCACTTTGGGCACTGGTGAAGAGGCTACCGCTGCCCTTCGCTCCTTGTTTGGGGGCACATCATATGAAGAAGCCCTGGCGCAAGAGCGGGCGAACATCGCCCAATATCGTGAGCAAAACCCGGTTCGCGCGGCTGCTTTTGAAGTGGCTGGTGCTATCCCCACAACTGTTGGTGCAGCACTTCTAACGCCAGCCACAGGCGGCGCTTCTGGCGCGGCAGCAGCGGCTAATGTGGCGCGTATGGGTGGAACTCTCGCCAGGGCCGCACAAGGCGCCAGGGCAGGCGCTACGGCTGGTGGCGTCACTGGTGCGCTGGAAGGCTTTGGCACGGGCGAAGGTGGCGTGGGTGAGCGCCTTTCCGGCGCGGCTGGTGGCGCTGTTCTTGGCGCTGGTCTTGGGGGCGTTGTTGGTGGTGTGGCTCCTGCCATCGCTGACCGGGCGCGGGCTACATACGGCGCCCTGCGCGGTGGTACGCCAGAAGCCGAGCGGCGCTTGGCTGCTACAATGCCTATCGACGCGGCGCAGGCTGAACTACTCGCGGCTAGGCAGGCGGGTAACATTATGCCAGGCCAGCCGGTGACACTGGCGGAGCGGTTTGGTGAGACAGGGATGACCGCTGCCGAAGCCTTGGCGCAAGCGCCGGGTGCTACCCGCGAACTAGCGGCAGAAGTATTGCGCCCCCGCACGGGTCAGCAAACACCCCGCATTGAGGCGGGCTTGCGCGTTGCTTTTGGTAATGTGGAAGACGCGGCTGAACGGGCGCGGGCGATTCGCGCCAATATGTCTGGCGAAATCAGCCCGGTTTATGAGCGGGCTTTCGCATCTGCCAGGACACCAACCACGGGCGAACTTGCGGTTTTGCGTTATGTGAACCCGTCTGCCTTAAAAGAGGCCAGTGAAATCGCCAGAAGCCGCACTGGTGCGCCGCTGGATATACGGATGAAAGATGGGCAGTTGGTCATCCCGTCCAATATCACGGCTTATGACTTGCACCAGATCAAGCTTGGTGTGGATGATTACATCACCAAGAACTCTAACCAGATTACTGGTGCGCTTACGCCTTCAGCCCGCGCGGCTATTGAACCGCGAAACAAGATTGTTGAACTAATCGACGATCTAACCAAGGTGAATGGCACCAGCCTTTATGCCCAGGCGCGTAATGAATGGGCTGACCAGGCTGCGCTTTTGAATGCCCAGCAAGTTGGACTAAATCTATTCAAGCCAAGCACCAATCCACGCGAGTTGCGCGAACAGTTGAAATCCATGGGCGACGCTGAAAAGCGTGAGTTCGCCACTGGTGTAGTGCAAGCGATCCGTGACCGCATCGCCGGGATGCAAACTGGAAGGGATGCCGCGCGGAATATCATAGGCACTCAAAAACAGCGCGATTTGTTACGGGCTGCAATGGATGCCGTTTATCCTGATCCAAAGGACGCCGAAGCCCGCTTCAAGATGCTGACTAGTTTCTTGGAGCGCGAAACAACTATGAAGGGGTTTGAAGGGCAAGTTCTTGGTGGTAGTGCAACCGCCAGGCGTTTGCTTGGTCAATCCCTGGTGGAAACTGGTGGTTTGACCGGCGCCGGGTTTGGTGCGGGCCAGCTTGGTTTGGTTGAACCGACTACGGGTGTCGCGCTTGGCGCCTTGGCTGGCGGGGCGCGGGCATTGCGTTCAGCAACCGGCGCGCGGGCGCAGGATGTCATGGGGCGCCAGTTGCTTAGTGTTGATCCTGAGGAGCAAATGCGCTTGTTGACGCGCTTAGGGCAAGTTCGCCAACAAGAAATGGCGGCGCAAGCTAGGCGTGATGTGACATATCCGGCAGCGGCTGGCGCATTTGCAGGGCAGTTGCCAGGGCTTCTTCAGTAAGGACCATCATGGTAGCCAAGACTGACCGAGACGCCATCAAGGCGGCTTATGAAGCGGTAGCGGAGCATGGTTCCGTTATGGTAGCCGCGAAAGCAAAGGGGTTACCGTATGAGACAATGCGTAACCGATACCAGCGCGCCATGCAGTTGTACAATAAACCAGACATTCGCAGTTCAGTCCGCAGCCTAGCGCGCGAGCCGATCAGCAAGCCGTGGTCTGAGACTGAGGAACACAACAGCGCCCTGGTGATGGAGGTTCCCGCCATCAAGGACGGTGTGGGAATAGTCTTCTCAGACTGCCACTGGCGGTCATTATCGCAACCGCGCAGCTTGTCACACGAAGCCCTTTTGATTCTAGCCCGGCACATAAAGCCGGGCTTTTTGTTTTGTAATGGCGATGCGCTGGATATGGGTTCTGTCTCTCGCCATCCGCCGCTGATGTGGTCTGACAACCAGAAGCCCAATGTGGCGGAGGAACTCGCCGCCGGTCAGACCCACTTACGGGAGTTAAGGGAAGCCGCTGGCGATCCCACTTGTTACTGGATCAGGGGCAACCATGATGACCGTTACGATAAATATCTTGCTGCCCATGCTGCCGCTTTTGAAGGTATGGGTGCCTTTAGTCTTCAGGACCAGTTTATAGATTGGCCTATGACCTATCGCCTAGATGTGGGGGATGTGTCTTTCGTTCACCGCTACCACGGCGGAATCCACGCGGGATATAACAATGCCAGCCGCAGCGGCAGAACCATTATATCCGGCGACACCCATGCCCTGGATGTGCGCCCCCTGAACCATTGGTCCAAGCGCCTTTATGGCGTTCAAACCGGGATGCTGGCCGATCCTAACTGGCCACAGTTTAATTATAGATTGGGCATCCCAGGACACCAACAGCAGGGCTTCGTTGTCCTGACTTGGCGCGATGGCGCCCTGGCACCACCAGAGACTTGCGAGGTGGTGGACGGCGCCGCATGGTTCCGGGGCCAGGTGATTTGCGGGCGTGTACGGATCAAAGCCGGGAGGGGGTAAACCATGCGCCGTATCAAGATCGTCGATTCGGATGCGCCAGGGGAACACCATGAAGTGTCCTTTGCCGAAGCGGCCCAACAGATGATTGCAACCGCCCTGGCGGATGGTGCGGTGGCAATCATGGTTACTTGGGAGACACCATCCGGCTACAAGTATGCGGCGGTCCCCTACTCCCATGCGGTACTACGGGGGCTATCTGATCAAGCTTATTCAGAACTCTGGATTAAGCCCGAAGAAACGGAGGATGATTAATGTTCGCGGCCCTGCTGCCTGTACTAGCGCCGATTCTCGGGGATGTGATCCGCCGCCTTGTCCCTGATCAGGGAGAGCAGGGGCGAATTGAGGCTGAACTGTCCATCGCCCTGATGCAACGCGCCCAGGAGATCGAGACTGCCGCTGCTGATATTGTGAAGACGGAGGCAGCTTCGGAACACTGGCTAACCGCCACCTGGCGCCCGGTGGTCATGCTGGTGCTTACTTCGTTGATTGTGGCCCGGTGGCTTGGGTATAGCGCCCCAGGTATCTCAGAGGCGGAGGCGCTGAAATTATGGTCTATCGTGGAGATTGGCTTGGGCGGTTACGTCATTGGGCGTTCAGCCGAAAAGATAGCCCCGGTGATGGCGGAGGCAATGAAGCGCCGGTAGATAGGTTTCTACCATGCTTGAAGATTGTTCTACACCATGAGGGCGGCTGGGCAGACCATCTAAAAGACCCTGGCGGCGCCACTATGCGGGGTGTTACTCTAGCGACGTATCAGAAGTTCCTTGGCCGGAAAGCCACCAAAGACGAACTCAGGAGAATCAGCGATGGAGAGCTTGAAGCGATTTATCGAAGTTATTACTGGGAGCCTGCTGCTTGTGGCAGGATGCCTGGTGGCGTTGATCTGGTTGTCTTTGATATGGCCGTTAACGCAGGCGTTAAACGCGCTGTCCGCATATTGCAAGAAAGTGTGGCTAGTCCAGCGGATGGAATCGTGGGGCCGCAAACTGTGGCGGCGGTGGCGAAACAAGACCCACTATTTCTAATTCGTCAGTATTCAGATGGGCGCCGGGCTTTCTACCAGGGGCTGGGCGCTTACGTCACATTCGGCAGGGGATGGCTTCGCCGTGTCGATGAGGTCGAGGCCGAAGCCATCAAAGGAGCAAAGAAATGAAACCGACTAAGGCTGACAAGAAGATTTCCAAGGTGATGCGCGAGTATGGCGCAGGCAAGCTGCACTCCGGTTCCAAAAAAGGTCCGGTGGTGAAATCTGAAAAACAGGCTATGGCCATTGCGCTTTCTGAGGCTGGTAAATCGCGTAAGAAGTGATTATACTTTGCTTGCCGGGTATCTCCCCCCGGCAGGGTAGTTTCCTCTTGCGACAAACTCAAACCCCGGCCTAGCGCCGGGGTTCTTTTTTGTGACCACTATTGCCATATCCGCCAGGTTCGTATGGTGTGTCTGCTGGCCGGTGGCTTTTGCATCTGATGCACCGCCGATTGTGCGGGCCTTCTGACCAAAACATTTCCCCGCATGATAAGCACTTTCGCTCTTTATCGAAGACGTTTTCATACTTTGTCGAATGGTGGGTTTTATTCCACCATCGTTTCACCGTCTCGGTATCCACCTCAAAATGCGCGGCGATCTGGTGGAAGGTTTCGCCACGTTGCAGGGCTTCGCCAATGTAGGCTTCCCGCGCCCTTCTCACTTCTGGATGAATGGCGCGGCCAGGTCCGTAGCGTAAGGGGACGCGGGGTTTGGTCATTCCTTCTCTCCCAGCGCCGCGCGAGCGATTGCTACAGTTTCTTCTTCATAGGCTCGCTCGGAAACGATCTGAGTATCGCCTGC
>Ga0315903_10006464_pt1 | contig 14937 bp, 17 predicted proteins | sample LakEriMetagenome_7_FD_203524 | JGI IMG/M metagenome (GOLD analysis project Ga0315903, IMG submission 203524) | Freshwater fungal communities from buoy surface, Lake Erie, Ohio, United States - Buoy 2 MA119 | ecosystem: Environmental > Aquatic > Freshwater > Lake | place: USA: Lake Erie, Ohio...
CATTCGATATTCGATCAAACCATTGGAATCCCACGGTAGGGCGAACCGGCCCGGTGAGCCCTGGATCCCGCCTCCGGCGGCCAACTCGGCTCCGCGGGGCCGCGTCGCCCTACCGTTCGTGGATGACCTCCCGGTTCAAATCGAATCCCACGAAGTCATGCTTCGTCCCGCGCCATTTGGATCGGGGATCGGAATGCCGAGATCGGAGAACGGAGGTCGAAGTTCGCAACTCACCCGCATTCCGCTCCCATCTCTTCCATTCAAAAATCCACAATCCTCATTCCGACCGCACGCCGGCTGAGCGCGTACACCACCATCGACGTTGCTTTGCCTTGATTCAAAAACCGGGGGGGACACTCTTCGGAAGCAGCATCGTATTCACCGCCTCCGGCTTTGCCTTGATTCAAAAACCGGGGGGGACACTCTAGGTGTCCTCTACGGCATTCATTTTCAGTGACTTCTGCCGTTTTGACGAAAACGGCGGACCTCACCACAACATGATTTGCTCCGGCATTTCCTCGGCTTCCACTTCCACGGCGGGTTTGCCGTGGATGATGTAGGCTTTTTCCCATTGAGCCTTGGTGATGTAGATCGCGCGGATCGAGCCTTCGTTGGGCACGGCCAGACGGATGCGCCGCAGGTGGGTTTCCTGCCGGGCGAAGGTCACGCAGGGGCGAGCATAGACGCTGAACTGGATCATCTGGAAACCGTCATCCAGCAGAAACTGCCGGAAGTCGGTGGCCCGCTTCCGCTCCTCCTTCGTTTTGACCGGCAGGTCAAAGGCGACCATCAGCCAGCCCATTTTGTAGTGGTTCGGGTCCATGGGCGGTAGGGGCCGGATTGCGCGGAGGTCACGGCCTGGCGGAACGAGCGGATCACGCCCTCGATCACGCTGCGGACATCCAGCGTGAGTTCAAACCAATCGACGGTTTCCAAAGGGAAGGCCGTCACCCAGCGGCGGAAATCCTTGGTGACTTCCGGGTTCTCCTCACCGGGGTGATCGCGCAGCCATTTGGCCACGCGCCAATCCACGCAGGGGCGGAAGGGTTCCATCAGATCGTAGGCGAGCGGTGTCGAGCGTTCGCGGGTCACGTGGGAAATCCCAAAGGTAGGATCGAGGCCTACGGCAAAGAGGTGTTGCAGGATGGTGGAAAGCAGGACCGCGTAGCCGTAATTGAGAAGTGGATTCGGACCGCCACCGTCGCGCTTGCGGCGGAAGTCGTCGGTTTCCGCGACATGGTCGGCATAGATCCGCCAGAAGAGCTTGGCGCATTCCGCCTCCTTGGTGGGGGCGCGGCTGCGCGAAAGCTGGCCCAGCCGTTCCAAGCGTTCGTCACCGGGAGCCAGTTCGCAGGCAAGGCTGTGCTGGTTCTGGCACTTCGCGTCGATGGTCTTGTGCCAGAGCCGTTGCTTGAGTTGGGCGGGAATGTAGGCCTGGGCGCGGGTGAGAACCGTGTCGCTCGCCCGATTCGCAGGCAGGACGAGCGACGCGGGCTTGAAGTTTTCGCAAATCACCAAGCCCACACCGAGCTTGGCCGCCTCCAGCAGGAGCTTGGAATGAATGGAGGCGGAGAACGAAGTGATGACTACCGCGCCCACGTCTTCCAGCGGGATCCGCCGATCGCCCTCCACGCTCTTGCACGTCAGTTGCCCGTCTTTGCAGGAAAGCGAGCAGTCCGGGGCATCGATGCTGACGATGTGGTAGGACATGGGATGAAAAAATTCCGCAGACCTGTTATCATGCGGCATTCAGGGAAATACGGAATCACGCGATGGCGTGACCGTCAGCTTGACATGGGGACGATGTGCGTCACCATGTTGACAAATGAAAACCGCCACCATCCGCGAGGCCCAGCACCACTTGTCCAAGCTGGTGGATGAAGTATGTCAAAGCGGGCAGGAGATCGTGTTGACCCGCCGGGGTGAAGAGGTGTGCAAGATTTCGCCAATTGCGCCTGCCAAAGCAAAGGAAGTGGATTGGAAGGGCTGGCTGGAGGAACGCGAAAATGTTCTTCGGGACATGCCTGTGATCGAGGGCAGCGCGATGGATATCGAGCGGGAAGGATATCGCTGGTAATGGTCTATGCCGACACGAGCGTCTTGGTATCGCTGATTCTCGAGGATGGGAACAGCACTGCGGCAACCCGGCTTGTGAGGGACTTTTCCGAAAGTCTGGTTTGGACGGATTTCCTGAAACTTGAACTTTTCAATGCCATCCGCTTGCGCGTGGCCGAAAAACGCTTGTCCGAGGAAAACGCTGAGGCTGGCCGGCACCTTGCCACAAATCTGATTCAGAATCGCAACTGGCAGCGGTGGGAACCGGACTGGGCGCGGGTGCTGGCGAGAGCCAACGGGTTGAGTGCCGCCCATGCGGAAAAGACCAAGGCCCGCAGCCTCGACATCATGCATGTAGCCTGCGCGATGGAAATCGGGCTGAGAGTTTTCTGGACCTTTGATGCACGTCAGAAACGCCTTGCAGAGGAAGCGGGCATGCTGGTCAATCCTTGAGCGGGTGGCCGGTGTAGCGTTGTGGGAGGATTTCGAGACCCGAACGAAGTGCTGACTTTATGCTGACGTCTCTTATGCACCATGATTTTCCGCGTTCCCGGTATGGGATCATCTGCGGTGCCGACAAATCCATAAGTAAGCCTTTTCTGGCATCGTTCATTAAAGACCGGATTCGCCAGATTCCATCGAACTTGTCATCCCTGATTCGGATCAACATCCCCTTCCTCAGAACTCGCACGGGCTTCCCGCCGTTCGCCTTCCGTAAAGCGGCGAGGCATTTGGTGACATCGTGAAAAGGCATGATGCGGGGTTCAGGGTCGAGCGCGAGGCCATAGTTCGGCTCAATCACTAGAGCTCCACGGACCGCAGCCAACTTGCCGTCTGCACTTGGCGAAGCGGGACCAAGCAGGCGTGTGAGAGTTTCCGTCGTGAGCTTGTAGATTCCTCTTTCCACCAGCCGCCTCTCCTTGGAGCGAAGAAGATGTCCGTGTTGTTTAAGCAATTTATCAGCTTCTTTTGATGGCGGCTTGTCTTTCCATCTCCGTTGAGGGGAGTCAGTATCCTGTTCCAAAAGGCTGCGGTTGGGCAACTGGAGATGATTCGGTTGTCGAAGCGCGGGACGAGTTGTCCGAAGAGCAGGCCGCCGTTGTAGCGTTTGGGGAGTTTGATGTCGGCGGCCTTGAGCAGGTCGCGATCATCGTCGCTGAGGGTTTCGGGAGTGAAGAGCAGGTCGAGGGTTTTGCCGTCGAGGCCGGGGATTTTGCCTTCGTGTTTATTCAGCAGATTGAGGACTTCGTTTTGAACGATGGCACGCGGATAGGCGGCGTTGAGCGTCTTGTAGGGAAGGTGGGAGGAAATGGTTTTGTTCGACTTCGCGGGATCAAGCTTGAGGCAGGCGCAGATGGTTTCCGCCATGGTGCCCGTGCCTTTTTCTGTCATCAGAGCTTTGGCGGCGGCTTCCTTGGCGGTGTCGTCATCTGTGGCTTCGTCGCGGGACCAGCGGGAGTTTCCGTCGTAGCCGCGGTTGTGGGCATACCATCGAAGGACGGTCCAGAGTTCCCATGCGTTCAGCGTGCGGTGGCCTTGCAGGGCGGCTGCGGCGAGCAGGAAGGGCGCGGGATGGCCGGGTTTATCGAGGTCCGCGCGGGAAAGGACGCCACGATGGATGAGCCAGCGTTTCATGCGCTCGATGCGCTGGCGGGTGGAGCGGATATGTCGGCGGGTGCGGCGCAGGTCGCGGCGTTTCGAGGCAAGGCAGTCATCGGTGGGGAAAGTGACAACTCCGGTACCGAGGAAATCGGGGTCGGTTTGAGTGGAACCGGACGAGAGGACGCACCAGCCGATGGAAGCGTAGCCGATATCAAATGAGAGAATGAGGGACATATCCTAATGATGTTAGGCATCGAATATGGAGTTTCGGTTGGCGAGGTCCAGAAATTCTGTCGAGGACTTCGGATTTGGATTTGACGAGGTGAGATCGCCGAACCACTCTGGCGACGAATCAAGACAAAGTTTGAAGCGCAAAGCGTTTCCCTGCTTCGCACATCGTTATCAAAAGCGCTTTTAAGAAAAACGGCCACCCGACGGGGTGGCCGTTTTTTTGTCGGGAGATGAAGTCGAGGCTGCGGTTTACCAGCCGGCGCGTTCGGTGCGTTTGACGAACTGGGCGGCTTGCGGGCAGTTGGGGGAACTCATCTTGGGTCCGTCCCACTCCATTTTCACGCCTTCGCCGACGCGCAGGGCGATGCAGCCTAACAGAATGATCTCGGTGAGGTAGCCGGCGATTTCGAAGTTCGAGTAGGCGGGGGCGCCGCCCTTGATCATTTCGATCCACTCGTTGTAGTGGCCGGGCGAGCGGGGGATGGATTGGGGAATATCCTTAATGGCCTCGTGCTTGTCCTGGTGGATGAATTTCTCATCGCCTTCGAGTTTGAGGAAGAAGGTGGCGCCGTAGTCGTCGGGAGCGAAGAGCTGGCCTTTCTCGCCGATGACGAGGCAGCCGGCGATGGGGAGCTTGCCGCGGAGGTTGACGACGTCGTTGACGATGTCCGGATAGGGGCGGAGCGGGGCGTTGTCCTTGGAGGGCGAGCCGTCGTACCACCAGAACTTGAGCGGGGGCAGGCCTTCGCGTTCGGGGAACTCGAAACGGATGCGCGAGGTGAGCGGATAGGTTTCCGGGAAGATGCGGGATGCCATCTCGCACTCGACGAGTGTGGGGTAGCCGAGTTTGAGCGCGCGGAAGGGCATGTTGACGGTGTGGCAGGCCATGTCGCCGAGGGCGCCGGTGCCGAAGTCGTTCCAGCCGCGCCATTTGAAGGTGTGATAGACATCCTTGAGGTAGGGGCGCATGGCGGCGGGGCCGAGCCAGAGGTTCCAGTTGAGGGAATCGGGCACGGGGTCCTCGCCCTTGGGTCGCTCGATGCCCTGGGGCCAGATCGGGCGGTTGGACCAGACGTGGAGTTCGAGGGGCTTGCCGATGACGCCGGACTGGATGACTTCCACGGCGCGGCGCAGGCCGCTGCCGGCGCTGCCCTGGTTGCCCATCTGGGTGGCGAGTTTCTTGTCCTTGGCGAGGCGGACGAGTTCGCGGGCCTCGAAGACGGTCTGGGTGAGGGGTTTCTGGCAGAAGACGTGTTTGCCCATTTCCATGGCCATCTTGGCGGCGATGCCGTGGAGATGGTCCGGGGTGGAAATGGTGACGGCGTCGATGGAGTCACCCATTTCCTTGAGCATCTGGCGGAAATCCACGAACTTTTTGGCGTCCGGATATTTCTTGGCCTTGTTGTTGAGCATGTTGGAGTCCACGTCGCAGAGGCCGACGATGGTGCCGCCGGCCTTGGCGGTTTCATCCACATCGCTGGAGCCTTTGCCGCCGACGCCGATGCAGGCGACGTTGAGTCGGCTGTTGAGGTTCTGGCCGCGGACGATGGCGGGGGCTCCGAGGATCATTCCGCCGGTGGCGAGGCCGGAGGTTTTCAGGAAGCTGCGACGGGCAAGTGGTGTCATGACTGGGGTGGTTTCGGGGTGTTGGATGAAGGGGCGGGATGTGGATTTCCCGGTAGGACTGGCGTTGATACGGGAGCGGGTTGCAGATTGTTGCGTTGAAATCGCGGGGCGGGAAGTCAGGAATGGGAGGTGGTGCCGAGGGTGGCGGAGAGCAGGCCGATCATGGCGGCGGCGGACTGTTTTCCGGTCTCGAGCACCTCGTGGTGGTCGAGCGGGGCGGCGGAAATGCCGGCGGCCCAGTTGGTGAGGCAGGAGAAGGCGCAAACGGTGAGGCCGAGAGAGCGGGCCTGGATGGTTTCCAGCACGGTGCTCATGCCGACCGCGTCCGCGCCGAGGGTCCGGAGCATGCGGATTTCGGCGGGGGTTTCATACTGAGGGCCCCGCAGGCTGGCATAGACGCCCTGGTGAAGCGTCATGCCACGGGCGGATGCGGCGCTGGAAAACGCGGCGCGCCACGCGGGATCGTAGGCGGCGGACATGTCGATGAAGTCGGGGCCTTCGAGCGGCGAGGCGGCGGTGAGATTTAGGTGGTCGGCCAGCATCATCCAGGAGCCGGGTTTGAAGTCCGGGTTCAGCGTGCCGGCGGCGTTGGTGAGGATGAGGCGGGTGACGCCCTGCGCGGCGAGCCAGCGGACACCGGCGGTGACGGCGCGGGCGGGGTGGCCTTCGTAGAGGTGGACGCGGCCTTTCATCAGCACGACGGGCGCGCCCTCGAGGGTGCCGAAGATGAATTTCCCGGCGTGACCGGGAACCGTGGAGGCGGGTAGTCCGGCCTCGGCGAAGGGGACTTCGCGATGAACCTCCACCGCGTCCGCAAGCGGGCCGAGACCTGAGCCGAGAACGATGCCGGTCATGGGTGGTCAGAAGCTGGCGGTTTCAAACAGCGCGCGGGCGTCGTCGGCACCCTTGGTGGAGGCGGTGCGCAGACGGTAGCTGGCGGTGCGGCCGTCGGGACCGGTGAGGCGGAAGGTCTCGGTGCTGTATTGCACGGGTTCGCCGGGCGAGCTGGCCTCGGTGATGTAAAACCGGACGCCGCGACCTGACAGACGCGCGGTTTTCCATCCTTGTGCGACTTCACGCGGCGCATAGGTGCCGGAGCGGGGGTCCATGCCGAGATCGGTGTAGGGCGGCGGAAATGCGCCGGCGATGGGATACATGTCGGGCGAGCCGAAGATGGTGAGTTGGCTCTTGCGGTTGCGGGGATTCTGATAGCGCAGGGCGTAGCCGCCTTGGGGACCGACGAGGAGCGTGGGGGTGCCCCAGCGTTTTTCGAGTGCGGCGGATTTGAGGACCGGGACGGCGATGCGCTTCGGGTCGCGGTTTTCCGGGCCGGCCTGGCGCTCGAGGACCTGGAAGGGGTTCGGATCGATGCCTTCGGCGCGGCCGAGCACGGGCGAGTGGCACTGGCAAAGCAGGATGAGCGGGCAAACCGCGAGGAAAACGAGGCGCATGGCGCGGTTTTCCGCCAATCCGGCGGGTGCGGCAAGGATGGAATCGGGGCGCGGCGGGTTTCAGCCGCCTTTCATGTGCGACAAGCCGTAGGGCCCGCGCTCGGGACGGCTGCGCATCGAGTTGGCGGTGGCGTCGTCGAATTCCTCCTTGGCGGGATCCCACTTGAGTTTGCGCCCGAGTTTCATCGCGACCCATCCGGTGATGCAGGCGCTGGTGGAACGGTGGGCCTGCTCGACGGAGGTGACGGCGGGCTTGCGGGATTTGATGCTGGTGATCCAGTCGAGATGGTGGTCGCCGTTGGGGCTCTCATGCAGGCGGACATCATCCTTGCCGAGCGGGGTTTTGAAAATGTCGGGATCGCTGGCTTGCAGCGCCTTGGCGGCGGCTCCCTTGGGAATGGGATCGGAGGCGGTGACGCGTTCCGCGCCGCGGGTGACGAAGATCCAGCCGTCGCTGCCCTCGAAGCGCACGCCGTTGGGCAGCTTGTGGTCGATGATGACCGTCACTCCATTGGCATAACTCATCTCGATGTGATAGGGGCCGTGCACGTTCCACAGTCCGGACTTCGGAAACTCGGCCTTGCCCTCGACGGCGATGGGGCCGGTGAGTTCGGTATCCATGCCCCAATGCGCGATGTCCACATGGTGGGAACCCCAGCCGGTGATCATGCCGAGGCAGTAGTCCTCGATGCGCAGCCAACCCGGGCGTTCGCCGTAGCGGGTCTTGAGGTCCGCGCCCTGAGCATGGACGCGGTCCTTGGTGTAAGGCGCGAGCGGCGTGCAGCCGAGCCACATGTCGTAGTTGAGATTCGAAGGCACGGGGATCTCCGTGACACTGCCGCCGGAGGGATCGCTCGGCAGGCCGATCTTCACCGTGTGGAGCTTGCCGATGCGTCCGCTGCGGACCATTTCACAGGCGATGCGGAACTGCGAGCCGGACCGTTGCTGGCTGCCGATCTGGAACATGCATTGGTTCTTGCGGACGATGTCACTCACCGCGCGGCCCTCGGCGATGGTCATGGTAAGGGGTTTCTGCACATAGATGTCCTTGCGCAGCATGGCGGCGGCGACAATCGGCTCGGCATGCCAATGATCGGGCGTGCTGATGGACACGGCGTCGTAGTCCTTGTGGCGGAGCGCCTCGCGGTAGTCGCCGTAGGTGGCCACATCGATGCCGACGTTCTTCTTCTTGTAATGCGACTCGACCATCGCCTTGCCGTCGGCGAGGCGCAGCGAGTCGAGATCGCAAACGGCCACCACGCGGACGTCACCCTGGCGGAGCAGGCCGGGCATGTCCATGTCCCTGCCGATGCGGCCGCAGCCGATTTGAAGGACATGGATCTTCTTGCTGGGGGCGTCCGCACCGAGCACGCGGGCTGGAATGATGGTGGGAAAACCCAGCGCGGCGGCGGTGAGACCGGAGGCGCGGAGGAAGTCGCGGCGGGTGGTGGCGGAAGTCATGGTATTCATGATGATGGATTTGTTAGATTGTCATTCGCTGATGCCGAGCACCCAGAAGATGCCGCCCTGGAGGTGCTTGCGGTAGGCGGGATCCGAGTAACACGCGATGTCGTGGCCCAGCGCGGTGTAGAACGAGCGGCCCTTGCCAACCGTGTGGCACCATGCGAGCGGGTAGCGGTCGCCCTCGAACTTGAACGGCCACTTGGCGCGTGGCGGACTGGTGATGCTGGTGGCGTCCATTTCCAACAGCACCCGCAGGCCGGGCTGGAGTTTGCAGAGATATCCCTCGTCCTTCCACGTCCACACCGCCGGCAAATGGGCGGTGGACGGATGGTTCTTGTCCGCGACGACGACCTTGAACGGCTTGTTGGGCGTGTGCCAGACGAAGGTGCCGCCGATCACCCGGTGGAAATCCGGGTTTTTCCGCTCCGATCCGCAGGCCGAGTGGATGCCGACGAATCCCCCGCCGCCCTCGACGTAGGCGGTGAGCGCCTTGCTTTGCTCCGGAGTGGCGAAGGCCTCGTTGTTCGAGTTGGAGAAAATCACGGCCTTGTAGTTCGCCAGGTTCGCGGCGGTGAAGACCGCGGGATCCTCCGAGGCATCACAGCCGATGCCTTTCTCCGCGCACAGTTCTTTGACGGCGGCCACGCTGGCGGCGATGTTGTCATGGACGTAGCCCTTGCCGTTGGTGACATGGTTGCGGGTGTAAACCAGCACCTTGTCCGCCGCCGCCGCCTGAAGCACGGTGGCTGCCGCGGCGATCATGGTTTTGAGAAACAGCATCGTTTTCATCTGGGTCTAATCTACATGGGTTGGAGTCGGGGTGTTTCACTGATGGCCGCATCGGGTGTTCCGTTCGATTGCAAGTTTGCGTGAAGTGATTGCAGGAATGGCGGGTCAGAAGGCCAGTCGCACACCGGCGAGCCAGGTCCAGCCATCGAAGTCCCCTCCCCCGCTTCCGCCATGCATCCAGGTGTATTTGACGCCGGACATCAGCTTCAGGTTGTGCCCGCGGATGAAGTAGGTCAGGCCGGTGTAGCCGGCGAAGTAGGCGTCGCCGCTGGCATCGCCCGCGCCCGGTGCCAGCGCCTCGTAGCGCGAGGGGAGGAACACGCCGTTGTCGTCCGAACTTCCCGCCCACTCGAAATCGGAGATCCACTGGAGCTTTTCGGTGACATTCCAGAACGGCACCGCCGAGATGCCGAAAGCGTCCGGCCGACCGTCCTCGCCGTCTCCCCACAGCGCCTCGACCGTGAGACCGAAAGGGCCGTTCTTGATCTCGTTGGAAAGCGACACGCTGTTCGAGTATGGCGGCGAGGCGGAGCCTCCCGGATCCGCGACAAAGCCCGGATCGGTGTTGTGAAGCAGTTGGAACTTCACTTCCGAGAAATCGAAACCGGTCGCCTCCGAGTAGTTATAACCGAACTTGCCGAGAATCATGGCCCCTCCTTCGAATTGCGTCCATTCGTCCCGCCGGTCATTGCTGTAAACCCCGAGATGATAGAGCCAGCCGCCGGCGATGCCCTTGCCGGTGGCCCAGATTCCCGTCAGCTCGCCGCCATAAAACATGTTTCCCAGTGCGGTCCGCTCGAACAGGGGAAACTCCTTGGACGAGTATTCCTGCTCGCGGTCGAACTTGAGTTCGGACTTTCCCACCGAAAGGTTGAAACCGTCATTCTCCGCCCAGGTGAAATGGGTTTCCGGAGTCCGTTTGTAGATCCGCGGCTCGAAGTCGGGATTCAGGTCTGTTAGATTGAGGAACGACAGCTTGCCGAACATCTTCGCCTTGATGCCCACCCGGAAGCGCCGGACTTCCACATTGCCCCATGTGGAGGTGTCGGCGAGATCCGCGGTGCCATAGTTTCCCGAGCTGTCCGAACCGCAGGCGTATTGGGTCTGGATCTGCCCGGTGAGCGCGAGGTCCTGCAGCAGCGGGTTTGCCGGATTCTGATACAGAGTGGGCAGCGCCCACGCGCGATCCCATGCGGTATCGCCGGCGATGTTTCCGGCGAGCAAGCCGGTGGCCTCCGCGAGGTCCGCGACTTCGGGCTGGACCGCATGAACCCAGGCGGGCGCGAACATGATCGGGATGGCGGCGACTCTGAAAGCTGGCATCAGTTCGGATCTATCCCCTCATCCGTATGACCGGCGCGGGCAAGCGCATAGCAAGGTGTGCGCAGGTTGTGAGGCGATGCGGGGAGAAGCGGCGGTCCACATCGAACGGGATCGACTTGCCGGAGCCAGGGTGCCATCATTCGCGCATGGCGAAGATCGGCGAGCGGGTGGCATTGCGGGTAGTGAGGGGAAAACCCTTCGGTTTGTATCTCGACGGTGGCGAGCTGGGCGAGGTGCTGCTGCCGCGCAAGGAGGTGCCGGAAGGAGCGGAGTCGGGCGGACAAATCGAGGTTTTCCTCCACACCGACTCGGAGGACCGGCCGGTGGCCACCCGGAGGATGCCGAAGGCGATGCCGGGCAGCTTCGCCATGATGAAATGCGTGGCGTCAACGGCGGTCGGCAGCTTCGTCGATTGGGGGCTGGACAAGGATCTGTTAGTCCCCTTCCGCGAGCAGGCCGCGAGGATGATTCCGGGGCGCTCCTATCTGGTCTGGGTGAGGGTGGATCACACTTCCGGGCGGCTGGTCGGGTCCACCCGGATCGCCCGGCATCTCGACAGGAAACCGCACGCTTTCCGGCCGGGCGACGAGGTCGATCTGGTGATTTTCTCCCGCACCGAGATGGGCTACAAGGCGATCGTGAACGGCTGCCATAGCGGCCTGCTTTTCGCCGAAGGCGTGTTTCAGGAGCTGCGCCCTGGTGAGAAGACCAAGGGCTACATCGCGGCGGTGCGGGCGGATGGAAAACTCGACCTCACCCTGCACCCCGCCACCAGAGCCCGCGTCACCGACCTCGAATCGCGCATCCTCGCCGAACTCGACGCGCGCGGCGGCTACTGGGCCATCGGCGACCACAGCCCGGCCGAGGAAATCCACGACGAACTGGGGGTGAGCAAGCGCACCTTCAAGCAAGCGCTCGGCGCGCTGCTGAAGAAACGCCGCATTCGGATCGAGGAACGCGGAATCCGCAGGCACTCCGATGCCTGATCCCGTCAGGTGCCGCCACCATGGCAATGCCAATCCTCGCACCATTCAACCTGTGATCCTTTCTTGAGCCTGAAGGCGGGAGGCACGAAAGCCTTGGGTCACGCCGGGGTGTACTCCAATACTCGTCTGACCGCTGGACCCTATGCCAAATAAGGTTTCCGTTATTCGGATTGAATACTGTCGCGATCCCCTAACAAGAAGTGGCGATCTCCGAATCGCCACGCCCATGAGGAGCCAATGATTTGTGGCAAACCGCCATTCATTGGCCAGGCATGGACTTCGGCGGATCGGAGTCCGCCGCTCCTTGATGGTTTGCGTTTCGGCAATTCCTTCTGGCAGATGCCCTATTCCGGCGCGACGAGTGCGCCGGGTTTCAGGGGGCGGATCCTGACATTTCTAACAGCCCCCTTGGTGTTGAAGCTGGCGAAGCCGAGCGGCGTGGATTTGGTGATCTCGCTGGGGTGCATGCCGATGGTTTTGCCCTTGAGCGCGATGTGAAAGCTTTCCTCGCCGTCGATGAGCGCGCGGATGGATTGCCGGTTGACCTGGAGGGTGAAGGCATACCATTGCCCCTGTTCGAACGGCATGGAGCGGGTGGTTTCGTTTTCGTTGGCGAAGAGGCCGTCGATGGAGGAAATGCCGATGGTCCATCCGCCCCATCCGCCGGCGACGAAGGTGGCGCACCGCTCGGCGGATCCAACCGGGAAAGTGAGCGCGGCGAAGAAGTCGCTGCCTTCGATGCGGAGGCCTTCCCAGGAGATTTCATAGTCATCGACCAACAGCGGATTCCTGCCTTCGTATTTGACCACCGAGAGCAACTCGCCCTGGCCGAGGACGAGCACGCCGGCCTTCGCGGCTTCCTCACCGGGAAGGATCGCGCCCTTGGCGGGCTTGGCACCGGCGATCTCGCGCAGAATCTCGCGTTTGCCTTCGGGCGCGGTCTCCTGGAGTTTCCAATCGGACCAGTCATCGACCGTCCATGCCTTCGCCGCGGGCTTGGCATCCTGCGCGGCGAGCAGGGGGATTTGAAGTGCGGCGAGGATCGAGCGCACGAAAAGGCGTGGGAACATAGGGAATGAAACGCGGCGACGGGGGGCGGCCTGTCATGCGCTTCGCCGCCGGGATTGGCGGTCCTGCCGAATGACTGCAGTCCGCACCGTGGATGTGGCTTCCGGCGCGTTTCCTGCCGCGATCCGAAGTCCGCCACTCCCCTCGGATTGGATCCGACGTGGGCTGCCGCCTCGTTCAGGCGTGAGGAAGATTCCAGACGCGCGGGCAATCCGCGAATTCATCGGGAACACCTCGCGGATGCTTGGCGCATTCCCGGACGAACAGGACCCATTCCTCATCATATTTCGACATCAGATAGCCGGCCTGCGCGGGGGGATTCGCGGCGGCCATCCCTTGATTGACAGGATGCTCCTCGCGGAGGGCATCCATCACCAGGTTCGTTTCCGCTTTCATGATCGTTGATGTTGAGATGGCAGGAGGATTCCAACCGATCCCAATCCTTGCACGAGGTGCCGGAGACCGCAATCACGCATTTCCGACAAATCCGTCACCAACCGTCCTTCGCCCGCCTGCGGTAGGCCAGCGGGCTGATGCCGACGGCCTGTTTGAACTGCCGCGAGAAGGCGGATTGGTCGGAATATCCGCAGTCGAGCGCGATCCGCGAGATCGCATCATCGCCAGCCGAGAGGCGCTTGCACGCGGCGTCGATGCGCACCTTCACCAGATACTGCCCGGCGGTGACGTGAAACAGCGAGCGGATGCGCTGGTCGAACTGATAGACGGACATCCCGGCGATCTCCGCAAGCGCGGGCAGGCGCAACGGTTCGTCGTAATGCCGGTGAATGTGCTCGACGGCGGCGGACATCGCGGCGAAATCGCCATCGCGCGCGCCGGGCGCGTGGAGGTCACGCGAGATGCCGCACAAGCCCGCCACGCCGCCGCGCCTGCCGGGAACGGGTTCCTTGTAGGTGAGGCACCAGCCGCTGTTGCCACCGGGATAAAGATGCAGTTCGAGATGATCGCGGATGGCCGCGCCGCCTTGCAGAATCGCGCGATCCTGTGCGCCGAAAGCCTTGCCAAAGGGCTCGGGAAACAACTCCTCGGCCGTGCGGCCGATCGCCTCGTCCTTGCCGGACAGCCCGCAGCGCGTCGCCAGCGTGTCGTTCACCGCCATGTAGCGGCCCGCCGCGTCCTTGATGAAGAAAACGATGTCCGCCACGCCATCAAACAATCGGTCCACATGCAGCATGCCGCCGGTGTTCTCGATAAAGCTCTGGCGCAGGGTGGCGGCGGATTTCATGCGGTTTCCCGCAGCGATCCTTATGCGAAAACCGCAGTGGCCGCTAGCGCATTCGCCTAGACCCCGATGGTAAAACAAAAGCCTGCCATGCCACAACAAGCGCTCAAAGTCATCGACTCCCACACCGGCGGAGAACCCACCCGGGTGGTGGTTTCCGGCGGACCCGACCTCGGGTCCGGCCCGCTGGCCGAACGCTCGCGCCGGCTGCGCGAGGACCACGCGTGGCTCTTCGGCGCGCTCTGCAACGAACCGCGCGGCCACGAGGCGATGGTCAGCGCATTGCTGTGCGAGGCCCACGAACCGGATTGCGTGTGCGGCGTGATCTTCTTCAACAACGTTTCCACCCTCCACATGTGCATCCATGGCGCCATCGGCCTGGTGGTCACGCTCGCCCACATGGGAAGGATCGGTCATGGCACCCACCGCATCGACACACCCGTGGGCGTGATCACCGCCACCTTGCGCGATGACGGCTCGGTCGAGGTGGCCAACGTGCCAAGCTACCGCCTCGCCGCGGACGTGCCCGTCGAGGTCCCCGGCTGGGCCAGCGTCACCGGCGACATCGCCTGGGGCGGCAACTGGTTTTTCCTCATCGATGGTCAAGGCCCCGCGGTGGACTTCGCGAATCTCGACGAGCTCACGCGCTTCGCCTGTGCTGTTAGAGAAGCCTTGGAACGCCACGGCATCACCGGCGAGAACGGCATGGAAATCGATCACATCGAAGTCTTCGGCCCGCCCGCCGATCCGGCGGTGGCGGATAGCCGCAACTTCGTGTTATGCCCCGGCAAGGCCTACGACCGCTCGCCCTGCGGCACCGGCACCAGCGCCAAACTCGCCTGCCTCCACGCCGCCGGAAAACTCCAGCCCGGACAACTCTGGCGCCAGGCCGGCATCCTCGACAGCGTCTTCACCGGCAGCGTCGAAGCGCTCCCCGACGGCATGGTCATCCCCCGGGTGTCCGGCCGCGCGTGGGTGAATGGCGAGAGCACGTGTTTGTTTGATCCGACGGATCCGTTCCGCTTCGGGATAAGGTGAACGGGTTTTCCGCAAGCTTGAGTTATGGCTTGAACAGCCGGGCAGATGCCTCCGCCGCTTGCCG
>Ga0315903_10006467_pt1 | contig 14937 bp, 8 predicted proteins | sample LakEriMetagenome_7_FD_203524 | JGI IMG/M metagenome (GOLD analysis project Ga0315903, IMG submission 203524) | Freshwater fungal communities from buoy surface, Lake Erie, Ohio, United States - Buoy 2 MA119 | ecosystem: Environmental > Aquatic > Freshwater > Lake | place: USA: Lake Erie, Ohio...
TTCATTTTCATAATTATTAATTTATTTGGTTGGTTCAAAATGGATAAATACTAATTGTTTAATAAATACCACTTTTGTTCCAATGACTTTCTTATACCATTTTGACATTATTTTTATCTTTTACATTTCGCTTGAAGAAAATGGTAAATGCCGATGGATACAAATGTTTAGATTAAATTGAGGAACGAAATTTTAATCTGTTACATTTCTCTAATCGGTAATATAAATGTTTAGAAGTTGGAAACTATTGTGTTTGTTAGTAAGAATTAGCCATCTTTTATCTTTAACAAACGTGCTTTTATCTCTATTGTTGATGTGGCATACAATCAATTCTCAATATTCCACACACCGCAAATAATTACAATATTTATTGGTATTAATTATATGTCTTCATACATATTTATTCTTACTCTTTGATGCCGATATTCGAAATAAAGAATTTTATCATTTCAAAAATTAAAATTCATCAAATACAATGAATGTTATAATTTAGCAACCACTCAGAAATAATACGATTTTCATGAAAGATTTCTCCTTTGTAACGCATTCACACCCTTCTTATGTAGAAGAAATTTATAACGATTTTGTAAAAGATTCAAGTCAGGTCGATCCTGAATGGAAAAAATTCTTTGAAGGATACGACTTTGCGGTTTTACATGCGAAGTCGCATGCCAACACGAATGGCAAATCAACGGAAGTCTTGCATGCACCTACGCTACCTTTTGCTGAATCGGATACGAATATTTTAAAAGAGTTCGGTGTTTATCAGCTAATTCGGGCTTATCGTAAGCGTGGACATCTGGTGAGTAATACAAATCCTATCCGTAAACGAAAAGATAGAAATGCCCATTTGGAGTTATCTCATTTCGGTTTGAGTGAGGCTGATTTGCAAACTAAATTTGACGCAGGAAAATATTTTGGATTAGGCAGAACCTCATTGGCTGAAATAGTTTCTCACTTGCAGCAAATTTATACCTCGACAGTGGGAATCGAGTACACTTATATAAACAATGAAGAAGTCTGTAAATGGGTTGAGCAAGAGTTTGAAAAAGTGATGCTAGAGGATTTATCTTTAGTTAAGAAAAAAAGAATACTTGAAAAGCTAAATCAAGGTGTGATTTTCGAAAAATTTTTACATACCAAATTCATTGGACAGAAGCGTTTTTCATTGGAAGGAGGAGAAAGTACGATTGCAGCGCTCGATGCAATAATTTCAGAGGCAGCCGATCATGATGTCCAAGAAGTGGTTATAGGTATGGCACATAGAGGTAGACTAAATATTTTAGCTAGTATTTTAGGTAAAACCTACGAGCAAATTTTTACCGAATTTGAAGGCAATGCTCCCACAGATAGCACAATGGGAAGTGGTGATGTAAAATATCATCTTGGATTTAAAAGTGATGTAACCACTTTACATGATAAACATATCAATTTGCAATTAACACCCAATCCATCTCACTTAGAGGCTGTAAACCCACTCGTTGAAGGGTTTGCACGCGCTAAGGCAGATGCATTATACAAGAGCGATTTCGATAAAATATTACCAATTCTTATTCATGGTGATGCTTCTGTAGCCGGACAAGGTATTGTATATGAAGTATTGCAAATGAGTAATTTGAGAGGTTATTATACAGGCGGCACCATTCATTTCGTCATTAATAATCAAATAGGATTTACGACTAATTTTGATGATGCGAGAAGTGCAGATTATTGTACGAGCATAGCAAGTATGATTCAAGCGCCTGTTTTTCATGTCAATGGCGATGATCCAGAAGCTGTTGTGAAGGTTTCGGAATTGGCATTAAGATTTCGTCAAAAATTTAATCGCGACGTTTTTATTGATATGGTGTGCTATCGACGACATGGGCACAACGAAGGCGATGATCCGAAATTTACACAACCCGAATTATACTCATTAATCGATAAGCACCCTAATCCACGAGAGATTTACGCCAATTTGCTCAAACAGCGTGGCGACGTGGATGAAGCATTGTCAACTGAAATGGAAAAAGTATTTTGGTCTGATTTGCAAGATAGATTAGATGAGGTAAAACAGAAGCCACTACCCTATAATCGACAAGAGCCTGAGTTAGCTTGGGCGGCGTTGAGAAGCGCAACAGATGATGATTTTAAATCTTCACCTGAAACTAAAGTGAGTAGAGAAATTTTGGATGATGCGTTTAATGCACTCATGACTTTACCACCAGATTTTACACCCCTTAAAAAGGTACAAAAGATAATTGATGAGAAAATAAAATTGCTGCAAACAAATCAAGAAATAGATTGGGCTACAGGAGAATTATTAGCTTATGCAACTTTACTTGCAGAAGGCAATGATGTGCGAATGAGTGGACAAGATGTTGAACGAGGTACTTTTTCTCATAGGCATGCCGTGATATATGATGAGAAGACTAATGCGAGGCATAATCGTTTGAATTTTATTTCTGAAACACAATCTCCTTTTCGAATTTATAATTCCTTATTGAGTGAATATGGCGTACTGGGGTTTGAATATGGCTATGCGATGGCTAATCCTAATTCTTTGGTAATTTGGGAAGCCCAATTTGGCGATTTTTGCAATGGAGCTCAAACAATTATTGATCAGTTTTTGGCAAGTGCTGAAACGAAATGGGGCAAGATGAATGGCTTGGTAATGCTATTGCCTCATGGCTATGAAGGTCAAGGTCCAGAGCATTCAAGTGCCAGAATGGAGAGATTTTTACAGCTTTGTGCAGAGAATAATATGATTATTACAAATTGTACCACATCCGCAAGTTACTTTCATGCGTTGCGTCGTCAATTGAAATTTGAGTTTAGAAAACCAATGATTAATTTTTCGCCAAAAGCCAATTTACGTTTGAACAAAGCTTTTAGTAAAGTGGAAGAATTTACTGAAGGAAAGTTTCTCGAACTCATAGATGATGCTACAATTTTAGATGGGAAAATTATTAAGCGTGTATTAATCTGCTCTGGTAAAATATACTTCGATTTGCTAGAGTATAAAACAAATAATCAGCGAAACGATATTGCCATCTTACGATTGGAACAGTTACACCCTCTACCAATAACCCAGATTTTGGATTTGTATCAACAAAAGTATAAAGGCGCACAATGGGTATGGGTACAAGAAGAACCTAGGAATATGGGGGCTGCTTCCTATTTAAAAATGAATATTGATGATAACCAAATTAAGTTGGGTTATTTAACACGTACAGCCAGTGCTTCAACAGCCACAGGCTATGCAAAAAAACATGCCGAAGAACAAAAAGCTTTAGTGGAGAGTGCATTTACTCTATAAAATTTAAATGACATGTAGTCATTTGTTTTATATTTTAAATGGAACTAAACAAAAAGTTGAATCCCCAAAGATTTTCTCTATATCTGCGCATTCATCTGTTGCTTTACTGGGTGTTTAATTTTCAATGTTGATGATCTGTTCAACTTTTCCTGCACAATGACATTGGGATAACTTCGGCAGGATTTTCCAAAAAAGTTTGGTTACGATTTCAATATTTTCAATAAGGATTTGAAGAGTTGCACTAAATTGAAACGCTAATCAATCTAAATAATCTAAACCCTACAATAAACTATGTTATCAGACTCCAATTTATTTTCTGAAACATAAACTGAGGTTTCAAGCCCTATTTCTTCTAATTTACCTAAAGAGTTAATTTTAAACGGAAAATAATCAATTGCTTTTAAAAGTCTTTCAGCATTTATATGATTGACATTACCTCTTTCTTCATTCGCAAACTCCATAACGACATATGATGTATTGTTTCTAAGATATTCAATCAAACCTTGTATTACTTTTTCTTCAGCTCCTTCAACATCTATCTTGATGATCTGAGGTTGCAAATTAAATTCTTGAATGATGCTTGTTCCTGTTTTGGAATTTATCTTCACTTTAGTAGGTTGAATGCTTTTAAACCAATCTTCGTTTTCATATTGCGTTTGTTCAAGCGTATTATATTCCGAGTATAAAATTGGGAACTCTAAAAATTCAATAGCCCCTGTTTCATTTGAAATTGCGATGTTTTGCGTTATTATATTCTTCTTATTTTTTACATTTTCATTCAACAAATTAAATGTGCTAGGTGAAGCCTCAATGGCAACAGTCGTCCCCTTAGGAGATAGTGTGGCGGATAGCAAAGAAAAATAACCAATATGTGAACCAATATCTAAAACATCATCACCCGTATTCAAATAGTTTACGTAAAACTTGGCTAATCTAATCTCTGAATCATGTGTTTTACCGCCAATTAGATAAATATCCATAGAAGCAGGTAATAAAACTTTAATTGTGTCACCCCAAAAAGTTTTTACGGATTTCAGTCTGCCTTTTTGGGTTACTTTATAATAAATATTGCGATAAAAAATACCATATACGTATTTAAAAGGTGTCGCGAATAATCTGCTGAATTTAGATTGACTTGCGTATTTAGATATGCTATCAATTGCGATTATTATTTCTTCTTTATTCATATTCTAAGTGTAATTCATGATACATGAGAAGAAAACATAAGAGAATATGCGTGAAATCGAAAAAATATTTAAAGAAAAAACTGAATTAATGAAGCAAACGCAAAGCATCAGGAGGCTATCCTTGCAACGCTGCAGCGCCACTTACAATCTCGGTAAGCTCAGTCGTGATGGCCGCTTGTCGTGCACGATTGTAAGAAATGCGAAGGTTTTTCAATAATTCTTCCGCATTTTCAGTAGCCTTGTCCATAGCTGTCATTCGTGCACCATGCTCAGAGGCATTACTGTCTAACACACCTTTATAAATTTGTGTATTCAAAATTTTCGGCATTAGTTCTTCAATTAAGACCTCCTTTGAGGGTTCAAAAATAAAATCATTGTTAGCCGTTTTTGAAGTAGTAGGTTTAGGTATAGGCAAATGTTGCTCACAAACAAATTCTTGGGTAGCTGCATTTTTAAACTTGCTGTAAACCAATTCTACCCTATCAAATTCTTTGTTAGTAAAAGCTTCACGAACATATTCCGCAGCTAATTTTACATTATCGAAACTAACATTTGAAAATATGTTCCAAAATTTATCCACTAAAGGATAATTCGCTTTTAGAAAACTTTCGTAGCCTTTTTTACCTAAAGGTAAAATGCTCACATTCCCTTTTTCAAATTGAACTTGGTATTTTTCTTTAATAATATGCTTGGTAAGCTTGATGGAATTGGCGTTAAAACCTCCACATAATCCCCTGTCACTTGTAATAACGATAAATAGTACTTTTTCAATGGGGCGTTCAATGTTCAAGCCGCCTCCTAAATTTCCATCTACACTACCTATAATATTGCTTAACATCTCTTGTAATTTCTCCGCGTAAGGACGCATTTGCGTAATGGCATCTTGAGCTCTTCGTAATTTTGCAGCACTTACCATTTTCATGGCTTTTGTAATTTGCTGCGTTGTGCCTACTGATTTTATACGTAATCTTACCTCTTTAAGTTGTCCTGACATATACTATGCAATTGAATTTGGGCGCAAAAGTAAACAAACTATTTCATTTTGCCCACTACCTATTTCAAAAAGGAAAATTTGTGGAAAAAGAAAAAAGGCCAATTTTCATTGACCTTTTGCTCATTTTTCTCTTTCTTAAACGAATTATCGTCTATTTCATTGCTGCAATAATTTGCATTAAATATTTAGCAGTTCCATCGTTTGGATCAATCGCATTCATTTTTGTACTGTACATAATAGCTTCTTCTTTATTACCTTTCGCCACAGCCACATTACCTAAATATGAATATGCTTTTTTCAAATTGTCATTTTCAGCAGGATCATCATTTACCATTCCTAGCCATTTTTTATAGGGCTCCACGCCTGCCCCATTTTGAAAATCTTTGTCGGCAGAACCTACTTTATTACGTGCTAAATAAAAATAGGTCGATTTATAATCAGGATATTTAGCAGCCATTTTGTTTAGCATGATTTCAGCTTGTGGATAGTCACCCGCAAAATAAGATAAAACACCAGCCCACCATGCATCAAGAGATTGAATAGTTGGTAAACCTGAATCTACAATTTTGCTATACCACTTCGCAGCCGACTTGTAATCTTCCTTGGTTTTAAATGCTTCTGCTAACTCGCGATAAATGTAATTTTTATCTTCTGAAGTATCTATAGCCAATCCTTTATCAAAATTCATATTCGCTTCTGCGGTTTTCGTAGAATCTTGCATTAATATTTTTCCATAATTAATGTAGTCTAAAGGAATAATTTTTGAAGTTTCTTGTTTTTTAAAGAGCATATCCAAGCTATTTTTCGCAGCCACATAATCCTTCATTTCATACTGACTATAACCAATTACACGGTACATATAGGGTCTTTCAGAGCCTTTACTAATCAATTCATTCATCTTATCGATTGCCATTTTGTACTCACGTGCTTGATATAAAGTATTCGCATATTGTATCTGATCTTCAATCGAATTGTCAGACAATTTCAAGTATTTTTCAATATTATCTTTCGAAATAGAATATTTCCCAACCTTATAATAAGCATTCGCTAAGTCGCGATAAGGCAATGGGTTTTTGTCATCATATAAACTTGCTTTGGCATATTTAGCTAATGCTGAATCATAATTTTTTGCTGCGTACCAATGATTACCCATTTTATAGTTCGCAATAGATTTGAAAGCTTCAACTTCTTCAGCATACTCATAGCTTGTCATGGCATCACCCCCTCCGCCTTGGATTTTACGATAAGCATCTCCAATCGATAACAGTAAATCTGCGTTTCTATTAATGGCTAGAGCTCTTTTGTAAAGTGCCACCGCTTCATTCGGATCGCCACCTTGCGAATAGGTAATCGCATCTGCAGCAAATTTTAAAGGCATATAATCTTTCTTCTTGGCTTTACTTGCAATTTTTGCAACCAAAGTTTTGCCATCATTGGCTTTACCTTCCATGAACATCAACCTAGCGATTCCGCTTTGATTTGCGACATCGTCCGGAAATTTCTGAAAAGTAGCTTTAGCTTCTTCCTTTTTATCTAAACCAATTTGACATAACCCTAAGTAATAATTTGCTAAGGCATTACCAGCAGAAATCGGTTCAAGTATTGCTTTTGCGCTTGCATAACGTTCATACTTAAAATATTTAAGGGCATCTTCAATCGTTTGCGCTTTTAAATCTTGCAAAGCCAATAAAGCGAACAAGGAACATACAATTTTAAATGAGATTCTTTTCATTATTTATTTTATAAATGTTTAAGGGTTTGGAATGCGAATGTATAAAATAGTTTAAATTCAATCGTTAAAATTAAGCTACTTCACTTTGTTTTAAATAAGGATCATTTAGGTTTTAAAATTTTTTTCATTTTCTTGGGTGGCAATCGCGCTATCCGTTTCAAGTCCTCTCCCGAATACTAAAAACATGCGGCTCCTTCCTCGCCGTGTTTTTTCTGCATCGGCATGCGGGCTTTACACTTCTATCGCTGCCACAATACATCTTCTCACATTGAATAATTTTAACGTCGAAAAAGAATAATTTTAACTTTTTATTGTATCACTTGAGCTTCTCTGAGAAATACTTGAACTTGCAATGGAAACAATTTTGCTTGTTTAAAAATTAATTGGCCATCTCGACATAAAAAATTGCAGAATCCAGTACCTAATCCAATCCAAGATTCTTTAGAAACAAAATAGAAATTACGTGTGCATGGATAATCGCGTAACCCAATATATGCTTGATAAGGCTTAATATAATCTATCGCCGAATCGCTATCTCCCCAAACGCCTGCTACTTGTATCTTGTCTAAAAATGTTTCAGTCGTAGAATCACTTTGATTAGCCACCCAACTCACGCCAATAATTCCAATTGCATCATCATTCTTTGAAACATAATCGATTACTTCTTCGCTACTTTTAGTTGCAAAAATGTTTTCGCCTAGTTTTTTCCCCTTCAATAGACTATCACTCACATATCTCACCGTACTCGAACCCTTATTGTCAAATACAAACTGATAGTTTTTTGGATTGTTTAAGCCTTGCAACTGCTGCTTCAAATCGGCAAGCTTAAAGTATGGATTTTTAAAATCTCTTGAGGTAATAAAAGCTATTGCATCTCTCACCATTGGCTTACTCTGCACTTCCATTTCCTTGCTATAAGCCGCTTTCTTTTCATCTTCTGTAAATTGCCTTGTGATAAAAATTACACGTGTGGTATCGTTAAAGAAATCTTGAATACAATCACTTTCTGGTTTATATTCAACTTTAATTTTTGCATTCGGGAATCTACCCAAAAAAACTTTCAATTGATTTTCCATAACAGGTTTATAGGTTTCATCCACACTAATTTTTATACTTCCTGAAGTTTGATTGTCTTTAATAGGTTCGTCACAAGCTTGTAGGCCAAGCAAGATAAATAGTAAATAACTAAAAATTGTTAAACGCATATTTTATTAGAATTGATGATAGCTTGAAATAATTTCCACAAAAATACATCTCAATATTTACTTAACTCTTAATTAAAAATTTTATTGTTTGTGATAGTTGAAATGTAAGTATGATTCGGTTAATCTAGTGTTTTCAGCGGTTAATAAGATATAAGGATTTTATTTGGTGCACGTATCCATGCCAATCAGTTCCTACACAGAAAACACATATTAACGTATTTTAACTTGTTTAGCTTGTTTTTTTTTCACAGATTTGCTTAAATTAAAATTATATGAAAAAATATTTATTCGTATTATTTACAGCTTGCTGCTTACTTGAAGCGTCAGCTCAAAAATCAAGCCTAGATTGTAAACACCAAAAGAGTAAGTTTATTCAGTCGATGAGAAATAATACCTCCTTCAAATCTTCAAAAACAGGTAAAGCAACCCGAGCTAACGATTATCGATTGATTGGTACAAATAAAAAAGGTTATTACGGAACTTATAATTTGGAAGATTCATCAACCTATTCATACTCAGTTGCTTCTTATGGCAGTACTATGATGGAACCTGAGTTAATCTACAATGCTTTTCAACCTGTTTATTATGAGTATGCCATGCTTACAAAAGACAATGAACAAGTCAAATGGTATGCATATGATACCATATTACCATTGGCTTTAGAGCAAACCGACAAGTACGTAAAAACATACAATGCAACAAACCAACTTACTGAAATGGTTATGCTTTTGTGGAATGGAAGTACGTGGGATAATTCTACGAAGATCATTTATACTTACGATGCTAATGGAAACATTATCAATGAGTTGGAAAAGGGTTGGGATTCTGGAATTAATGATTGGATGGATTTATCACGTACAATTAGAACATTTAATGCGTCTAATAAATTATTAAGTGAGCTGTATGAAAATTTTGATGGTGTTGCCAATACTTGGAATAAATCTCTCGCCCAATATTATCAATACGATGCACAAAATCGTGTTGTGCTAGATAGTAGCCTCTCGAACTATGATTTAACGCTCAATAAGTATTTGAACGGGTATAGAACGAACATTAGCTATTCAGGTAATATTTTTAACGAATTATCTCAAGATTATGATGAAGTTACCAATTCATACAACGATAGTTACAAGTACATTGGTAATTATATTGGTGATAAAATAAATGATGGCGAAGAATATGATTATAACCAAGGCATGAGCGCCTGGGAATTAGTGTCTATCGATACTTTTACTTATGCTGCAAATGGCAAAATTAGTGTCGCAAAATTTTATGATCCAACTCTTAACATATTAAGTGAGTTGCTACAAAATACATATGATGCACAAAATCGGTTGGTAGAAACCCTAGAGGCTTATACTCCAGACTCTTCAAAGTCGGAATATGTATATAACTCAAATGGTAAGCTTGCTCAAGATAAATATTATTCAAAAGATCAATCAGGTAGTTGGATTTTAGAAGACATACAAAATTATTATTATGAGGCTTATAACCCAGCATCGATTCGAGAAGTGAGCTGGTTGAATGAAACAAAGTTGTATCCAAATCCAGCATCTTTGAATAGTTATATTTCTTTTTTCACAAAAGAAGCCACTCCGGTTGAAATTCAAGTGAAAGATATCCTTGGAAATACGATTTATACAACTAACGAAAAAGCAAGTATTGGAGATCATTTGATACACTTAGATTTAAATGGCTATCCAAATGGATTCTATTTTGTATGCCTTTCTGCTAATAACAAGGTAACTCAATCATTGAAATTAATTAAACAATAATTCTAATAAATTAATCATAAAAAAGCTGGCTTAGGTCAGCTTTTTTATTTTGTGATGAGTAGAAGATTATTTTGAATAACTAAGTGAATTCTATTTTACAATCACATTGATCGTGTATCAACTAGCATAAAAATTATTTTACCTTACTTAAATTAAATAACTGATATAGTCATAAACCATGAAGAAATTATGAATCATTTGATTTAGATTTAATCTAACATAGGCATTGATTTAAGATGGACTGTTTATATTTGCTTCCCTAAAAATTGAAACATGCTACAAATTAAATTTGGTACCGATGGATGGCGAGCAATTATAGCACAAGAGTATACAGTCGAAAATCTAGCTCGCGTGGCCTATGCGGTTGCAACTTGGCTAAAACTGAAGCATGAAAATCCTGTCATAGTAATCGGTTACGATTGCCGATTTGGTGGTGAACTATTTACAGAAACTGCTATTAAAGTGCTATGTAACGAAGGTGTAAAAGTAATCACGCATAAAGATTTTGTAAGCACACCCATGGTTTCTTTTGCAACCTTGCAATACAAAGCGCATCAAGGCGTGGTAATTACAGCTAGTCATAATCCACCCAGCTATAATGGTTTTAAACTAAAGGGAGCACATGGTGGCCCTACTCCTCCCGAACAAATTTCAGAAGTAGAAAAATTGATACCAGATTTTGCCATATCAATTCAAGGCACCTTGGCATCTTATGAGAGAAATGGTTTGTTAGTTTATGAAGATTTAGAAACTGCTTACATAGCATACTTAGAGAACAAGTTTGATATTAAAGCAATGAATGCGTCGCCTTTCAAAATGGCTTATGATGCTATGTTTGGTGCAGGTCAAAACGTGATGCGAAAGTTGTTCCCAAATTCCGTGCATTTGCATAGCGAGGTAAATCCCTCATTTCAAGGCATAGCACCTGAACCTTTGCATAAGAATTTAATGCTATTGTCCGACACTATGCGAACAACACCCGAGTTAAAATTTGGTTTAGCAAATGATGGAGACGCTGATAGAATTGCTTTATATGATGAAGATGGTAAGTATGTCGATTCTCATCACATTATCTTGTTACTCATACATTATTTACATAAGTATAAAAACTTGAGTGGGAAAGTAGCTATTGCCGCCTCCACCACTTTACGTGTCAATAAAATGGCAAAGTTGTATAATTTACCTTGTGAAGTAACTGCTATCGGATTTAAATACATCAGCCAAATCATGATGAATGAAGATGTGTTGGTTGGAGGGGAAGAAAGTGGAGGGATAAGTGTAAAAGGTCATATACCTGAACGTGATGGTATCTATGATGGTCTAGTCATTTTAGAATTCATGATGGCAACAGGAAAATCATTGAAGCAACTTTGCCAGGAAATTTATGAGGTGGTTGGAGAATTTTATTATGAAAGATTAGACTTACACCTAGCAGAAGATGAGAAACAACGTGTAATTGCGTTATGTCAAAAAGGAATCAATGCTTTTGGAAATTACACAGTTATAGATGTAAATACGATTGATGGTTATAAATATGAACTTGCTAATGATTGTTGGACGATGATTCGCGCTTCTGGCACAGAACCTTTATTACGCATTTATGCGGAAGGCAACACACGTGATGAGGTGAATGATATTTTGTCAAGCGTGAAGCAATCACTTATTTTATAAATGTAATATGACATTGGACTTTGATTATTTAAAGTGAAGTATTTCATCTTATGTATTGGAATGCTGATAACCACTTATCAGTGAATTCTTACCAATTATCCTATTTTTTTGATTGCATTTAACCCACTAAATTATTTATTGGTCGCAATTCTCTATTTTTACAATCACTAAAAAATATTTCGAGAGTTTAGACAATGAAAAAAATTATATACCTACTACTTTTAGTCGTAGGAAATTCAATAGCAGCAAATGCACAATCTGCCAATATTAACGGTACCGTGTTAGACACAGCAAATGTAAAAAGTATTCCTTTTGCTTCAGTTTCGCTTATTCGCAAAGCAGATTCAATTTTAGTGAAACATATAAGAACTAATCAACAAGGAAAATTCAGTTTTTCTCAAATTCCATTGAACCAATATTTCATTTTAGTGGCTCACAATTCATTTGTAGATTATATTGAGAATGTAAATGTAAGTGTAGATAAATCAAATCTAGATATGGGTAACATTAGTATGCTTCAGCGAAGTAAAATGTTACGTGAAGTGTTGATCAGAAATGCAGCTAATATTAAATTCAAAGGTGACACCCTCGAGTATTTAGCAGATAGTTTCAAAGTGCGTGATGGTGCTATGGTAGAAGATTTACTAAAGGCATTGCCTGGCATTCAAGTGAATAAAAATGGTGAAATAACAGCCATGGGAGAAAAAGTAGAAAAAGTACTGGTAGATGGTGAAGAATTTTTCGGCGATGATCCGACAGTAGCCACACAAAATTTACAATCGAAAATTGTAGAAAAAGTGCAAGTTTTTGATCAAAAAAGTGATCAAGCAAAATTTACAGGGTTTGACGATGGACAAGAGCAAAAAACAATCAATCTCAAATTAAAGAAAGATATGAACCGAGGTGAGTTTGGGAAGCTTGAAGCAAGTGGCGGTTGGGAAGATAGATGGACCAATAAAGCCATGGCGAATTCATTTAAAAACAAACGTCAGTTGAGTGCCTATGGTTTAATGAGTAGTAATGGTATCACTGGCTTAGGTTGGGAAGAAAGAAATCAATTTGGGAGCTCTAACCAAAACATGACCATGGATGATGACAATGGATTTATGTTTACAACCGAAAGTGGTACAATGGAAGATGGCGGCAATGGAAATTGGGGCACGCCTGAAGGGATTACAAAAGCTTGGAACACTGGTGTACATTATGCCAATAAATGGAATGAAGGCGCGGAGCACCTAAATGGGAATTACTCTTTTGGAAGAATTCAACGAAATAAAAGAGAAACAAGCCTAACTGAAAATTTATTTCCAAATCGAAATTATATCACCAAAGACACATCGAGCTCATTCACTAATAGAAATACACATCGCCTAAATATAAATTATGAAACCATGGTGGACAGCTCATTAAGTATCATTTATCGAATGACTGGCAGATTAAGCATTCTCGAATCAGAAACTAATCGACTCACTTTCAACTCAAGCATGGATGATGCTCCTATAAATATAAGCAATAATAAGAATACTTCTGAATCAACTAGTCTAAGAATTAGCAATCAAATTACGACTAATAAAAAATTGAAAAAACTAGGCAGAACAATTTCGTTAATGGCAAAACATGAATTAGTAACTAGCGATTTAGATGGTAAACTTGAGGGTTTAAACCAGTTTTACAATGTGCCTATTACTATCAATAATACCATCGACCAAAAGAAACTAAACAATTCTAAAGAAAATTACATTACGGCAAGTGCTACTTATACTGAACCCTTGAGCAAAAAAATACTTTTAAAAGCTTCTTACGAAATAGCTACCGAAGCCAATAATTCTAGTAAGCTTACACGTGAGAAAGAAAATGTAACGTCCGAAGAATACTTGATACAAATTGATTCATTGAGCTCAGATTTTGATTCTCGTGTGTTTAATCATACAGGTGGTTTGGAGTTCAAATGGAATGAAAAAAAGTATAGTGTTACTTTAGGTTCTCGTGTTCGATACTCAAAATTCGATCAACGAGATATTATTCGAAGCATTGATTATAATTACACCCGAATAAATCTTTTTCCGAATCTTAGACTTAATTATAAGTTCGATCAAAGTAAGCGTTTAACTTTTGCCTATACAGGCTTTACGAGACAGCCAAGTATTCAGCAATTGCAACCTGTTCAAGATAATACTTCGCCATTAAATATCAATGTCGGCAATCCTAATTTACGTCTATCGTTTACACAAAATTTTAATTTAAATTATTTTAATTTTAAACTCATAAGTAATCGAAGCTTGTATTCAAATTTTACATTTAGTAATACCTTCAATAATATGGTTTCTGATAGAATTATCGATGAGTTAGGCAGAACCATTTCACGGACTGTAAATGTACAAGGCGGTTACAATGTAAATTATTGGGGCGGTATCAATAGCAGAGTTAAAAAATCAATTCTGGAAGCAGGGGCTAATCTAAATTTTACTTTTAATCATATGCCTAATATTATTAATGGCATCAAAGGATTCACGGATAATTTGGAAATAGGCATTACCCCTACCCTACGATATCCGAAAGAAGATAAATATATTATGGAACTTTCACTAGCTACCCAATTTAATAGAACCAGCAACACATTACAAATCGCTCGGAATATTCAATATTTTTCTTTTAATCCTAGTTACAATGCAACCGTTTATTTGCCTAAAAATTTTGAAATCAATGTCGATTTGAATTATCAATATACGCCACCTGTGGCACCTTATACAACTAATTTTACCCGATTTATTGCAAACGCGTATGCAAGTAAAAAAATGTTGAAGAACAGCAATTTAGAATTACGAGCTAGTATATTCGATGCGTTTAATCAAAATAAAGGATACGAACGAACAACTACTAATAATACAAATAGTGAAAGAAATTTCTTAACATTAAGTAGGTATTGGTTAGTAGGATTAATTTGGAATTTTACAAATGGTCCTATGGCAAGTGCGCAACCTCAAGGAGGACCTAATGGACAGCGAATGAGAGGCGGATCTCGACCAAGAATGATGCGTCGTCCACATTAAATCACCCTTTTAGAAAATTGATATG
>Ga0315903_10006468_pt1 | contig 14937 bp, 6 predicted proteins | sample LakEriMetagenome_7_FD_203524 | JGI IMG/M metagenome (GOLD analysis project Ga0315903, IMG submission 203524) | Freshwater fungal communities from buoy surface, Lake Erie, Ohio, United States - Buoy 2 MA119 | ecosystem: Environmental > Aquatic > Freshwater > Lake | place: USA: Lake Erie, Ohio...
GTCTGGGCCGCGTCAGAGAACTTCATCAGGTACGCGTTGTTCCCCCCCAGGGGGCTCACATCCAGCACCAGGCAGTACAGCCAAAACACTCCGGCGAAGACCGCCAACAGGCCCCGCGCCAATTGAGGCAGGCGAGGAAGATTCACCAAGGGCACGCCGGGCCAGCCCCACGCTTCAAACAGCACCACCGCGCCCCGTCCCGCCAGCAGCGCCCCCACTGGCAACAGCGGGACCCAAAAGCGATCCAACCGATGCGTGAACGCCCAGACCGAGGCGAACAGCCACAGCAGGTATCCCGCCAGCCGCCACGCCACCTTCCCTTGGGCCGAGGCGAGCAACGCCACGGGCAGCAGGGCCCCCACCGCCGGGGACACCCAGTCGTTCCGCCACAGAATGTCGATGGCCAGATTCCCCACGCTGGCCAGCGTGAACTCGCTGGACGAATGGGCGGCTCGCCACCGGCGATTCAACTCGGCGTCCCAATCGGCCCCGCCAAACACCGTCCACCCCAGGGGATACACCGGGTTCCCCGTCTCCCACAGGTTCTTCAGCAGCCACGGACCAGCCACCGCCGCGACTCCCACACCAAACCACCCCCAGGCCCCCACCAACTGGGCGAACGCTCCGACGCGTGGTGTTCCGCTCGCTGTTGCAGGGCCCTCATGTGAAGCGTGGAACAACCCGCTTCGCTGAGCGTCCCGCCAAGCCAACCAGCCACACCCGACCCCCAGGGGAATCACCGCTGAGATCAAGCCGGGATATTTGCACGACATCCCCCAGCCCGCGCACAGCCCCAGCCCCAAGGCCAACCAGGGCGTGAGCCGCCGTGTGGACCCATTGCGGGCAGAGAACTGGTCCAGCCGGCCTGCCACCTCCGCTCGCTCTCCGACCATCGCCGAGCGGAGCGACAAGACCCACAGTCCCCAGGCGAGTGCCGCACACAGCCCTCCCTCGGCATAGGCGATTGTTCCAATCCGATACGTCCAGGGCTGACTCAACCAGATCAGGGCCGCCCAGGCTCCCGTTGGGCGACCGAACCACCGCCGACCGGCGAAGTACAAGCCCGCCGCCGTCAGCAGTCCCAACCCACACAACGCCGTCTTCCCCGCAACGGCCCCGCGATACCAGTCGCCATGCAACACCATTCCCGCCAGCGTCAGCATCTCGGTCGCGAACGGAAAACTGGTGTAGACGTTGTGCGGCAACCAGTGAATCCGCCCGGCCTGAAACCACTCTTTCGGGCCGCCAAAGTGGTACTCGTTGACATCGAAGTCGGACGAGGGCAGCAACGCCCCCAGGACCTGCACGGCAACAAACGGCGCCATCGCCAACAGCCACCAGCCCATTCCCCTCCAGGGCGCCCGACCGTCGTCGAGCCCAGGACCCTGTCCCACACCGGGCCGACGCCCCTCGCTCCCCGTCGCTGTCTCATGGGAGTGCGGCAACGAGTTGTCGACCAACCCCGACTCACGCGGACCAGCCACGTCCGCAGTATTGGCCACCGCAAACCCCTCCCCAACGCCACTGCGTTCGGGGACATCCCTATTCGAGCGGCTCGCGACTTCCCCAAGGCGAAGATTTCGACGGGGCCAGCAGGTGGCCAGACCGGCCACTCCGCCCAAGACGGCCACGGTCCGAAAGATGGGCGTCTGCAGCACACCCAGCCACCCGGCCACCAGCGTGGCCAGCGAGATCAGCACGATGCCACAGGCCGCCGCCAGCCAATGCCGCTCCGCTCGCGTGAGCCCCGCCGGCGAGACGCGCCCCAGTGCCAGCAGGCACCGGCCCCAACCCCATGCCGCAAACCACACCAGCCCGGCGACCAGCAGCAGGTCACCCCGGTCGGCGAGATTCCCGAAGGAGATCGTGCGGGCCTGCTCGGCGGAGGGAAAGAAGGGGGCCTGCAGGCGTTCGGGGGCCAGTAACAAGAGCGAGACCCGGTCTTGGGCCGGGTTGTTCGCCAGGCGGGCGCTGAAGAACACCGTCGTGAACAACACCACCCAGGCGACCGCGAGCCAGCCCAGTGGCCCCTGGGGAACCCCCCCTCGGGGGGACGCAGCAGTTGTGTGGGGTGCTCGGGGAGTGGGCATCGTGTTACCCGGAGCAGGAGCCGGGCAGGGGCGCCCGGCTCCCCGCCGGCTCGCTGGGTGGTACAGGCTGGGGCCAGACCGGCTCTGCCGCGAGGGCCTGGGCGAAGGCTCGCACCAGCCCGGCCTCAACCCCTCCCTGGCGATCTCCCGCCGGGCAGGCCGCCGAGCGGATCCCCACAATCGCCGGTCCCACCCGGGCCAACAGCCCGGCATCAGCCAGTCGCAACCGTCCCGCCAACGCCAGCTTCAGGCCCAGTCGAGCCGTGAGCGAGACCCATTCGGCCAGTTGTTCCAGCGGGCACAATTCGGTCAGCCGGGGTCCGTGCTTGTCGTGGGTGTCGACCAGCACCGTCTGGCAGCCCAGTTCACTCGCCAGGCGAAACAACAGGTCCGGGGCGGGGGCCTGAGCGGCGACATGGTCGGCATAGCACGCCAGCACCCACTCGGGGCCCAGGATGGTGGATGACCCCACGGCGGGTTCGCCTCCCCTCGGGCCGGAAGGCTCGGTCACGTCCCTCAGCCCGGAAGACTGAGTGACTTCTCCCATGAAACGTTCACCCAGCGCGAACCGGTGCCGCAGCGACTGCCAGCGTGCCGAGACCTCGTGCACAGACAGGCCCGCGACGCCCAGCTTGATGAACTGGGTTCTACGCGGGACGGCGGGAAGGGGAGTGGCTGGGCCCCAATCGGCCAATTCCCCCCACGCCAGGCTGAGGGGGGCGTGGTTCCCGGTCGCCTGGGCAATCGCCTGCCAGACTCCGGAGTCCGCCCGGCCCAAGGGGCCCCGCGAGGGGTCTTTGACGTCGATGATCGAGGCCCCCCCGGCCAGGGCGGCGGGAACCTCGACTGGGTGACGTACGCTCACCAGCAGTTCTGGGGGGCCGGGTCGGTGACGGGCGGCTCGCAGCGAACCAGAGTGGGGCACGGCAGTGGGATGAAGGTTCCAAGAAGCCCGAACGCCTTGGGATTGTCGCCGGGGGCACTGGCTGCAACAATGCTAGTTCCTTGGGGAGGCCCCCGCCAGCAAGCGTCTCGGCGGACGGGTGGCCCGTGTCCTCGGCAGTCTCCGTTCCCGCTGTCGCTTCGGTCGCGGCGTGTGCGGTCGGCCCAGGACCGGGACCGGCATGACCTGGCAGCGTGAACGCCAGGCATGTCAGCCGCGTGTTGCGGCCCCGAGAGTGGCGGCTGCGTGTCGCTTCCCTCGGTACCGGCAACGACCCCGTTTTTCTCCCCCCACTCTCTCCCGGGACCAGTCCGGGAGCCATCGCATGTCCCGCGCCCAGTTGACCGCCTCTTTTCTCCACCGCCTCCGGCGCGATCAGCTCGATCGGCCCCCGGACGCCGCGTGGTCGGCGGCCGGCGCGCAGCTGGGGTAAGCCCACCTTCTGGCCACCTCTGGCAGTCGCTGGGGAGAGTCGCCCTGATCAGTCTGACTGACCAGCGGCCCCCCTCCCCCCGACCAGTCGCCCGCAGGTTTCGCCCTCGACCGGTTCTCTCAGGCATCCGTCCCTTCCGGCCCGGTGTCCTCAGAACCAGTTCCTCGCGAACCAGTCGCTTGTGGCTGGCCCGGTTTGAACAGGGTGGACGATCGACCGCAACGGAAGGCAGCCACCGGGCTGAGACGGGTCAAGGTGAGGCCAGTGATGGCCGGGCCGGCTCTTTGAACAGCCCTGTGTGAGATCAACACTCCAACTGGCTGGCTCGCCCTGCCGACTCCCGGTGGAAGACTGTGCTCCCTGGCCAGCCCGCCCACCCCCGCTTCGCCTGCTCGCCACAGACCGCTGTCGACTCTCCGACGGCTACCCGCTCAACACTTCAGAAATCGCAACCCACCGTCGCTCCGCGACAAATTCTCTCGACACCCCCCGGGCTTAGATCTCCGGCGGCCTTCGCAGTCTGCGTCCGCTGCATTCTGTTTCTGTCTTGGAACACCCGTTTCCGCCCGCCCTGGCTGGCGGCTGCCCCTGTCACCGTTTATCTGGACACCCCCCCGTCATGCGTCGGAACGACATTCGCAACATCGCCATCATCGCCCACGTTGACCACGGCAAGACCACGCTGGTGGATTGCCTGCTGAGGCAGAGTGGCATGTTCCGCGAATCACAACTGGTTGGTGAGTGCATTCTCGACTCGAACGACCTGGAACGCGAGCGGGGCATCACCATTCTCGCCAAGAACATCGCCCTCTCTTACAAGGGGGTGAAGATCAACATCATCGACACCCCGGGGCACGCCGACTTCGGTGGCGAGGTCGAACGCGTTCTCAAGATGGCCGACGGGGTGCTGATGCTGGTCGACGCCGCCGAGGGAACCAAGCCCCAGACCCGGTTCGTGCTCCGCAAGGCGCTCGAGTGCAATCTCAAGCCGCTGGTGGTGGTGAACAAGATCGATCGACCCGACGCCCGTCCGCACGAGGCGCTCTCCGAGGCGTTCGACCTGTTCGTCGAACTGGGTGCCGACGAAGAGGCGCTCGACTTCCCCTACATCTTCGCCTCGGGCCGGTCGGGCTTCGCCACGCACGACCCAGCCGTGAAGACCGAAAACATCTACCCGCTGCTCGACATGGTGCTTGAGCATGTTCCCCCCGCCGAGGTGGACCAGGAGGGACCGCTGCAGCTGATGGTCACGTCGCTCACCTGGTCGGAATTCGTCGGCCGCATTGTGACCGGGCGAATTGCCCGGGGGACCATCCGCAAGGGGCAGAAGGTCGCGCTGCTGAAGGCCGACGGGGGCCGGGTCAACTCGGAAGTCGCCAATCTCGAGGCCTTCGACAAGTTGGGCCGCGTGGCGATCGAGCAGGCCTCGGCGGGCGACATCGTCGCCATCACCGGGCTCCCCGACCCGGAAATTGGCGACACGGTCGCCTGCTTCACCAATCCCACCCCGCTCGATCGCATCAGCGTCGACGAGCCCACGCTCACCATGCTGTTCACCATCAACTCCTCCCCCCTGGCGGGGAAAGAGGGGAAGTTCGTCACCAGTCGGCATCTGCGGAACCGGCTGATGCGCGAACTCGAATCGAACGTCGCGATGCGGGTCGAGTCGGCCCCCAATTCCGACCAGTTCCAGGTCTCGGGCCGCGGGTTGCTGCACCTGGGCATCCTCATCGAGACCATGCGCCGCGAAGGGTACGAACTGTCGATCGGGAAGCCCGAGGTGATCCGCAAACAGGTCGATGGCAAGTGGCACGAACCGTTTGAGATCCTCACGGTCGATGTCCCCACCACCGACATGGGGCCCGTGATGGAAACGGTCGGCGCCCGCCGGGGGCAGGTGCTGGACGTCAAGGCGGGCAACACGGGCATGACGCACCTGCAGTTCATCATTCCCGCCCGGGGACTCATCGGCATGCGAACCCGCCTGCTGAACGCCACCCGCGGCGAGGCGATCATGCACCATCGGTTCGACTCATACCGCGCCATGGAAGCCGACATTCCCCGCCGGTCGAACGGTGTGCTCGTCTCGCAGGAGAACGGTCGTGCCGTCGCCTTCGCCCTCTGGAAACTGCAGGAGCGGGCCGAGATGTTCGTCTCGCCCGGCGATGACGTTTACGAGGGACTCATCGTGGGCGAGAACGCCCGCGACAACGACATGGTGGTCAACCCCTGCAAAGAGAAGAAACTGACCAACATCCGCACCACGTCGGCGGACGAGGCGATCATCCTGCAGCCTCCCCGCCGCATGTCGCTCGAACAGGCGCTCGAGTACATCGAAGAGGACGAATTCGTCGAGGTCACCCCGAAGGTCATTCGCCTCCGCAAGATCCTGCTCTCGGAAGGAGCCCGCAAGCGGGACGGGCGCCCCTCCCGCGCCAACGCCTAGACCCCGTGGTCCGGTTCCAACCTCCTCCCTTCCAGCGAGGCGCGCATGCCCGCCGAATCAGCCGCCGGTAACAACTCCCCTGCGACCGCCACCCCGGCGGTCCTGGCGGCGTTGTTGGCCAATCTCGAGCGGGTCATCCAGGGGCAGCGGCCCTCGCTGGAACTGCTGGTCTGCTGCCTCCTGGCGGGTGGGCATGCGCTTGTCGAGGACATTCCCGGGTCGGGCAAGACCACGCTCGCCAAGGCGCTCGCCGCCTCGCTCAGCTGCGGCTTCAAGCGCGTGCAGTTCACCCCCGACCTGCTCCCCAGCGACATCCTGGGGGCCTCGCTCCCCGATTCGCAACTGGGGACGTTCCGGTTCAATCCCGGGCCCATCTTCACCAATGTGCTGATCGCCGACGAAATCAACCGCGCCTCGCCCCGCACCCAGTCGGCTCTGCTCGAGGCAATGGCCGAGGGACAGGTCACCGTCGATGGCCAGACCTGGCCTCTCACCCCGCCGTTCTTCTGCATCGCCACGCAGAACCCGCTCGAATACCACGGCACCTATCCCCTCCCCGAAGCCCAGCTCGACCGCTTCTGGGTCTGTCTCACGCTGGGACATGTCCCGCTGGAAATCGAACGCCAGATCCTGATCGACCAGCGCCGGGGGGAACCGGTCGCGCAACTCCAGCCCGTGGCTACCCCCCAGCAGGTGCTCGACCTGCAACGGCAGGTGCTGGAAGTCACCCTCGACGACAGCGTGCTCGACTACCTGCTGCGGCTGGTGGCGGGAACACGCCAGGCGGCGGGAGTGAGGCTGGGGGTCTCGACCCGCGGTTCGTTGCAGCTCGCCCGCCTCGCCCGCGCCCGTGCCCTGCTGCGGGGCCGCAGCTTCGTGCTGCCCGACGACGTCAAGACGCTGGCCCCCGCTGTCCTCGCGCATCGCCTCGTCCTCGACAACCGCGCCCGCCAGACCGGCACCGACCGCCGCGCCGTGCTCGACACCCTCATGCAGCAGATTCCGCTGCCACGTTAGAACGGGCCCAGTGCACAGCTTCCAGTGCACAGTCCGTCGCCACACAGCACCGGGCCACACAGCGTTCGGCGGCGCAGCGTCCCGCTGCACGGTCACGCGTTTCCGATCGTCCAGTGCGGACCCCCGGCCACAGGGTCCCGGCGTTCGGCTGCGTCGTACCACACCATGAGCTAGAGTGACCCGCTGGGAGATCCCCGTTTCTCAGTGGGTGGACGCTGCAATGCTGCGACACGTTGGACACGGTTGGCTGGGACTGGTCCTGGTGCTCTGGGCAGGGTTCGGGACGAGCCTCCCCGGCGGAGTGGCCCAGGCCTGGGCCGCCGAGCCCGCACCACTCGCCCTGCTGCCACTGGGCCCCACCACGGCACCGGAAGTCGGAGCGCTCGTCCACGACCCCGCCCACCACAAGTTGTACGCCGGGGTTCGTCGCCACGCCGCCGACCGCCTCAGCCTGTGGGTCTTCGATCTCGACCCTCAAGGCCGCCCCTCCGGTCGGCCCCGCCGCTATCCCGACTCGCTCGAACCCCTCCCCCCCGGTCAATGGACGTGGCCCACCGTCCTGCATCTCGACGCGCCCCGCCGCAGGCTCTACTTCGGCGTCTCGTCGAGCCAGCCGCAGACCAAGCAGACCCTGGGCGTTTACGATCTCGACCAACAGGGCGAGCCCGTCGGCCCACTCCGCAGCGTGGCCACTGGCAACCCGCAGGGAGATGTGCAGGCCATCGTCCCCCACCCCCGGCTGTCCCGCCTCTACCTCGTCGGTTGGGGACACCCCGCACTCTCGCACGTCGACCTGGATGCCGAGGGGCATTTTCGCGGCCCCGGGGTCAATCAACCGGTCGGGGGTTATGGCAAATACGCTCTCGCGTTCGACACCCCCGGTCGCCGGGCCTATCTCGGTACTTATCCCTCGACACTCGAGGTGGTCGATCTCGACGAACAGGGGCTCATCACCGGCCCGCCCCGAGCCTTCCCCATCGCCAATGGCCCTCAGACCTACCTGTCATTCGCCACTGGGGCACAGGGACTCTACTTCGCGGGTCCCGATCAGCGCCTCGCGTGGTGGCCACTCGATCGTCTGGGCGAGCCCAACCCCGCGCCTCGGTTCCAAATGGGCCCCCCGCTTGAGGCACTCGCCCGAGGTCGCTGGTCGGAAGGACTCCTCGCCGCCATCCCCCGCCTCGAAACCGATGTCTTCAACCAGGCTCAGCACGCGACGGGAACTCAGCCCGTTCGCATTCCCCTCGCCGCGGATGGCACCCCCGGTCCCCCCCAACCCCTCGGCAGCGGTTCCGCCAACGCCAGGACCACGGTCCTCGGACTGGGCACCGGCCTGGCCGCTGCGGTCGCACCGCAGCCGCCCGAATTCCGCCTGAATCGCATCCGCGGACTCGAGTTGCGGGCTACCCTGCTCCAGGTTGAATCGACTGGCGTCTTGCCGCCGCATATCACGGCCGTCACCGTCGGTGATGAACGGACCTACCTCCGCTTTGTGCTGTCGGCTCGGGGCGATCGCCTTTACACCGTGCTCGACGGCGCGGTCGTCACGTTCGACACCACCGACCGGGACAAGACGCTGGAACAGTCAACCCTTGAGTCGGCCCGTTTGCACTCGCGCGTGCTCCGCGCACCGGCAGGCCAACTGACGCTCGATGAACGCCATCGCCGACTGCTCAGTGCGCAATCCACCGGCGAAATCGAAGTGCTCCCGCTCGACGACCGGGGCATCCCCACGGGCGATTCCGAGACTTGGAAGACCGGCTTGCAATCCATCTCGCGACTGCTGGCCCACCCGACCACGGGACGCGTCTACGTGTTGGGGGCGCCCCGTGCTGGCGAGGTCGCCGACGAGCGTGTCATGGCCATTCCAACCTCCGAGCTATGGCAGCGGCTCGCGCTCGACCCAACCCGTGGCCGCTTGTACGGAGTCACGCACTATCACGCGTCCTCCAACCTGGGCGTCTGGTCCCTCGATGAGCAGGGCGTCCCGCGGCAGCCCGAGCCCCGCTGGTATCCCGATGTCTTCAGCCGCGAGTTCACCGTCCACACGGGAACCACCCGGGATACGCGGCCCGCAATCGCCCGGCGGGGAATCCTGTCGGCTCTCTGGCTCGATCCCGTGCGCCAACGTCTCTACGTGGGGGGCAGTCCCGAGAATCCCCAGCGGGAGGAAGGCTTCCTCGCCGTCTACTCGCTCGACGCCCAGGGAGATCCCCGTGACAACACCACCGCGCCTGCCGCAGATCTCGACGCCCGCCCGCGCGTCTATCTCTCTCAGAACACCGGCAGCTCTCCCTTGGCACTGGTGGTCGCTCCGCGGGGACGGGAGTTGTGGGAAGCGGGCTGGGGCGACTCCCGGCTGTTTCGCTGGCGGCTCGATGAGCACGGCGAACCACAGGGGCTCCCCAGCTCCCATCCGGCCCGCGAACAGGGGAAGTCGGAACTCGCATTCACACCCAGCGGCACTCATCTCTTCGCCGGAAGCTGGCCCGGCCAGTTAGAGCGCATCGCCTTCGATCCCGAGGGTCAGCCGCAAGTGGGGGCGTTTGCCAGCCTGGAAGTGGCGGGAAAGAGCCTGCCGCTCCCCTTCCTGGCTCCAGGGATCCAGTCGGACTGGGTGCCTCTCGACGAACATCTGAAGGATGGCCTGGGGCGGGCGGTTGCCCGCCTGGTCCTGCGGGGGGGTGATGTCTCGCGGGCCCGAGTCATCCTCGAAGTTCGCCACCGTCCCGAAAGCGGAGAACCGCGGGTCAAGGCGTTCGAACTCGAGCTGATTGGTTCGGCAGCCGCCGTGCTGTTGCCCCGACTGGGCGAGGCGGCGGGCGACGACTACTGGGCCCAGGTCGAATCGTCGACCGAGTACTACGAACGTTGCCGCGATTACGCGCGCAAGCATGCCGTGCCCCCCGAATATCGCCCCCGGCAATTCCTCATCGCCAATGGGGTGATCGGCATCGACGCCAATTCCCGGGCACTGGCAGCCGGGCTGGAAGCGGTCGAACTGCTGGGGCACAACACCGTTCAGGTCTGGGGCTTCGCTGGTGCAGACGGTGCCCGCGTGGGCCAACGCATCCGGCAGCACCGCCTGCCCCGGGCCCGGGCGGCAATCTACAACCCTCCCGCCTACTTCGACTACGACCGCCCGCAGGTCGAACCGGGGTTTCTCGACACCTGGGCCTCGGGACAAGCCGATTCGCTGATCGGCCAGGGAGCAGGGACCGACGAACTGGCGCTGTTCCATCTCGCCGACGAGCCCGGCTGGTACTTCCCTGCGCAGTTCGCGGAGGTCACCCAATCATCCGACCGCCTCCGGGTCTTTCACGACTTCCTGCGGGGGAAGGGATTGCAGCCGGCCGATTTGGGAGAGACCACCTGGGAGGCGGTCGCGCCGCAGGGCCAGTCGGCGGCCCGGCAATCGGTCGCCAAGAGACGGTTGCATTATTGGACGGCGCGGTTTTACGCCGAGTCGCTCAGCCAGTCCTTCGCTGCGGCGACCGCCGCTCTGCAGCGCAAGCTGAACCAGCGAGTCCTGACCACCACCAACCTCAACAACTGGCCGGGGCGGTTTTATATCCCGTCGCCCGGGCAGCCCATTGCCAACAACACCGATCGGGGTCCCGACGCGGCAATGGGGATGCCCGACTGGTTCGACCTGGGTCGCAAGCGGGCGGTGACCTGCCTGTGGACCGAAGACTGGTTCGCCGACCACGACGCCGGGCTATGGAGCCTGTACGCCGATCTGCTCCGCTCGGCGACTCGCGAACAAGAGCTCGAGTTTGGCGGGTATGTGGTCGGTCAGTCGACGGGCTGGAGTGGATTACCCGACGGCGGCGCGCTCAAGATGCTCGCGCTGATTGGGCATGGGGCCAAGGTGATCGACCCGTACACGTTCGGGCCAAACGCCGCCTTCGCCGATGGCTGGTCAGACAGTGAAGCCCGCTACCAGTCGCTGTCTCGGGGAATCGAACTGTTGGGTCGAGCCGAGGCGTTGCTGTACCCGGGCCGACCGCGACCAGCCCGCGTGGCCATTGTGTTCCCCCAGGCCAGCCAGGTGTGGAATGACGACGCCCGCGTCCCCGAATACCTGCATGAACTCTACGGCCTGCACGCCGCCCTGGTGCATTCCCACCACACCGTCGACTTCCTGGACGACGTGGCGCTGGCCGAGGGACGACTGCAGACAGGAGGGTACCGTGCGGCCTACGTGACCGCTCCCGATCTGTCGCTGTTGGCCCAGCAGCGGCTGGTCGATTGGACCCGGCAGGGAGGGACACTGGCGGTGCTGCCCGGTGCCTGCGGCTTCGATGAAGTGCACGAACCAACGCCTCTCTTCGCGACCGAACTGCAGACCGGCCAAGGCAGCGAGATTCCCCGAAAGACGGCCTTGGGCGTGCACGAACTGGGGAACGCCCCCCGCCAGCGACTGGTACTCGAACCGGGCGCTGGACGATTGACACCGACCAGCCCCGACGACGCAGGCCTCGCGACCCCCTACTCTGTGAACTCACTGGCGGGTGCCACGGGCAGTGTGCTGGTGCGCACAGACCAAGGCGTGCCCGTGCTGGTGGTGCGGAAAACTGGTACTGGGCAGGTGGTGCAATATGGCTGCTGGCCCGGGGCAAGTTACTGGGGAAGTCCCGACCGGGGGGATGTGACGCGCCTGCCCGTCGGCTGGTCGGCGCGGTGGCGCGAGTTGGCCACGCTGCCCACGCGGCTCGCCCAGGTCCCAATCGATGTGCAAGTGTCGGAAGAGTTGATCGAGCCCGCCTTGCTCGAGTCTGAGAAAGGGATCGCCGTGACGCTGCTCAACTGGTCTGGATCACCCAAGACCGCAGTGGACGTGACGGTCAGCGACGTTGGCTTCACCCCCCGCCAGGTGCGGACGGCGCGAGGGGCGGCGGTCGAGTTCCAACATGCCGAAACCACACTGCGGGCCCGACTGCCCCTGAACACAGTCGATGTGCTGCTGATCGAGCGGTGAGTGCGGACCCTGGGCCGATGGGAGCCCGGCAGACCCAAGACCCTGGCGATCACCACTCCCCGCTGCGCTGGGTGAACACCCCATGAACTCCTTCCTCTGGTCGCAGATCCTGGCGGGCGGCGCGCTGGCGTGTGGCCTCGTCTCTTACCAATGCCGAGAGCGACGTGGGGTTTTGACCTGGCTGACGGGGTTGGCGCTCTTGAACGCGGCCCATTTCTGGCTGCTCGATCGCTCAACGCCCGCCCTCATGCTGCTGCTGACCGCCACGCGGTATGCGACCGCGCTCTGCTACCGTCCCCGGTGGTTGCAGGGGCTGTTCCTGGCGGTCGCGGTGGCCGGGGTCGCAGGAACCTTCAGCGGCCCTCTCAGCTGGCTGGTGCTGACAGCGGTTCTTGCGGGCACCCTGGGAAGTTTTCAGCAGTCTGATCAGGTCATGCGACTCTGTTTCATGATCGGCAACACCTGCTGGCTGCTGCACAATCTGCTTGCGGGAACTCCCGTGGCGCCCCTGATGGAAGCGGCCTTCCTGACCAGCAATATCACCGGATACTGGCGGATTTATGGTCGCATCGATCGCCGACCACCCCCCCCGCCGCCCGATACGCCCGATCAGGCCAAGCGACCTCTGACCAATTGACCCAGTCCCAGTCCCAGTTGACACAGCCTGCGCCGGTCCCGGCGGTCCAACTCTCCAAGTGGCACCTTCGCCCACCCGTCACACAAGGGGGTGGCCAGTGGGTCGAATCTCAACCGGGCCCAGTCAAGGCTGCGACCAACTCGGGGCTGTGAACCGACCGGGTCCCCGCACGCTGGCTGCCTGCGGCGAGGTTGTTCTCGCTCGAGATTCCGTGGCACCGTCCTCCCTGGGCCAGGCTCCAGAGAGACCCAGTTCGACTGGGCAGAACTGAGCTGAGCTCCCAGTGTCGGACGACCGTCCTGATCAGCGATTGGAACGAACCCCACGCGGCCTGTTCAAGCCACCCGATGGGCAATCTCCGGCGGGTCGCCCGACTGTTTCGAGTGATTTCATTGGGGGCCTTGCCGACACGCCAAGAGATGTAATTCCGTCCTCTCAATTTACATGTTCACTATTCCTGACTGGCATTGGCCAGGAATTCACCTCGGCGATCACGGATTGGAAGTCACGCCGCTGGAACGGTTCTGACTCTGGCGTTTTCAGGCGTTTCATACACGATTTCCCGCTGTTTTTCCTCGGGCCAAATGGATGTCAAAGAGATTGATGAACAGTCTGATCTGATCAGATCATTTCTTCATGAATTTTTTTAGTTGACATCCGATCTCACTGCCGATAAATAGTCTTGTACTGTTCGTTTGAACTGACTGTTCTCTTGTGACAACTACATGGTGCCGAAATGAGCGAAGTTCGATTGGTGGTGTGTGAGGCGGGGGGCGTCGGGGGCTTGGTGGAGGCCGGAGCGTATGACCCCACAAAAGGACTGCAGTGGTCGGGGATTGTGCACGGGGGGACCGCCGACCGGGTGATTGCCGCGCTGGGTTCCGACCCCGAAACCCTCGAAGAGCTGGAGATCGCCGCTGCCCGGTTCGAAAAGCCCCGTCGGGGAGACCGGCTCGACCTGGGGATGTCTCCCGGGTTGGTCAATCGGTCCCACGATGCGGGGCTGGTTGTCATCGACCTGGGAGCCCGCCTGGTGGTCGTCAACTCGTCCTACTCCGATCCCCAGCCTTCGGGAGAGGTGCGGTATCACAACGGACAATTCCTGACGGGCATCCGGTTGCCCTATCACCTCGCCCCCGACTGGCTGTTCGTCTCGCAGAACTCGCGCTGGACCGAGTTGGCCGAGGACCGCCGACGGGAACGTGCCTCCCGCCCTCGGCACGACCTGCGCCACCTGATGTACGGCGAAGGGCTGTTACGCTTCCTGGCCGAAGAGGTTTGGCGGAACGGGTTGACCGCCGGGCGCACCCGCCTCGTCGACGAGGCCGATGATGCTGAAGCCCATGACGAGGACGAGGACGAGGATGATCTCGACGACAGCGACTTCGACCGGGAGGACGAAAACGCTGCGGCGGAACGCGACGACTCGCCCAAGAGCGCTGCGAATCGCGCCTTCTGGCGGATCCAGCGGATGTTCGCCCGGGTCCACGCGGCCTGGCTGCTGTCGCCCAATCCATTGATCGCAGGGCAGGCCCCCCGCGGCCTGCTCATCCGCGGTCGCAGGCATGTGGGCCAGGACATCCAGGATCGGTGCGATGCATGGAGCCTGTTGCAGCGGTCTCCCCCGGGGGTCCCCCGCGCCTCGGCCGCCTGGCAGTCTGGCCCCCCCGGCGATCACGAACTGATCCTGCACTACGACCTTGTGCGGGCACTGCTGAACTCGACCTGGCAGGCCCGGCAGGCCTGGCTCGATGGGAATGCTGCCGCACTGACCTCCGAAGTTCCCACAGGCGGGGCGCCCACTGCTGAGGTCTCGACAGGCGATGTGCTCACTGCCGAGATTCTTGATGCCGAGGTCGCCCGGCTGGCCATCTTTCGCGACACCTGGCTCGACAGTCCGCACGACGACCTGGGTGACCGTGTTCCCCGCCAGATCATCGAGCGGGAACGTTCCCGCCTGCCCATCGAGATGTCGGCCAAGTCCTCCACGTGCGAGCCAGACTGCCCGTGCTGCCAGATGCTGTCCGAACTGCCAGGGCCCTCGTTCTGGTTTCTCGAATCGTCGTACTTCGACGAAGAGTTCGCCTTCAGCCTGGTGCACGAGACCCGGCAGGACTACGAAGACGATCCCTACCTCCGACCCGAAGATGAGTACTCGATCAGCTATCGAGGCGGATGCGACGACGATGAAGAATCGGAGAACGATTCCGACAACCCCTGGAAAGCCGGCCCGACAGCCCCCCTGAAGGCGGGAGCCCCGCCCGACGCGGGCCCGTCGCCACCGGTCGGGGGTGGGGGCCACCTGGTCTCTTTGACCTCGTCATCGCCCGGCGACTCAACTCCCCGGACGGAGCCCGACAGCACCCCGGCCGCCACCGCTTCCCGGACCG
>Ga0315903_10006469_pt1 | contig 14937 bp, 14 predicted proteins | sample LakEriMetagenome_7_FD_203524 | JGI IMG/M metagenome (GOLD analysis project Ga0315903, IMG submission 203524) | Freshwater fungal communities from buoy surface, Lake Erie, Ohio, United States - Buoy 2 MA119 | ecosystem: Environmental > Aquatic > Freshwater > Lake | place: USA: Lake Erie, Ohio...
ATTCAGAGTATTTGCCAAATTAAACATAAAACCTCCCAAATTGTTTATTTTGTTAATTTGAGCTAACTCTACAGATATAGCAATTTGTAGTCAATGAAATTATCAAATTATTTGTTTTTAATGAATTTATTCTGAAAATTAACATTCAAAAATGAGAATTTAAACTTCAGCGCCCGTGTCGCTTCAAGGCGCATCGCCTGTGGCAAACTCGCCCGCTTTCCAATAGATATTTGTGTTTGGTTTTATGCAAAAAATCCTGGCCCAGTTGGCCGTCGAGATCCGAATTCGCCCCGAACAAGTTCGAACCGCTGTGGAATTACTGGATGGCGGGGCCACGGTCCCTTTTATTGCCCGGTACCGCAAAGAAGTGACCGGGGGGCTGGACGACATCCAGTTGCGAGAACTGGAATCGCGTTTGGGGTATTTGCGTGAACTCGAGGACCGCCGAGCTGCCGTGATCAAGAGCATCAGCGAGCAGGGCAAGCTGACCCCGGAACTGCATGCCGCGATTGAGTCGGCACCCACCAAGCAAGAACTGGAAGACCTGTATTTGCCCTTCAAACCCAAGCGACGCACCAAGGGCATGATTGCCCGCGAAGCCGGGCTGGAGCCATTGGCCGACAAGCTTTTTACCAACCCTGCGCTGAACCCTCATACCGAAGCAGAGGCCTATGTGCTGGCGGCTGACGCCATAGAGGGGGCTGATTTTTCGAGTACGGCAGCGGTGTTGGATGGCGTGCGCGATTTGCTCAGCGAACGCTGGGCCGAAGATGCCAGCCTGGTTCAGACCCTGCGTGAGTGGTTGTGGAACGAGGGTTTGTTCAAAAGCAAACTGGCCGATGGCAAGGATGAAAACAACGCCGATGTGTCCAAGTTTCGCGATTATTTTGACTACGACGAACCCATTGGCCGCGTGCCCAGCCACAGAGCTTTGGCTGTCTTCAGGGGCCGCGCGCTGGAAATACTGGACGCCAAACTGGTCTTGCCAGAGCCCCCCGTCAGCGCTGGGGCAAAACCCGAGGCCAACAAACCCAGCTTGGCCGAGGGCAAGATTGCGATGCATCTGGGTTGGAGCCATTCAGCGCGTGCCTCAGACGACTTGATCCGCAAATGTGTGGCTTGGACTTGGCGAGTCAAGCTCAGCTTGTCGACTGAACGCGACTTGTTCACGCGTTTGCGCGAAGAAGCCGAAAAAGTCGCCATCAAGGTGTTCAGCGACAACTTGCGCGATCTGTTGTTGGCCGCACCCGCCGGTCCGCGTGTGGTCATGGGCCTCGACCCCGGCATCCGAACCGGCGTGAAAGTGGCCGTGGTTGACGCCACCGGCAAATTGGTGGACACCGCCACGGTGTACCCGCACGAACCGCGCAAAGACTGGGAAGGTTCGCTCTTTACCTTGGCCAAATTGGCCGAAAAACACGGTGTGAACCTGATTGCCATTGGCAACGGAACCGCCAGCCGAGAAACCGACAAACTGGCGGGCGACCTGATCAAACGGCTGTCTCAATTGCACGAGGGCGCCGAGATTCAAAAAGTGGTGGTGAGCGAGGCAGGCGCTTCGGTGTACAGCGCCAGCGAATTCGCGTCGCAAGAAATGCCCGATGTCGACGTGAGCTTGCGCGGAGCCGCCAGTATTGCCCGGCGGCTGCAAGACCCCTTGAGTGAATTGGTCAAGATTGACCCCAAAGCCATTGGCGTGGGCCAATACCAGCACGACGTGAACCAAAGCGAATTAGCCCGAACGCTGGACGCCGTGGTCGAGGACTGCGTCAACTCAGTGGGGGTGGACTTGAACACGGCCAGCGTGCCTTTGTTGTCGCGCGTATCGGGGCTGTCGGCCAGCGTGGCCAAGTCGGTGGTGCGTTGGCGCGATGCCAATGGCGTGTTCAAAACGCGTCAGGATTTGTTGAAAGTCACCGGACTAGGGGCCAAAACATTTGAGCAAAGTGCGGGTTTTTTGCGCATCAGAGGCGGTGACAACCCCTTGGACATGACGGGCGTTCACCCTGAAACCTATCCGGTGGTCGAACAAATCATTGTCAAAACAGCCAAACCCATTCAAGAGATCATGGGCCGTAGTGATGTGTTGAAAACGCTAAGGCCCGAACTCTTTGCCAACGACAAATTCGGGGCCATCACCATCAAGGACATTTTGGGTGAGCTGGAAAAACCCGGTCGTGATCCCCGGCCCGACTTCAAAGTAGCGCGTTTGGCCGATGGCGTCGAAGACATCAAAGACCTAAAAGAAGGCATGACCTTGGAGGGCACGGTCAGCAACGTGGCCCAGTTTGGTGCTTTTGTTGATTTAGGAGTCCACCAAGACGGCTTGATTCACGTCAGCCAATTGGCCAACAAATTTGTCTCCGATGCGCGCGAGGTGGTGAAAACCGGCGACATCGTCAAAGTCAAAGTGCTTGAAGTGGACGTGGCCCGCAAGCGCATCAGCCTGACCATGAAACTCGACACCGCACCTGCTCGGCGCGATGCCCCCCGCGACAACAAGTTTGAAGGGGCAGGGCGCGACAACCGGCAACGCGGTGGTGGTAGTTTCTCATCGCCTCCGCCGGCCGCCAGCGGTTCCGTCATGGCCAGTGCGTTTGCCAAACTGCAAGGGCTTAAGAAGTAAATCGGCATGCAAGCCCTCCACATTCACGCAGGCCCCAAAGCCTTGGCCCATATTCGGTCGCATGGCTTACGGCCCGAACACATCGGCGTGATTCCCGGGGCCGCAGGGGGCCCCAAGGGTTTGATTCTGGGACCGCTGGACCGGTTTATCTTTGGCGATTGGCTGCCTCAAAGCCGTCAACCCGTGGATCTGGTCGGGGCTTCGATTGGGGCCTGGCGCATGGCCACGGCCTGCCTGAATGACCCTGTTGCCGCATTTGAAGCCCTGGAGCACGCCTATATTCAACAAAACTACGAATTGCTGCCCGGGCAAAAACGCGTCACGGCGCAGCAAGTGAGTGATGCGTTCAGTGACAACCTGAGCACTTTTTACGGCGGGCGCATTGACCAAGTTTTGCAGCACCCCCGTTACCGGGTCCACATCGTCACCTCGCACGGCCGCCATCTGCTGCGGCGCGAACACCCGGTGGCCACGCCTGTGGGTTATGCCGGAGCTTTTTTAAGCAACGCCCTCCATCGGCGCGCGCTGGGGGCTTGGCTGGAAAGAGTGGTGTTTTCGGGCGGAGGGGTTGGGGCGGTGGGGCCAATGGGGGCAATGGATACGCCGGACACGCTGGATGCGGGCGCATTGAACCGGATATGGCCCTTGCCCTTTGACACCAGCGACTTTCGCACCCGGCAAGTGGGCTTGAATGCAGGTAATTTCATGGCTGCGCTGCAAGCCAGCTGCTCAATCCCCTTTGCCCTGAAAGCCGTGCACGACATCCCTGGTGCACCCGCCGGTGCCTATTGGGACGGAGGTATCACCGATTACCACCTGCACCTGAATTGGAAAACACCTGGATTTGAAGCGGAAGCAGAAGCGGAAGCTGGGCAGGGAATGGGAATTGAAAGTACCCTAGCCCGTAAAAGTGGCCAAGGCAGCCTTGTTTTGTACCCCCATTTTCAGCAAGCCGTGGTGCCGGGCTGGCTCGACAAAGCGCTGAAATGGCGACACGCCCCCACACCTTTCCTCGACAGCACGCTCGTTCTGGCCCCGAACCCGGAATGGGTCAAAACCCTGCCCAACGGAAAATTGCCCGACCGCACCGATTTCATGACCTACCAAAACGACTTTCCAGGCCGCGTGAAAGTGTGGAATGCCGCTGTGAGAGCCAGCCAACAATTGGCCGATGAATTTGGGCAATGGCTAGAAAACGCAGACGTTGGGCAGCTACGGCCCCTGTGATCAAACGCTCTCTGAACAGGACACCGAAACCCAAACCAGTTCACAGTCAATCGAACACTGAACCAGTCCAGAATCAACAGAACACCCGAACCAGTCCACCGTTCCCGATTTTGTCACCCCCGACCTGATCGGGGGGCCATGTCCCCTGCGGCGATGTGGGGGGCATAGCTTTGTTGCAGATGGATACCCGCATTCGCGGGTATGACAAGCCTCTAAGGCATAACCGCTTTCCCTGTCACCCCCGACCTGATCGGGGGCCATGACTTCAATCAGGCATCCGGTTTCTTGACTCAGATCATGGAATCGCCAGGCATCAAGAAGCGCTGATCAACTTGACCCGCCATGCTGGGATAATCCGGCCCATGCAATCCGAACCCTTGTTCCTCACCGCCGCTCTTTACAAATTTGTCGATCTGCCCGATTTCGTTGACTTGCAAGCCCCTTTGCAGGCTTGTTGTGAGGCCAACGAAGTCAAAGGCACGCTGCTTTTGGCGCATGAAGGCATCAACGGCACGATCGCCGGGCCCGAAGCGGGGGTTCGCGCCGTCTTGGCCTTTTTGCGCAATGACGCGCGTCTGGCCGAAATCGCGCACAAGGAATCGTGGAGCCCCAAGCCACCTTTCACCCGCATGAAGGTCAAGCTGAAGAAAGAAATTGTCACTTTGCGCGTGCCCGAGTTGGACCCCAACAAAACGGTTGGCCAATACGTCAAACCTGCAGATTGGAACGCCTTGCTGGCCGACCCCGAAGTGGTGGTCATCGACACCCGCAACGATTACGAAGTGGCCATTGGCACCTTCAAAGGGGCAGTCAACCCGAACATCAAGAATTTTGTGCAACTGCCTGCTTGGTTAGACGCGCAGCCTCATTTGCAAGGCGAGGCCGCTAAAAAGACCAAGGTGGCGATGTTTTGCACGGGCGGCATTCGATGCGAAAAGTCCACCGCACTCTTAAAAATGCGCGGTTTCGACGAGGTGTATCACCTGGAAGGCGGCATTCTGAAATATTTAGAAGAGATTCCACCCGAGCAAAGCACTTGGGAGGGTGAGTGTTTTGTGTTTGACGAACGCGTGAGTGTGGGCCACGGTCTGGGCGTGGGCAGCCACGATTTGTGTCGTTCATGCCGCTGGCCGCTGAGCGAACAAGACAAGTTGTCCCCGCACTATGTCAAGGGTGTGAGCTGTGCCTATTGCCATGACCAGCGCACCCCTGAGCAAAAAGAAAAGTTGGCCGAACGCCAGCGCCAGGTCGAACTGGCCGAATCCCGTGGCGAGGTGCATGTAGGCGCCAAAATGCCCAGCCACGAGGGCTACTGATCTCTGCGGCCTGATTTGAATGAGTGATTTCATCCCCTTTGTGCAAGAACTTCTGGAGGATCTGGGCACGGTGTCGGCCCGGCGCATGTTTGGCGGTCATGGGCTTTACCACGAGGGTTTGATGTTCGCCATTGTGATGAACCACCAGCTGTTTCTGAAGGTGGACCAGCACAACCGAGCTGATTTCGAAGCCTTGGGCCTGACGCCTTTTACTTACGAGGCGAAGGGAAAGTCGGTGGCGCTTTCCTATTGGACCGCGCCAGATGCGATTTTTGACCATCCCCAAGAAGCCGTGAGTTGGGCCCGCTCAGCCTGGGAGGCGGCCTGGCGAGGTCATCTGGCCAAAGCCGAGGCGAATGAAAAGGCCAAAGCCAAGCGCGCCCTCAAGAAGCGCCCATCGGCAAGCGCGCAGACATAAAACGCCGCAAATTGAGCTTACGCCCGCATCTCTACACCAAACGAATCTGCGGTCCCACCGAATCTGCGGCCCCACCGAATCTGCGCCCCAACCGCATCTGCGCCCCCACCGAATCTGCGACCCCACCGAATCTGCGACCCCCCGAATCTGCGACCCCACCGAATCTGAGCCCCCACCGAATCTGAGCCCCAACCGCATCTCTGTCATACCCGCGTACGCGGGTATCCATTTTTGCCGCCCTCAAGCCTTGCCTCAAAGGCTGGTCAGCAACATCTCGCGGTATTCGTCTGCCGAGGCAATGCGGGGGTTGGTTTTGTGGCAATGGTCGGCCAAGGCCCCCGTGATCACGGCGTCAAATTGCGCTTCGGCTACGCCCATGGCGGCCAATCCGGTGGGCAATCCCAAGCGGGCATTCAGGTCGCGAATGGCCTCTGGAATGTCTGTGCCGCTTTGTAAACCCATGGCTTGAGCCATGCGGTTGAGGCGGTTTTCTTTTTGCACAGACTCGGCTGACGCGTTAAACAACACCACCGAGGGTAAAAACATCGCGTTCAAAGTGCCGTGGTGCAAGCGCGGATTGACGCCGCCCAGACTGTGGCTGAGCGAATGCACACAGCCCAGGCCTTTTTGGAAAGCCATGGCCCCTTGCATGCTGGCGCTCATCATGTTGAGGCGGGCTTCGCGGTCTTGGCCGTTGGTGGTGGCCCGCTCAATGTTGGCCCAACCACGGGCCAAACCATCCAGTGCAATGCCGTCAGCAGGGGGATTAAAGGGGGCGGCCATGAAGGTTTCCATGCAATGCGCCACCGCATCCATGCCCGTAGCGGCAGTCAGGAGGGGCGGTAAACCCAGCGTTAATTCAGGGTCGCAAATGGCGGCTTTGGGCACGATGAACCACGAGTGAAACCCCACTTTGCGCCCATCGTCCAGGATCAAAATAGCCCCTCGGGCGACCTCGCTGCCGGTGCCGCTGGTGGTGGGCACGGCAATGATGGGGGCCACCCGGTCGGTGATCTTGAGCGAGCCGCCCTCAATGGTGGCGTAGGTTTTAAGCGGGCCCTCGTGGCTGACGGCAATGCTGACGCCCTTGGCGCAGTCAATGGCGGAACCACCGCCCACGGCGATCAGGCCATCGCAAGCGTTCGCCTTGTAAACCATGGCCGCAGCGCGCACCGCAGATTCAGTGGGGTTAGAGGGCGTTTGGTCAAACACAGTGACGTTCAAGTCGGGCAGGGCGTCCAGTGCCTTTTGCAGCACCCCGGCTGCCTTGACACCAGCGTCGGTGACGATCAGGGGTTTATGAATGCCCACACGCTGGCATTCGGCTTGCAGCAACTTGATGGCCCCAAAGTCGATCTGAATCTGGGTGATGTAATTGATAAAGGACATGCCGAAAATCTCCAAACTGGGGCCCCATTCGGTCATCGGTGACTGAGTTTCGGGGCAAGGCGTTGTACGATCAACTGCCATTTTGCTGCAGGAATGCACGTTGTTCCTGTCCCGAGTCTGTCCACCCGTCACGTTGGCAACACTGGGGACGATGCCGGTGGCCATCCAGTTAAAACCTCTTTGTTTCATGAGCCATCACCACGCCAACCCCCGTTCGCTTTTAAATACCGCCACGCGCAACTTGTTAGACCGGGTGCATCGGGCCGGTCGCCCGCCGATGGCCGTGATGTCGCCTGAGCAAGCCCGTGCTTTTTACGACCTGGGTGCGCCCATGCTCGACCTGCAACCGCCGCCCGCCGTTGAACGTGTGGAAGACTTTGTCATTCCGGCCCGCGAAGGGCACCTTCTACCCGCGCGCTTGTATGCACCGAAAACGGCTAACTTGCCTGTATTGCTTTACCTGCATGGGGGAGGTTTCAGCATCGGCAGCTTGACCACACACGATGTGTTGTGCCGCCAACTGAGTCGCCTCAGCCATTGCGCCGTGGTCTCGCTGGACTACCGCTTGGCCCCGGAACACCGATTTCCGATGGCATTGAATGACAGCTGGGACGCTCTGAACTGGCTGCATCAACATGGCCAAACACTGGGCCTGGATGTGCATCAACTCGCCATAGGTGGCGACAGCGCTGGGGGCACACTGAGCGCGGTGTGCGCCCTGATGGCGCGCGATGCGGGTTTGAATTTGCGCCTGCAATTGTTGTTTTACCCGGGCACCACGGCACATCAAGACACGCCATCGCACCGAACTTTTGCGGAAGGATTCATGCTGGACCAAGCCACGGTGGATTGGTTTTTTGGCAACTACATCGACAAAACCGAGCGCGACGACTGGCGTTTTGCGCCGCTGAATGCGCCTGACCATTCGGGCTTGGCCCCTGCTTGGATCGGTTTGGCCGAATGCGACCCCTTGGTGGATGAAGGGGTGCAATACGCCGACACACTTCGCATGGCCGGGGTGCCCGTGGACCTGGAAATTTACAAAGGTGTGGTGCATGGTTTCATCACCATGGGCCGCGCCATTCCCGATGCCCTGCAAGCCCACGCCGACGCCGCCCGCGCCTTGCGAACCGCCTTTGAAGTCATGGATACCCGGTCTAGCCGGGTATGACAGATGGGAGGGCCGGGCACGACAAATTCAGGGTTGGGGCATGAAAACTCAGGACTGGGTACGACAAATTCAGGGCTGGGTATGACAATAAATTATGCTTACCCGCACTGTCATGCCCGCGAACGCGGGTATCTATCTTTTTTGAGGCTTTAATCTGTGAAACCAGTTTGCTCCTTACCTGTCATGCCCGCGAACGCGGGTATCCATCTTTTTTGAGGCTCTAATCTGTGAAACCAGTTTGCTCCTTACCTGTCATGCCCGCGAACGCGGGTATCCATCTTTTTTGAGGCTCAAGCAATGAAACGTCAAGACTTCCGTTTTTCTCATCGCATGCGCGTTCGCTGGGTTGAGGTGGACATGCAAAAAATAGTCTTCAACGGCCATTACCTGATGTATTTCGACACGGCGGTGACCGAGTATTGGCGACATCTGGCCATGCCTTACGCCGAAACTTTGCACCAGTTGGGGGGTGATTTGTTTGTCAAAAAGGCCAGCGTCGAGTACCACGCCAGCGCTGAAATGGACGATTTCATGGACATTTGCATGCGCTGCGACCGCATAGGCAATTCGTCTATGACCTTTGCTGGGGCCATTTTTCGAGGCGATGAATTGCTCATCACCAGCGAATTGGTCTACGTCTATGCCGATCCGGTGGCTAAAAAGAGCCTGCCCATTCCCGCCCCTTTGCGAGACATGATGGAAGGTTTTGAGCGTGGGGAAGACATGGTGCAGGTGCATTTGGGGTCTTGGCACGACTTCAAAAACCTGGCCTCGCCTGTGCGCAACGAAGTGTTTGTGCAAGAGCAAAATATTCCGCTCGAAATGGAGTGGGACCACGAAGACGACACCGCCTTGCACGCGGTTTTGATCAACCGCATGGGGATGCCTTTGGCCACGGGCCGCTTGATGCAGCACGCGCCAGGCGTTGCACGCATTGGACGCATGGCCGTCAAAAGGCAAATGCGCGGTAGCGATTTGGGGCACCGGGTGTTGCAGGCCCTGATGCAAGCAGCCAAAGACCGGGGCGACAAGCAAGTCGTTTTGCACGCCCAATGCCGGGTAGAGGGCTTTTACAAAAGCGCTGGCTTTGCGCCGCACGGGGCTATTTTTGAAGAAGCCGGCATTGCGCACATCGAGATGGTGCGGGGGCTTTAAACCCCATTAAAGAAGCTTTAGAGCAGCAGTAAGGTGGCATCAAAGACGCTTTAAGCCGCTTGCATGACCCCAGCCCGTTGTTCAGCGTGCTTTAAATGCCGCTCAAATGTCCGCCAACAAGGCGTATGGCAGTGGCTGCAGGCTGAGGGCCGCACCCTGAAGCCCTTGGGTTTGCCAGCCCGTGGCCATGCTTTCCAGGGTACCGCTGACCAGTGCATCAAAGCCCTGGCCATCGGGCCGCGCGGCACACAACACCACGGTGGCGCATGCCTGATCGGGGTCAGTGGGGGTGTAAATCTCTTGTCCGGCCAACAGAGCCACCGGGCTGTGTGCCAGCGCGGTACGCCGTTTCAGGGTGCCGCGAAACTGGCTGCGGGCCACCACTTCTTGCCCGGGATAGCAGCCTTTTTTGAAGTTCACGCCGCCCACGGATTCGTAATTCATCATTTGCGGCACAAAGGTCTCGAACAGGGCGTGACTGACGAGGGTGACCCCGCTCAAGACCTCTGACCATTGCCATACCTCGGTAGGAACTTGCGCTGTTGACGGCAAGACCTGGTTTTGCGGGCCGAGCCAGAGGGCGCGCGGGACGGGGGTTCCGTCCAAAACAGCTGGGTAAAGGGCGACAACGTGTGCGCCCGCGCTGACCACCGTGTGCCAAGGCGCTGCCTTAGCCGTTCCATGCACAGCAGGGGCCCCCAAGGCGGTTCGGGCAGCTTCGCCCATCAAACCTTGCAGTTGCCACTCGGCTGTGACATCGGACATTTTGACTTTCGCCCGCAGCACAAACATGGACAGGCGTTTCAGGGTTTGGGGCAATAAATCGAGGCTTAAAACCAATAAAACGGTGTCTGGGGCGGTTTTCAGCACGACAAAGCTAGCCTGCATGCGACCCTTGGCCGAGCAAAAGGCCGCCAAACGCGCCTGCCCCACGGGCAACAGCAGCACATCGTTGCTGAGTTGGTTGTGCAAAAAATTGGCGGCATCCTCGCCCTGCGCCTGGATCACGCCCAAGTGGGGGAGGGGGCTGGCGCCCTCCAAAACAGAGGACAAATGGGCGGACATTTTGGGGTTGATTTCTACAAGGGTGTTCATGTTGCGGCTCGGTCATCGGGCAAGGCGTGAATTATCATCGCCTTCACGTTTTACACCCTCCAACAAGGACATGCTTGTGCCCAAAGGCCGGATGAAGTTACTGAAAAGCCTGCTGGGCATGGTCATCGCCATGGCGCTGGTATTGGGGGGCGGCGCCTATTGGTGGCTGGGCCAAGCTGTTCATTCGGGCACCGCGGCCCTTGATTTGTCGATTGAACCCGGAACTTCGCCCAAAGCCATCGCCCAAGCCGTGGCCGATGCGGGCGCAAATACATCGCCTGTGTTGCTGTATGCGTGGTTTCGCTTGTCGGGGCAATCGCGTCAAATGCGGGCCGGGAGCTACGAAATTGCCCCGGGCACCTCGCCCCAACGATTGCTGAACATGCTGGTGCGTGGCGAAGAAAGCCTGCGAAGCTTGACCTTGGTAGAGGGCTGGAGCTGGCGACAAGTGCGCCAAGCCCTGAGCAAGGCTGAGCAATTGAAACAAGACATCCGAGGGTTGACTGACGACGAGTTGATGCGCCAACTCGGCCGTCCGGGCGTGGCCCCGGAGGGGCGGTTTTACCCCGACACTTATTCTTATGCCAAGGGTTCGAGCGACTTGGCCGTGTTGCAGCGCGCCATGAAGTCCATGGACAAACACTTGCAGGAGGCCTGGGATGCCCGGCAACCCGGCGTTTCGGTCAAATCACCAGAAGAAGCCTTGATCTTGGCCAGCATTGTGGAAAAGGAAACCGGTAAAGGCTCGGACCGGCCGCTGATTGCGGGGGTTTTTCATAACCGTTTGCGCATTGGCATGCTGCTGCAAACCGATCCGACCGTGATTTATGGCTTGGGTGAAGCTTTTGACGGCAACTTGCGGCGTGTGCATTTGCGCAGCGATACCCCCTGGAACACCTACACCCGGGGGGGGCTGCCCCCCACGCCCATTGCCATGCCGGGCAAAGCCGCCCTGCTGGCGACCGTGCAACCTGCCACTACCAAGGCCCTGTATTTTGTGGCCAAAGGCGACGGCAGCAGTCATTTCAGCGCCACCTTGGATGAGCACAACCGGGCCGTTAACCGCTACCAGCGTGGCATGGCACCGAAGCCCGACTGAGGGGCTGACCCGAGCCTGCGACAATTGCTTTTTTCCGAAATTCACACACCATGACACGCGGTTTGTTCATCAGTTTTGAAGGCATCGACGGTGCGGGCAAGTCCACCCACATTGATCGGGTTGCCCAATTGTTTCGCGCTGCAGGCCGCACCGTGGTGTTGACCCGCGAGCCCGGTGGCACCCCTTTGTCTGAAAAACTGCGTGAATTGGTGCTGCACGAACCCATGGACGCTCTGACCGAGGCTTTGCTCATGTTTGCTGCCCGCCGCGAGCATTTGGTGCAAGTCATTGAGCCCGCACTGGCTCGGGGAGATGTGGTGCTGTGCGATCGTTTTACCGATGCCACCTTTGCCTACCAAGGCGGTGGCCGGGGGTTTGACTGGCAAGTGCTGAGCCAACTCGAGCACATGGTGCAGGCATTGCCCCATGGCAATTTGCGCCAGCCTGAGCTGACCCTTTGGTTTGACCTGGACCCCCACATTGCGGCGCAGCGCCTGGCTTCGGCCCGGGTGCCAGACAAGTTTGAGTCGCAACCGGCTGACTTTTTTGCAGCAGTGCGAGCGGGGTATGCAAAGCGCCAAACGGAAATGCCTAGTCGGTTTGCTCAGATTGATGCATCCCAGAGCATGGAAGCCGTGGGCACTGAGGTGGGCCGCGTGGTCACGGCTTGGCTGCAAAAGGTTTCGGCATGAGCGCGGTCCTTAACGCCCCTTGGATTTCCCGCCAAGCCACCGATTTGTTGGCCCAAAGAGGGCACGCCTGGTTGTTGCAGGGCCCCTCAGGCTTGGGCCAATACGATTTGGCCTTGGCTTTGGTTTCGGCCTGGTTGTGCGAAAAACCCACCCCTCAGGGGGCGTGCGGCCAATGTGGCAGTTGCCACGCCATCAGCGTGCACACCCATGCCGACTTGGCTGTTTTGATGCCCGAGACCGTGATGCTCGAATTGGGCTGGCCTTTGTCCGAAAAGGCGCAGGAAGAAATCGACAAGAAAACCCGCAAACCTAGCAAAGAGATTCGGGTGGATGCCATGCGCGATACGGTGGAGTTTTCTCAACGTACCGATGCACGCGGACGTGGCAAAGCGGTGTTGGTGTTTCCCGCCGAGCGCATGAACACCATCACGGCCAACGCTTTGCTTAAAACTCTGGAAGAACCCCCGGGCGATGTTCGTTTTGTGCTGGCCACCGAAGCAGGTCACATGTTGTTGCCCACTATTCGCAGCCGCTGCTTGGCGCACACCATGAAGTGGCCAGAGGCCCACGAGGCGCTGGACTGGTTGACGGAGCAGGGCGTACAAGCCCCTGTGGCCAAGGCTCTTTTGCGCAGTGCGGGGGGCAGGCCCAACGATGTGTTGCGACAACTTGAGTCGGGTTTGTCCCCGGATTGGTGGGCGGCATTGCCCAAAGCCATGCACCAAGGTGATCCCCGGCACTTGGCGGATTTGGCCCCGGCCCAGGCCATCGTGGCACTGCAAAAGCTTTGCCATGACTTGTTGTTGCGCCAGCAGGGCGCACAGCCCCGATTTTTTGAGCCCACTCAATTGCCCACCACCCGAGCTTCGGCCACCGTATTGACCGACTGGTTCAAACGGCTGATGCAATCAGCACGCACGGCCGAGCACCCTTTCAATGCGGGTCTGATGCTGGAAGCTCTAACCGCAGATGCCCAACAAACCCTGATGTCCAAGGGCTGAACCATGTACACCGATTCCCATTGCCACCTGAACTTTCCTGAATTGATGAGCCAATTGGGCGACATTCAGCAGGCCATGCAGGCGGCTCAAGTCACCCGTGCCCTGTGCATTTGCACCACGCTTGAGAATTTTGACGATGTGCATGGTCTGGCCATGACACACCCCAACATGTGGGCCACCGTGGGCGTTCACCCCGATAACGAGGGCGTTCGTGAACCCTCTTTGCAAGATTTACTGGACGGCGCAGCCCGTCCCAAAGTGGTCGCTATTGGGGAAACCGGACTCGATTACTACCAAATGGAGGAACGCAAAGGGGGCCGTAAGGTGTCCGATATGGAATGGCAGCGCGATCGCTTTCGCACCCATATTCGTGCGGCGCGCCAAACCCAATTGCCTTTGGTCATTCATACCCGACAGGCCTCTGATGACACGATTGCGATTCTGAAAGAGGAGGGCGAATTGGGGGGCGTGGGTTCGGCAGGGGGTGTTTTTCACTGCTTCACCGAAAGCCAACAAGTGGCGCGCGCGGCCTTGGATCTGGGTTTTTACATTTCTTTTTCGGGGATTTTGACCTTTAAAACGGCCGCTGATTTGCGTGAAGTGGCCAAATTTGTCCCCGACGACCGTCTGCTGATCGAGACCGACAGCCCCTATTTGGCCCCGGTGCCTTACCGGGGAAAATTGAACAACCCTTCTTATGTGCCCTTTGTGGCCAAACTTTTGGGCGAACTGCGGGGCTGTTCATCCGAGTCAATTGGTGTGTTAACGACGCAGAATTTCCTCGAATTGTTCAGCAAGACAGAGGGTTAAATGCTAATGTATAACTTTAGATATTTTAAAAAGTTAGTTGTTTTTATTGGATTTTTTTCCACTTTAACTTCATGGGCAGGCTCCTATGAAGACTATTTCAATGCGATTAAGTTCGACAATGTCAAAACGGTTGAATCATTGTTGCAGCGTGGTTTTGATCCCAACACGGTGAACCCAGCAGGCGTGCATGGCTTGATGCTGGCCGTGAAAGAACCCTCGCTGAAAGTGGCCGAGTTGCTGGCCAGCTGGCCCAAGGTCAAAACAGAAATTCGCAATGAACAGGACGAAAGCGTTTTGATGTTGGCGGCGATCAAAGGCTATTTGCCTTTGGTCAAAAAACTGGTCGAAAACGATGCAGACGTGAACAAAACAGGCTGGACACCCTTGCACTACGCGGCAACCACCGGCCAAGTGGCCGTAATCGAATTTTTGCTTGAAAACAGCGCTTATATAGATGCTGAATCTCCCAATGGCAGCACACCGTTGATGATGTCGGCGATGTACGGTAGCCCCGAGGCAGTCAAAGTTTTGATTCAGGCTGGCGCAGATTTGAAGGTCAAAAATCAACTGGGACTGACTGCGCTGGATTTTGCAGTGCGTGGCAACCGCCAAAATGCCAAAGAATTGATAGAAACGGGCTTGGAACGACTGGCTGCCCGAGAAGCCAGACAAAAGCTACTTTTATCCAAAGAATCAGATTCCTCCAAATCGTCGAATGAACCTGCGGCCCCAACATTGCCGGGTCAGCCTGCAGTGATAACGTCGACACCAACGCCAACTTCACCTCCAACTGCCGCACCCACTGAGTCACAAAAGGTCACTACCGAACCTGATTCATCCAAGGTTATGCCTGTGTTGATTCGTTAGAGACTCAGCGATTCGTTTTTTTGCTCAAGAAACCGATACCAGGTTCTGCAAAACCCACAACATTTGCTTTT
>Ga0315903_10006473_pt1 | contig 14933 bp, 13 predicted proteins | sample LakEriMetagenome_7_FD_203524 | JGI IMG/M metagenome (GOLD analysis project Ga0315903, IMG submission 203524) | Freshwater fungal communities from buoy surface, Lake Erie, Ohio, United States - Buoy 2 MA119 | ecosystem: Environmental > Aquatic > Freshwater > Lake | place: USA: Lake Erie, Ohio...
AAGTATACCATTCGGGGGCGCTTGTGGGTGAAGGGTCGGCGGGTAATGGTTTTTTGTCGTTTAGCTCATCTTCCCTGTCCTTCCATTTTTTGTTAAATGGAGCTGCGATTGATGAAATCGAGCTAAATATGAGCATACTGCTCATTAGTAAAAAGGTGAATTTCATAAGGGTTATTTATGAAGTGAAACCGTCGATATGGAGAATAGTTGCGTAAAATAAACATGAAGCACCAATTAAATTTGGATGATCATAGCATTTCAGCCAGAATAGAACCGCTCGGCAGGGGCATAAATTAGGCTTCTGAGAACTTTCTTGCTTGCGAAAAATGAACTAGAATGTCGTTTTAGTAAATCAACAAAAAAATTATCGATCTACCGTGAGTGCTGAACGCCTACCCTTCAACGAATCTTTTCTTAAGGAAAAACTTAAAAACGACCCTACGGCTTGGGAGACGCGTCGTGAGCTCGCACATGGACTTTACAACAAGCAAGCTTACGCAGAGGCGGCTGAAATCATCTGGAATGCGGATCAGATTCCTAGTACCGATCTTGATCTCGCTTTCGCTATACGCATTTTAGCGAAAGCTCAGCCACGTCGCGCGATACGGCTTCTAACAGCTGTGCTTGAACTCAATGCTGGCAAGGCTGTGCAAAACATGGCGATGGCTAACGCTTTGCTTCATCATGGCATGGTTCTTCAAGCGGCTCGGTTTTATGGTGCTGCCTTGGATGCCGATCCTTCCCTTGCTAATTCAGATTTGGAGCATTTTATATTGTGGTCTGACGACGAGTGCACGATGTGGGGTTTGTTTGAAAAACATCGTCCTAAACTCGGAGAACTTCCTTGGATGATTCGCGATCCCAAAGAAGCTCTCAGACTTACCTCGCGTGTCAGCCTGCACACGACTCCAATTTATGTTCCAGATTTGCCAACCGTTGCTGGTGAAAAAATCAAACACGAACTCTATCAGCAAGAGCCTGCACACAACGCAAAAATCACGCCTCCTCCCGCTGTCACGATTCCTATTGATCGCGTTGATCCCAAAGACCGCTTGTTTGATGCGACTTACGGAGCTTCCGTGGTTAACAGTGCTCCCGCTAAAGTAGTTGCTCCTTTAGAACCAGCTGCGGCTACTACTCCAACCCCAATTCCGACACCCATACCTATTCCTGATGCAGTAATACTTGAGCCAGTAATCGCACCTCAGTCGATAGCTGCCTTCTTCGCAGATCCGACCCCATCTTCATCGGTTCAAGAGGCTGAGGTGACTTCGTTTTTTGCGGATCCAACCCCTTCCAGTCAGATTAAACTTCCGTCAATTCAGTTGGAAAATACCGAAGAAAGTAATCCTGCGGCAGTTCAGTCAGTTACAGAGAAAAAAAATACACCTGTGCCCGCTGCCATACCTATCCGTTCATCCTCGGTGCCTACCACACCCTTGCAAGAAAAATGGAGCACTGCGCCTGCTGGACCAGATGCAGACTTTGCACCCGTCACTGCTCCAGTTCCTGCGCCTAGGCCGTTCGTACAGCCAGTTTCAGCGGTTTCTCCAGCAGCACCGCAATCACCACCGATGGCTCCTGCAGCATTTGTACCAGCTGATCCGCATCAGGCCTCTGCTACAATAGTTTCTCCTACTCCAAAACGCGCACTCCTCCCTAGCGGAACGCCGCCAGTTAATCCAACGGGGACTCCAACTCGTGCACTCCTCCCTAGCGGAGCGCCTCCAGCCAATCCAACCGGCACTCCTACCCGAGTGCTTTTGCCAAGTGGGGCGCCTCCTGAAAATGCAGGAGCACCTCGTCGCCTTCTCCTTACGCCGAGCCGGCCAACGCCTCCCCCAGAAAATCAATAGGCTGATTTTCTAACAAGATTATTTCTGAAGTTTATTCCTTAGGTATAGCTGCGGAGAGGTTACAAACGGATATAGACATGAGCGACTTATGTTCGTAATGTAAAAGGTAGATGAAGAAATGCCCCTATTGTGCGGAGGAGATTCAGGAAGAGGCTGTGAAATGCAAACATTGCATGGAATTTCTTGATGAGTCGAAGCGACCCGTTAGCGTAGCAGCTTCAATTACGACTGATAATGACGTGCCATGGTATTGTCGCGCTGGATTTATTATTCTAACATTTGCAATGGTCCCGCCTTTTGCTCTGCCTCTGGTTTGGCTCCATCCAAAACTTCACGTGCTATGGAAATTGATTATTACGACCATCATCCTTCTGGTCTGCTGGGTGACTTACCAAGCCATCGTCGCCTTCGCGAAGCAGTTTGATGAGGTAACGAAAATGCTCAATCAGATGCCGATTTGAGAATCGACATATTATTTTGGATCATTTTAATATTTGGAGAATTTTCACCATTTCGCGATGAATTAGCATTGACCTAACTGATCAAATTTTATTAATGGTAGGAATCTATAGTACGATGCTATGGCTTTTAAAATATATTAACCCCTTCAAATTATGATGTTCGATGCTATTTGCACTGCATGTGCTGCTGTGAATAAGACCCCGTCTCATTACGAAGGGATGTCTATTAAATGTGTGAAATGTAGCGGCAACTTTGTGGCGATCCATTCCATGGATAAGCTGTTTAAGTTTCATTGCTCATCCTGCGGAGGCCGGATCGAGGCGAAGGAAAAACTGAGAGGCAAGACGGCGCCGTGCCCACACTGCAAAAAAATCGTACCAGTGGGAGATTACACTCAGGATACAAAACCGCTAAATGAAAATTTGATTGATCCCAATGCCATGAATTCGCCATTGCCCGAGCGTGGTGGGTCCATCACTTCGAAACTCAAGCGAGCCATCACCAAGATGTTTGGTGGGTGATAAAAAGAGTGAATTTTATAGAGTGAATGGTGAAAGCAGAGCAAAGCTAAGCGAATTGTAACGAGCTGCTTGTTAAGGTGAATGCAATGATGAAACAATCGTTAAAATATGTGTCGTGTTTCGTTGTTGCTATAAGTTTAGGTGGCTTTGTGCGTGCTAATGATCGCCCAAATATAGTGATCATTTATGCAGATGATTTGGGTTTGGGTGATTTGTCCTGTTACAATTCAAAGGCTGCATACAAGACTTCCCAGTTGGATCGCATGGCAGCGGAAGGGATCAAGTTCACTGATGCGCATAGTCCTTGCACGATCTGCTCTCCATCAAGGTATGGATTGCTTTCGGGAAACTTGGTTTGTCGAACTGGGCGAGGACCCACTGCATTTGAAGGACCAGGTGGACCGAGTTACCTCAAAGAAGGAGAACTAACTTTGGGCGACATGCTGCGCAAGCAAGGCTATCGCACCGGAGCTTTTGGGAAATGGCATCTAGGCCTGACGTGGCATGACAAAGACGGAAAAGTTTTAGGGGGTGGATTTAAAACCCCGCCTCTGATCGATTATGAAAAGAGCACGCCCTTGATCGATGGGCCGAACGCAAGGGGCTTTGATAAATCATTCATCACTCCGAACTGTCCGGGCACCGATCCTTTGTATGTTTTTATCGAAGACGGCATGGTTCCAATTCCGGCAAGTGAGCAGCACGATCCTAACAGCTTGCCAAATCCCGGAGGGAAATGGCGTTGGGATAACGATGCAGGTTGGAAATCGCCAGGTTATCGTTTTGAGGGCGTGGATGAATTGTTTTTTGAAAAGACCGTGAATTTCATCAAAGAGCATCGCAAGCAAACACCGGAAAAACCCTTCTTTGCTCTGCTTTCCACCCAGATTGCACATGCACCGGTTTTGCCAGATCCGAAATTCAACGGCAAAACCCAATGCGGACCTCGTGGGGATTTTATCTATCAACTCGACGATATCACGGGTCGGTTGCTAGATGTCTTGAAAGAGCTCAAGATCGACGATAACACTCTGGTTATTTTCAATGCCGACAACGGAGCTGAAGTCATGCACACCGTTTGGATGAGAGAAGATTATTCGCATGATGCGGTGGGTGGTTATCGTGGAATGAAGCGCGATGGTTGGGAAGGAGGACATCGCGTGCCGATGATTTTCCGGTGGCCGGCGAAGATTCCGAAAGGCGTAACTTCCAAACAGATGATCAACACCACCGATCTATTTGCGACCCTTGCTGCGGTGACAGGATATCATCTGAACGATGAAGATGCCGTGGATAGCTTTGATATGCTTCCTGTGTTGCTTGGTAAGCAGGATGAGAAGCAGTCGATCCGACCTCATATGCTGACGCAGAGTGCCAGAGGGGAGTTTCAGCTGCGAGTGGGAGCTTGGAAATATCTCGATCACGTGGGATCGGGCGGCAATAATTATCATAAGCCCGAGTTGGAGAAATATGTTCTTCCTGAAAAAGCTCCCGAGGCGAAGGGACAGCTATATGATCTAGCAGAGGATCTTGGTGAAACAAATAATCTATATTTTTCACAAGCAGTTAAACGTGAAGAAATGCAGAAGTTACTCAGAATATTGACGGAAAAAGAAGGTGGGCGGACCGCGCCACTGGGTCGGTAAAAAGAGGTATTGATTTAAAAACGCCTTTTTTCTCATAACTGTCCTGTCGATAGAGACTCACTCGCTGTTTATTTTGACAAAAAGGTGGAAGAGCGGCTATGTCCCTGCCAACTTATTAACCCCATTCATTTATGAGCACAGCAACGACAGAAAAGCATGTATTCCAAGCAGAGATCCAACAACTGCTGGATTTGGTGGTGCATTCGCTTTACACCGATAAGGATATTTTCCTGCGGGAGTTGATTTCGAATGCATCGGATTCGATGGAAAAAGTTCGGCATCTTGAGGGTACTGAAAAGCATTTCAAAGATGCGGGTGAAGAGCTTCAAATCACACTTGAGGCCAATAAAGACGCCGGCACGGTGACTTTGACCGACCGCGGGATAGGCATGACTCGTGAGGAATTGATCGAAAACCTCGGAACCATCGCTCATTCAGGGACGAAAGCGTTTCTCGAACAAATCAAAGCCAACGGAGGCAGCTCTTCTGGTTTGATCGGACAGTTCGGTGTGGGTTTTTACTCGGCGTTCATGGTTGCGGATAAAGTGGAAGTATTCAGCCGCTCATGGAAAGAAGATGCGGAGAGCCTGCGCTGGGAAAGCGATGGCAAAACCGGTTACGAGATCGAGCCGGTGGACGAACTTCCACGCGGAGTGAAAATCGTGCTGCATCTCAACGAAGCGAGCAAAGAATTCGCAGATGATTTTCGCATCAAAGGCTTGATCCAGCGCTACAGCAACTTCGTTGGCTTTCCGATTTTGATCGAAGGCAAACGCGTCAATGAGGTCGAGGCCTTGTGGTTGAAAAATAAATCCGAGATCACGGATGAGGAATACAAGGCGTTCTATCAGTTCGCTTGCAAGGGTTTCGATGATCCTACCTATCGCCTGCATTTTAGCGCGGATGCGCCGATCACGATCAATGCCTTGATTTTCACGCCGGGTGAGAATCCTGAGAAAACAGGCTTTGGTAAAGTCGATGGCGGTGTGGCGTTGTATTGCAAAAAAGTGCTGATCGATCCCGAGCCGAAAGGCCTGTTGCCGGAATGGTTGCGCTTTGTGAAAGGTGTGGTCGATAGTGCGGATTTACCGCTGAACATTTCCCGTGAAACCATGCAGGACAGCGCATTGGTGCGGAAATTGAACGGCGTGATCACCAAGCGCATCATCAAGATGTTCGAGAAAGAAGCATCCGCGGATCCGGCGAAATATCGCGATTTCTACAAAAAGTTCGAGCGCTTCTTCAAAGAAGGAATCGCCACCGATTATTCTAACAAAGATGCATTGGCAAAATTGCTGCGATTCGAGACGTCGATGACGGAAGCGGGCGAAGTCTGCAGTCTAACCGATTACGCCGGTCGCGTGAAAGATGGTCAGGACAAAATCTATTATTTGATCGGTTCCAATCGTGATCAAATCGAAAGCGGCCCATACATCGAGGCATTTAAAGCTCGCGGCTTGGAAGTGATTTACTTCATGGATGCGGTGGATGAATACGTGGTCGATTCCCTGGGTGAATTTGAAGGCAAGAAATTGGTATCGGTTCGTCATGCCGGCGTTGAGCTGGATGATGTGGATTCTGATGCCGACGGACTCAGCGAAGAACAGGTCAACGCTTTGTGTGAGTTTTTGAAAACCGAACTGGGCGAGAAAGTCACCAAAGTTTCCAGCGGCAAACGCTTGGTGGAAAGTCCTGTGATCGCCCTAGTGCCGGAAGATGGAATGAGCCCGCAGGTGCGCCAGATGATGAAGGCGATGGATGAGAATTTCAAAGACGAGGTCAAAGTCGAACTCGAGATCAACCCGCGTCATGCCTTGATCAAGAAACTCTCGGAAACCCGTGAAAGCCATCCAGAAGTCGCGAAATTGGTCGCCGCACAAATGCTCGATAACGCCCTCATTTCCGCAGGCCTTCTTGATGATGCTCGCGAAATGATCCGCCGCATGAACGCGCTTATGGAAAAAGCGATGCAATGAACGGCTTCGCCATCTGACAAATTAGATCGCGATTGGGTAATTTGCAGATATCAATCCCGGCTCATCAACAGGCGCAGGACATACCAGAACAGCAACGCGACACTTGCGAACAGCGAGAGCGAGGCTGCGACGTACTGTGAGGTATGGTAGCGGTGGATCAGGTTGCTGGTATTATAAAGTATGCAAACGGACGCGAACACCACCATTGCGGCAGAGAACCAAAGCCCCAGACTGATCGGCAGGAAAAACGACGCGATGATCATCGCGAGAGCCACGAAGCCGACGATCTTGATAAATCCGCCAAGAAAGCTGAAATCCTTTTTGGTAGTAAACGCCACGGCAGTGATTCCCAGGAGCATACCCACGGTGATCATGCCCGCTTGTGTGATCAGAGAAGTGTCACCGGTCATCACCATCGCCATCATGATCAGAGGTAGGAAAATCACGGCTTCCGCAACGGTGTAGAGTATGAGACCAGCATACTGCATTTGCAGCGAAGTGTCGTTTGTCGCCCATTTCTCGGCAACCCATGATACGAGCATGAATCCTCCAATTACGGCTAGCCATGAATACTTGCTGGCTCCGAGGATTTGCAGGGCAACCGCACCCAGTCCCATGCTGATGAACATGGCCTCAAGCAAGACGAACAAGCCGATCGCCCCACCAAGATGCCAATAGGTCTTACGGATGAATTCGGCGCGCTCGTTTTCACCCGTATCGGATGCCATTGGAAGATACTGGGAATAGATATCATTATTCATATTAGGACAGCGTCTACAGGAAGGGTGGAAATACCGCAAGCTCATAAAAAATCGGATGTCTCCGTTGTGACCTGATAAGCTGGCAATTATTCACTTTAGATGCGGGCGGAAGTATGAGGGGAAAATCGCAGAGTTAACATTGTGAATAACTTGTGAAGAGCTTGGGGTTTGCTCTCAGGCTCTTTGTTTTTCCTTATATTTAAACGATTGCTTGGGCTTTTTGGCCGGTGATTTTTTCACAGTTATTCACAATGATTCATCAGGCATGGATGCCTATCCTTAGGCGTCCATATCTCGCGGTCGCAATTTGGTCAGAATCCCTAAGGGTCATAGAAGCCTCTAGATATGGACGTTTAAGGATAAACGTCCCTGCCTGTCTGTGATTCGCAGGATTGACTCGAAATTAGAAAAGAGTAATTTGTAAGTATCTCAAAAATCCATGTTTCGAATTCTTACATATATTGTGGTTTGTATTTTTTGCACGAAACTGAGTGTGCATGGATTTACTGATGTAAAGCCCAAGGGTGATCCGGAGTATTTGAAAAAGGCGGCTTTGCAAATTGATACACTGATCGCCAATTTTTATCGGAATAAGAAACTGCCAGTTCCGGAAGTGACGGATGACGCCACGTTTATGCGCCGGGCTTTCATGGTGACGATAGGACGGATTCCGACGGCTGAGGAAGCTTGGGCGTTTATTGAAATTGAAGAACCGAACAAGCGTGTGGATTTGGTGGCTTACTTAATGAAGTCGCAGGGTTACTCGAGTCACATGACGAACTGGGCGTTCGATTTATTGAGGCTGCGTGATTATCGTCAGGGAGGTCAGGGAAATAGCGAGCCGTATCGCAACTGGATACGTGAGGCGATGGATCAGAACGTGCCATGGAATGAGTTTGTGGATCAGTTGGTAGGCAGTAGTGGAAATGGTTGGGATCCCAAGACTGCGGCGGTGGGATATTATACCAGCGACCGAGGTATGCCGTTGGATAATTTATCTAACACCATGCGCATCTTTCTTGGAACTCGTATGGAGTGTGCGCAATGCCATGACGATCCCTTTGGAGATACCGATCGAAAAGATTTCTATCATCTTGCCGCCTTTACCCATGGTCAGGGTCAGTTGAATCAGCACCTGATGAGCAAGCTCTGGGGGGAGCTTAGAGATGAGAGAGAGTCGCGAGGGATTGAATATCAGGTAGGGCAGTTGTTTTGGGATAGGATATATGGAATGTCACTGGGCGGGGGTGGAGATGGAAGGATAGAACTGCCATCGGATTATCAATATCGCGATGGGAAGCCCGGAGAAGTCTTAGGTGGTAAGACCCCGTTTGGAAAATTTACCAGAACATCGGATCGGGAAGTTAGCGATGATGGGCGCGAGAAGTTTTCCGAATGGATTACGGTGAAGACCGATCCCCAGTTTTCATCGGTGATTGCAAACCGGATGTGGAAACGTGTTATGGGAAAAGGCATTTACGAGCCTGTAGACGAATATATTGAAGCTTCGAAAACAGTTTATCCTGAACTGATGTTGTATCTTTCAACGCTCATGAAGGATCTCGATTATGATCTCAAGAAGTTTCAAAATGTGCTTTTGCTGACGAAAACGTTTCAATTTGCAACCAATCCCAAGCCATCAACACTGGATGGCGGAGATGATTTTCATGGACGAAAAATCGAGCGTCTTTCAGCGGAGCAGATTTGGGATTCTTTGATTACACTCTCAAATGGCGATCCAGACCGGTTGAAAAAACGCACCGTGGATAATCGGATCTATGTGGGAGGTAAGCCGGTATTGGTCGGTGAGATGGATATGGTGCAACTCTCAAATGAAGTGCTCGCATTGAAATCGGAAGCGCAGGTGAGAAAGTATTATAAGGAATTTTTAGAACGCGTCAAAAAAGGTGGGGGAGTGAAGAGTGGGGGTACACAGATGATGATGGAGGAAGTCCAGAAATACGGTGCTAACTCAGTTGTGAGAGCATCGGAATTACCATCGCCCGCACCACGTGAGCATTTTCTCTACTTGTTCGGCGCGTCAGATCGCGAGGTGGTAGAAGCGGCTAGTAAGGATCCAAATGTTGGGCAAATGCTTTCGCTGATGAATGGTTACGTGCAGAAAAATCTCGTCAATAAACCAGATGCTCATGTTTATAAGAGCCTTAAAGACGTGACGTCATCTCATGAGAAAATTCGCCGCCTGTATCTCGCGATCTTGAGTCGGCCTCCGACCGAAGAGGAGATGAAGTGGATGTTGGCCGAGGTCGAGTCTGCAGGTGATCAGGCATATCGCAACATCGTTGCGGCATTGGTGATGTCATCCGAATTTGTTTTTCTGCAATAATCTAACCATTTATCCGAGATATGAATATCCACCATTTGAATCGCACCGATGACTTGACGAGACGGCAATTCATGTTGAATGCGGCACGTGCGTATCTCGGGGTTCATCTTTTCCCGATGTTGGGCACGTCAATTGCCAGTGCCGCTCCGGCAGCTGTGGGTGCTGGAGGAAAAGCGAAGTATGTGATCTATCTTTATATGTCTGGCGGGATGAGTCATTTGGACACGTTTGATCCCAAGCCGAAAAAGAAAGCGGTGATGGGCCCGACCGAGACCATCATGGGTAAGGCAGATGTGCCGATTAGTGGATATTTGCCGAAGACTGCACAGGTGACGGACAAGATGTGCATCATCAACTCGTTGAGTTCCACTCAAGGCGCGCATGAGCAAGGAACGTATGTGATGCATCATAGTTACACCCAGCGAGGTACGATACGGCATCCTGCGTTTGGCTCATGGGTGTTGAAGCTTGCTGGGCCAATACATCCGCAATTGCCTGGATTTGTTGCGATCAACACGCCTCCTGCAGTAACCTCAGGTGGATTTTTTGGTGCGAAATTTTCAGCGGCTCCCATTGGCAAGCCAGATGAAGGTTTGCTGGATTCGAAGCGACCCGATGAAATTTCAGAAGGGAATTTTGATCGACGTTTGTCGCTTGCGGATAAGTTGAATCAACAGTTCCACACGCGATATCCGAATGCGGATGTGAAAGCTTATGAAGAGCTATATCGTGATGCGATTGCGCTAATGAAATCATCCGATCTTGCTGCGTTTGATCTATCAAAAGAAACACAAGCCACACGCAATCTTTATGGTTCGGGGAATTTTGCTCAGGGATGTTTATTGGCGAGGCGTTTGATCGAGCATGATGTGCGTTTTGTGGAGGTGCAGTTGGGTGGATGGGACACGCATTACGACAATTTCACGGGAGTTGAAGGGCGTTGCAAAGAATTCGATCAAGCTTACGCAGCCTTGCTTACGGATTTGGAAGCGCGTGGTAAACTCAAAGACACCTTGGTTGTGGTGGCGACGGAGTTTGGCAGAACACCTGAAATTAAAGCCGAGCATAAAGAGGGACGAGATCATCATCCGAACGCGTTCAGTTGTGTCTTGGCGGGTGGCGGGATCAAGGGTGGTGTGAAGTATGGACTGACAGATACTTCTGGAAATAAAGTGAAGCAGGATGTGGTGAGTGTCCAAGATTTCAATGCGACCATTGCGTATGCATTAGGCCTGCCACACGATTTGGTGCTGATGTCACCGACGAAGCGACCCTTTAAAATCGCGGATCAAGGTAAGCCGATCACTTCGCTTTTCACATAGGCTTGCTAGCGGATTTTGAACCACGGAATGCACGGAATGGGGAAATTTTGATGAAGTCAACGTTGGGCGCGTCAGCGGATTTTCTGTGTATTCCGTGTAATCCGTGGTTTAGAGCATTTTGCTCAAATCTGTAGCCGCTGGTTTTCATTTGGGTTTTGATTATGCGGCTGCGCCGAGCATTATCGGATGAGCGGAATCTTTCGGTCATTGCTGCGTTATTTCTCGCTTATGGATGTTCATCCATGCGCTCCAAACGCCTTGCACTGACCAAAATCTTCTCGCTCCAGCGGCTACACCTTTTCGCAAACTGCTCTAAATCACAGTAATTGGATAAGACCGGTCGAGAGGATGATTTTCGCGAATGTTTAGAGTAATCTTTACATCGCATCAATCCTGCGCACCTGCCGTTCATCGCTATCCTGATGACTGAACTCCAACCATTGGGTGTGTTCGGGAAAGAGTTCGGGAAATAAATCCGCCCACTCGCAGATCAAAATGCTGTGATCGTCCAGGTATTCATCCCAACCGAGCTCGATGAGTTCGTTGGCGGATTTGAGTCGATAGAAATCGAAGTGATGAACAGGACTTACTCCATTTGCGTAGGAATTGACGATGCTGAAGGTGGGGCTAGTGACTGCGGTTTCGGGTTGGAGCTGTTTAAGAAAACCTTTCGTCCAATGAGTTTTGCCGCTGCCTAAATTTCCGACCAAGGCGAACACATCACCGGGCTTCGCTTGGGCGGCAAACTCTGCACCAAGATCCATCATCGCCTTAGGTGAAGATGCCGTGAAACAACGATTCATGGGGTTTTGGTATGTTTTGACAATACAGCCCGCACATCACCGATGTAAACAGAGGCTCTTACTTCCAGAGGGATACGATCAGTATCATCAGAGAGCCAGAGAGTGACCGGCTTCTTGAGTTTTTTGTAAGCGACCAATTCATGAGTATCGAATTTGATTTTCTGCATCGCAAAGCTCAATTTGATCGCGTCTTTGCCTTCGTGCTTTTCTTTGGCTACCACGTGGACTTTGAGTAAGTAGGGGCTTTTGAATGGAAGGATTAGCATGGTGTGGGTATCACCGACATCGAGTTTCTGGCTTCTAACAAAAAGAATCGCGGAAATAAGATCCCTGACGTTTGGTTGACTGAAGGTTTTTTCCAGGGTTGTGATTTTGGAAGTCTCCAGGTTAGTGGTGAGCTCCTTGAGTTCAACCTTCGAGCTGTCGTAGTTATTGGTGGTGACGATTTTCTCTTTGGAATCTGTCTCAGTGGATTGGAAATAGCGTGATTCCAAATTAGGAAGTTTAACCTCGGACCAATAGCTGTGGTTATAGGGGAAAAGTTTTTTAGCGACTCCTTGGCTATAAGCTGTGGATGTCACCACGATGTGCCCAGGCTTGACGCTATTTTTTGGAGCGAACTCGAGATCAAAGTATCCAGCTTGGATAATTCCTTTCCAGCTCAGTGAAAACTCCAGCTTTGAGCTTTCAATAGCTGGGTGGCTTCCAGGTTCTGAAGAAGTTAGCTGTTTTTGCCATTCTGGTTCTGCACACAGAGCGGCTGTGGCCAGCACAAACGAGAAAAGGATACAGAGCTGAGCTGAGCGTTTCATCTAGATAACTCACTCGTCAAAGCCCATCACGGGAGTTGCGCGAGGAGGAAGAACACCAGGTTGGCTGTTGTCTGGAAAGTTAAAGGAAGTATCTTGGCGCTCTTCAGATGTTGGAAGTGGTCTGAAGGATTCGGAGTGGGTATCAACTCGGAATGAGAGTTTCATGATGTCCCGATTGGTCTCGCCCATGAGATCACGTAGGTCACGATTCTCGTTTTTCAGCTGTTTCAGCTCGGCAAGCAGCTCGTTGAAGAATGCTTCCTGTGACTGTGACTTAACATGGGTTTCGGGAGTATAGGTTGCGGCAACGAAAGGGGAGTCGGCTTTTTGAGCTGGATTTTGAACCGGAGGCTTGGTCGAAACCATCTGGGTGGCGTCCTGAGTTTGCGGATTCATTGCCAAAAGTGTCCGAACTGACCAGTAATGACTGAGCCCCGCGCCGGCTATGCCGGCCAGTAGGGTTGCGCAGATAATAGGTAGTGTGGCGCTCATGGTTTTATAGGTGGAAGAGTATTGGGAGCAGAAATTTCCGGTTTTGGCAAGGACGCAAGTAACTGGTGTAATTCTGATAGGGCGCTACCCATTTTGATCGAATCGGTCTCAAGTTGGCTAATCGAGGATTCTAGGATGTTCGCTACGCTATGATCTTGCTCATAGCCTTTGTGGTGGTCGTATTCTGGTTCGGTTAATGAAAAGACCTTAGCGCCGTCGGCCTCTGGAGATAAAACATGCGGTATGATTTCAAGAGTAATGAAGACTCCAGGTTTGATTTCGACCTGACGAGTAAAAGCCGGAGCCTGTTCTGAGGTCTCAAGTTTCCAGCCAGCAGGTGGCGGGGTTAGGGCTTTGGTTGGGAAGCTGGATTTGATCTCGATATTTTTCGGGTCAATTTTTCCAGTTCCGGAGCGGATGGATTCGACTCGAACATTGCTCGGTTCTGGGGTTTCAGGGATGACGATTGTCTTGGGTTCTTCAACAGGCACGGCGCGAGAGTTGGTCTCGGTTTCGTTAGGAGGTGGTAGCACGACCGTGACTTCAGCCTCTTTGGATTTTTTGTTGCGATTGAATTCATCGATCGACTTTTGGATTTGTTCAGCGTCCAGATTCGATTCTGGATTTGCGTCTTGGGCGTGAGCCAAAGAAATAAGTGAGATTGCTAAGCCAAGGATGTAGAACGATTTCATGGGGACTCTTGATCACTTTGGATTTTTACGGCTTTTTGTTTCGGGTTTTGGGAGACACGAGAAGCTTTGAGAAGATTTGAAGACAGCGAGGGGCTATCGGCACGAAGAACTTGGTTGGGGACGGATGCGTCCATAAGTTTGTTCCAATCTGTTAGAATCATGCTGCCTTCATCGCGAAGCGTGCGGGATTTTTCCTGATAATCCTCAAGACGTTTGAGCAAGATACGCGCTTGGGCGGCATCGTCTTGGGACCAGCGAAGATTGCGGCTTTTGTATAAAGCTGGAATATCGATGACAATACGGTGGATATCTCCGCTGGCGCTTTGAGCATCGAGGATATGCTGCATGCGGATGTTGGTATCTTCATAGCCAGTGGTGACTGGTGCTGGCGGGAGTTCCTGCTTGGTGGTCGGGGTTTGTTTTTTCGGAGACAGGCCGGGAAGGTTGTTAGATGTCGTTTCTGGTTTAGTGGCAGGTTTTTCTATTGGAGTTGAAATTGGTTTTGATGGTTCTAGATTTGCTGGGCTGGAGGAGTATGTGACAAAAACGGGTTTGGTGATGTAGGCATAACAAAAAACAGCAGCGATAGCTGTGCTAGCTAACAATAGCCAAGGGTAAAGCGCTTGGATCTTCTGACTGGGCGCACGGCGATTGGCAGGAGAAAAGGAATGCGGTCTTTGGCTGAGGACCAAAGAGAGTTCGTTTGATGGTAATTCCCTATGGGATTCATATCCTGAAGTATGTTTCATGGTTTCTTTTCGGATTCTGGCTCTTTGATGGGCTCTTTTGGAATGACTGCAATAGCGTGGCTGATAGTGGTCTGATCGGATACTCCAGGAAAGGTGGTGAGAGTGAAGGATTCTTTGGTCAGGCGCAAGTGGCGCAGCGTGCCACCTGTATTGCTAGAAGCTTGGATGCCCGGGATGACTTCGATAGCGCCGGACTCTTCGCGTTGGCGACTGACCCCATCGGAGCGATAAATTTCAAAAGAGGTATGAGCTTCTTTTTCATCTTCCATCAGGTTGATGCGGACGGTCATGCCATCGGTATAAACCTTGAAAGCAATAGGTTTCATTGGAATAGGTATGGCCCCCGTTGCGGTAACTTTGAAATGCGTCTGCAGCATGAAATCGCCAATGTGACGGAATTCAGAAGCATTAGCAGCAACTGATACAAAGCCCAGGAGAACTAGAATCATTAATTTCATTGACCAACGTCCCATAATGAATCGAGGGAATTTCCT
>Ga0315903_10006474_pt1 | contig 14933 bp, 11 predicted proteins | sample LakEriMetagenome_7_FD_203524 | JGI IMG/M metagenome (GOLD analysis project Ga0315903, IMG submission 203524) | Freshwater fungal communities from buoy surface, Lake Erie, Ohio, United States - Buoy 2 MA119 | ecosystem: Environmental > Aquatic > Freshwater > Lake | place: USA: Lake Erie, Ohio...
ATGTACCTGGCTTCCGAAAAATCGATGCCAAGCCAGGTAATGGGTGTTTCCTTACGGAAGATGTCTTCTTTGGTCTGAGCATTGACAGACCCAAATACAGCGACGACGAACAACAGCAGTATTACCCTTTTCATTTTTATTCAGGTTTAACAAATATTCTCATTTCACAGCCGGCGATGAATGCATCACCACATTTGACGGTTCCGCGAACAATTGATACTCCCATCACTTCATCCACGTTCACAGTTTCGGTGACAAGTACTGAAGTTGCGGAAGGGAGTTTTTCAATTTTCAGGTCTCTGATGGACGCGATGAATCCAACAGGAACGGGCTTTCCGTTTTGTTTGCAAAGATAACCAACTCCGGCTGCAGCGGTTTGTGCTATATTTTCCACCAGTCCGCTTTCGGAGAAGGAACCATTTTGGCAGAAAATATTCTGTTCCGAAACTTCAAGCGATGAAACCGTATGCTTCTCATCTGCTTCAATCAGACAGTCAATCATCACCACCGGCGGTCGCTGTGGCAGATAATCAATGATGGAATTTTTACCGGCTATCATGCTTTCCAGAAATCATAATAATTGAACCACTGAACCGGATAAAGCCGGGTCATTTTCTCGAGGTGAGCCGCATACAACTGACTTACATCTGCCACCGTATCACCCCTTTTAGTGTCAAAGGTCTTCAATTCTGTGGAATAAAAGTGGTAATGGCGATCGGATTCTTTAAAGGCAAAGACAAAGGCTACGGGAACCTTCAGCTTCAAGGCCATCAGGAACGGACCTTCAGGCAACCGGGCTGTTGCGGAGAAAAAGCTGACATCTACGGTTTTGTTGCCCGGAAGAAACCGATCGGCATGCATGCATACCAGCTCGTTGTTCTGCAGTGCCTGGGTCATTTCATAAATATGAGATAAATCGGGCCGTATATAAATAATATTGAACTTCTTCTGACCGGTTACTCCTTCCATGTATTCCTTGATGCGGGCATCTTCCCCGTCAAACATCACTACATTGATTCTGGTACCCAATCGCTTCAGCAGATGGCCCGCTGCTTCCCAGTTGCCCAAATGTCCGCTTAGCAGAATGCCTCCTTTGCCCTGATTCACCATTTCGCGAAGGTGTTCCTCGCCATCGAAATCGAAGGTGTAATCGGTGTCGGACTCTGTCATCAGCGCTATTTTATCGATCAGGCACTGACCCAGGCAATAATAATTGGCATATAGCATTCGCAGCGACTTCAACCTGCCTGCGCCGAACCTGTTTTGGTAAAACTGAAGAATGGGGCGGGTTGATTTGGGGGAGAAGATGAAATAGTAAAAAGCGACAAATCTAAGCAGTATGTAGGCGCCTTTTTTACCGGCGGTTCTGATCAGGAAAACAAAAATCTTGTATCCCGCGGAAGTGCCTTTCGATTTACCCTGCCATGCTGACATTATCCGGCATTGATCCTGGCGATGACGTAATTGTAGAAATCCTGAAAAGTATTGATCCCGATAAAATCTTCCGCTTTCACTTTGAATCCGAAGTTGCTTTCAAGGATTACCACGAGATCGATATAGTCGAGGCTGTCCAGCTCCAGTGTTTCCCTGAGATTGGCTTCAGGAGAAATCATTTCAGGTTCAACTTCAAATTCCTCTACCAGAAAATGGTTGATCTGCGTAACAATACGGGCAGTATCCATGTGAATCGTTTTCTTCTAAATACTCTTTTTGACTACAAGCGTTGAATTGGTTCCTCCGAATCCGAATGAGTTGGACAGGAAGGCATCGAATTCTCTCTGAATGGTTTCAGGAACGATATTGAGTCGCGCTGAATCTTCATCAGGGTTTTCGAAGTTGATATTGGGAGCAATGAATCCGTTGTGCATCATGAGCAGCGAATAAATGATCTCACTGGCTCCCGACATCCAGCATTCATGTCCGGTCATTGATTTGGTGGAGCTCAGTGGCGGCTTCACATCACCGAAAACCGTATCAATGGCCCTGGCCTCCTTGGCATCTCCAATGGGAGTGGAAGTGGCGTGAGCATTGATATAACCGATTTCGGATGTTTTTAGTTTCGATTGTTGCACGGCCATGGCAATTGATTTGACAGGACCGTCTACGGTGGGGTTCGAGATGTGACCTCCGTTGGACGAAAAGCCATAGCCAATGATTTCCCCCAGAATAGGTGCTCCCCTTTTGATCGCGGAATCAAGCGATTCCAGAATCAGCGTGGCGGCACCTCCGCTAGGCACCAGGCCGTCGCGGTCGCGGTCGAATGGCCTGGAGGCTTTGGCCGGTTCGCTTTCGCGGATGGAGAAGGCCGACAGGGCATCGAAGTTTCCCATCGAATAATGATTGACTTCCTGAGCACCGCCGCAGACCACCATATCCTGCAATCCTGACTGAATGAAAAGATAACCGGTTCCAATGGCATGAGATCCGCTGGCGCAGGCTGCACTCAGGGTGTAATTGATACCCTTTAGCCTGAAAATAGTGGCCAGATTCATGGTGACTGTGGAATTCATCGTTTGAAACACATAACCGGAGCCCACCAAGAGGGTATCTTTTTTTTCACGGATGATATCGTTCGATTCAATCACCGGTTTGGCTGAACTGTCGTTTCCGTAAATGATTCCAATTTCATGACTGTCGAGGAAATCATCATCAATGCCGGCATTCTTCAGGGCTTCCACTGTAGCCATATAGGCAAACTCACCCTGTTCAGGCATCATCACACGGGCACGGCGATCGAGAATTCCTTTGAGAACGGGACGTTCAACGTGACCAGTCAAGCCGGAGCGATATCCAAATTCTTTTCGCACGGGATCCATCACGATGCCCGATTTTCCCCTGAAAAGGGAATCGCGAACCTCATCGAGATTTTTCCCGATACAGGAATAAATGCCCATCCCGGTGATCACAACACGCTTCATCATCAAAACAAATATATCGAATTTTCCATCACTTTTTGAGTATCAGGAATACAATCCACCATTCACATTGATCACCTCACCGGTGACATAGGAAGCCCCGGGAGATGCTAAAAATCCGACTACCTCAGCTACTTCAGAAGGCTTGCCGAATCGTTTGGCCGGAACCATCGCTGAAAGGGCTTTCTCATCGAGACCGGCAGTCATGTCAGACTCAATAAATCCGGGTGCAACCGCATTCACGGTCACTCCTTTTCTGGCTACTTCCTGTCCCAATGCTTTGGTGGCGCCTATCAGTCCTGCCTTTGCGGCAGAATAATTCACCTGTCCTGCATTGCCCTTTAATCCCGACAAGGAAACCATGTTGATGATGCGCCCGTATTTTTTGGAAAGCATGTGGGTCACTACATGACGAGTGACGTAATAAAATGAATCCAGGTTGGTTGACATCACTTTCTTCCACTGTTCTTCGGGCATGAAAACAAGCAGGTTGTCTTCGCGGATTCCGGCATTGTTCACCAGCACTTCAATGGCGTCTTCAGGATGATTCTGTATCCAGCCGCCAATCACTGCATCCACAGCCTGGCTGTCGGACACATCACACTGCAAGAGTTCACACTCAACACCATGGGCAAGGATCATCTGCCTGGTTTTTTCCGCTTCGTCGGTATTGCTCTTAAAATTCAGCAGGATATGATAGTTCATGGCGGCGAGCTTATCGCAAACCGCACGACCAATTCCTCTGGAACCACCTGTAACCAACGCGTATTTCACTTCAAACGGATTAAATGATATTCAATTCTTCTTTTCTCAAAAACTCCCTGACGTTACGAATGGTGTCGTAGGCAGGAAGATCATGGGTGATGACCGGAGCCACCTTTCTGATACTTTTATAAACACCGGCCGAAAACGGCGACAGCTTTGATGTGCACCGGAGGGCATCTGCTGCCTGCATCACTGCGAGGGCATGAATGGCCATCACTTCATAAGCATTGTCGATCACACGACGGGTGATGATGGCAGCGTTGGTGCCCATGCTCACCACATCCTGGTTGTCGTTGTTATTCGGAATGCTGTGCACATAAACCGGATTGGAAAGCGCCTGGCTCTCAGCCACCGTAGAGGTAGCGGTGAACTGCATTCCCTGCATGCCGTAATTCAGTCCGAGCGTTCCAAGATTTAAAAACGGAGGCAGTTTCTGATTCAGTTTATCATTGAGCAGATAGTTGAGCTGTCGCTCGGAAAGCATCGCCATTTTGGTGACGGCAATTTTAAGCTTGTCCATTTCGAGAGCTACATAATCGCCATGAAAGTTTCCTCCATGAAAAACATTTCCGGAGGCCGCATCAATCACCGGATTATCATTGACCGAATTGATTTCACCGGTAACAACAGATTCGGCATAGCGGATGGTATCGAGCACAGGCCCCAGGATCTGAGGCACACAACGGAGTGAATAATATTCCTGTACCTTTTCGGTAACCACATCCAGTTTCTCTACGTGCTTTGAATTATAAAGCACATCATTACGCTTTTTGATCAGTTTGCTTTTCGAGACGATCTTTCGCATCGCAGCAGCAATCTGCTGCTGACCGGGATGAGGCTTCAAATGGTTCAGTTCAGCAGAGAAATGATCATCAAACGCTTCCACTATTTCATTGATCATGGATGAAAGCACTACCGACCAGTTGGTGAGCCTTCGGGCATGAATGAGATTAATGACGCCCAGTCCGGTCATTGCCGAAGTACCGTTGAGTACTGCAATTCCTTCCCGGTGCTGTATGGTCAGTGCTTTGATTTTTTCCTTCTTAAAAACAGTCGCTGTATCAGCAGGCTGACCTTTGTACCAGACCCTGCCTTCGCCAATGAGTCCGAGTGCCAGATGCGCCAGTTGAACCAGATCGCCACTGGCACCAACACCGCCGTGCTCGTAAATACATGGATATATGTCCCTGTTTATCAGGTCTTTTAAAAGCTTTAAAAGTTCCACGGAAACCCCGGAGTAACCTTGCATGAGTGAATTCAGCCGAACTACCATCAGCGCTCTTGTCTCCTGAGGTGAAAGTATTGCGCCCTGACCAGAGCAATGGCTTCGTATCAGATTGTATTGTAGCTGCTTAAGATCTTTGTCGTGGATTTTATACTGAGCCATCGGACCAAAACCGGTATTGATACCATAGATCAGTTTGCCTTTAGAAAAGTCCTTCAAAAACCGGTGGCTTTGCGCGGCTTTGGTAAGTGCGACTGCATCCAGAGAGAGTTTATCTCCATCAAAAACTATTGACTTTAAGTTATTTACTGAAAGAGGCTTGCGGCCGATACTGATCATAAACGACTCTGAAAGTTGGTATGAATACCCTTTTTAAAAGGATTGCAAATTTAGGGTAATTTATTCAGAATGTAAAGGTTCCGAGCCGTTTCCGCACCCCCTTCGGAAGAGTGGATTACTGTCAGTAATTTCGGGACTTCAAATCCACCAGATGGCTTCCTCAGGTTTCAAAAAAAAATTCCTGCTTCGTAACGACATCACGTTCCTCAACTTTGGGTCATTCGGAGCCTGTCCGGAGGCAGTCTTCAACGATTACCTCCACTGGCAGCGGTTGCTGGAAGCGGAACCCGTTCAGTTCATCGCCTTTAACGGTGTGGAGTATATGAAAAAGTCGCGTGAGGCACTGGCCACTTACGTGGGATGTGATGCCGGTGAAATCGTGTACACACCCAATCCAACTTACGCGATTAACATCGTTGCAAAAAGTCTGAAGCTTGCGCCCGGTGATGAGATACTGACCACCGACCTGGAATATGGTGCCATGGATCGCACCTGGAAGTTTTATTGCGAGAAGTCAGGGGCCCGTTATGTGCGACAACCCATCCGGTTTCCCCTCCGGTCGACGCAGGATTTCATTGACCAGTTCCTGAGCGGGATCACCGCTCAAACAAAAGTGGTATTCATCAGTCAGATCACCAGCGCCACCGCACTCATTCTTCCCGTGAAGGAAATTTGCGCAGAAGCCCGCAGAAGAGGACTGATCACCATAGTGGACGGGGCGCATGTGCCGGGACATATTCCTCTGAATCTTCAGGATCTTGCTGTTGATTTTTACACCGGCGCCTGCCACAAGTGGATGATGACACCCAAAGGCAGTTCTTTTTTGTATGCATCAAAAAAAATGCAAAGTATTCTCGAACCGCTTATTGTCAGCTGGGGTTATGAGAGTGAAAAACCATCCGGTTCCGATTTCATCGATCATCATGAATTTACCGGAACCCGAGATTTTTCTGCATACCTGACCATTCCGAAAGCGATAGAATTCATGAGAGAAAACAACTGGGATCAGGTATCAGCTGCATGCAGAAAAGTGGTGATGGAAAATGCGGAGAGATTTTGTCATCTTGCAGGAACAGCTCCCATAGCGCCGGTGAATGAAGAGTTTCTGGGTCAAATGTTCAGCATCCCTGTTAAGTTAACCGATCCCGCAGGATTTCAAAAGATGCTGTTTGAAAAATACCGCATTGAAATACCGGTCACCAAAAAGGGAAATGAATTTTTCATCAGGTATTCCATACAGGCATTCAACGACATCAGCGACCTCGACCGGTTGTACGATGCGATCAAAAAAGAACTTTGACAGCAGAAACCGGGGTTCTGACCAAATTATGACAGGAGCCTACGGTACAAATTTGTAAATTGCACTGTATTATTCATGAGTCATTGCCTGAAACATATCTTCCATTGGTGCCGCACCGCCGCCATCATCACCTGGCTGATGATGACAGTCTATCCGGCGTCTGCTACGCACCTGATGGGAGGGGAACTCAGTTATCGTTATGATGGCGATGGGCCTGACGGCAAGTTTTACACTGTCAATCTGATTATTTACCGTTACTGTGACAATACCAACGGCACACCGGCTGCGCTTGATCAGTCGATGCTGCTGGGCATTTACTACAATTCCGCCTCCGGTTTGCCGGATTCTCTCAGTTGGTATCTGACCGAAAATATTCCGCTCACCTCAACTGAGTTTGTTATTGCCAATCCCACTAGTTCCAACTGCACATTTCAAACAACTGCCTGCGTACAGAAGGGAGTTTACAATGCCACCATATTCCTGCCCGACAGCATCAGCGGCTATCACCTGATCGTAGAACGATGCTGCAGAAACGGCAATATCATTAACCTGGATAATCCGGGTGGAGCTGGCATGACATTTTATGCCTATGTGCCGACAGGTATCATCAACTCCACTCCCATCATCGCCGATGTGAGTGCGCCGTATGTTTGTGCCGGCGATACGGTAACGATTGTGAACAACGCCTACGATCCTGACGGTGATTCGCTGGTTTATTCATTTGTTACTCCGTTCAACGGTTATTCCAGTTCGATAGATCCCATTCCTGATCCTCAGTTTTCAAACAATCCTTATCAGCTGCCTGTTCCGAATGTCAGTTATATATCCGGATACAGTCAGTCGCAGATCCTGGGTGCAGGAGGAAGCACTTTCATCAACGCCACCTCCGGTCTGACTAAATATTATTTTCCCCTGCAGGGATTTTATGTGGTGGCCATTGAGATCAGGGAATACCGTAATGGTATTCTGATTTCATCAACAAGGCGCGACCTTCAGTTCGTTTCAATCACCTGCACTCCTAACGCTACTCCACAGATTTCAGCAGCGGGAAGCGGAGGTATCTTCAATGTGGTAGAAGGTCAGCAAATTTGTTTCAATGTCACTTTCACAGATGCTGACGGCGACAGTTTATTTCTGACCGCATCGGGACCACTGCTTGATACCGCCATGGTATCACCTGCCGGTTATATACAGGATAAGAAGGGTCTGGGTACTGTGAGCTCACAGTTTTGCTGGTCTACCGTTTGCGGCATGAGCCGTCCTGCACCCTATCAGTTTACGGTAACGGTTACTGACAACGGTTGTCCGCAGAAATCCACCAGCCAGGTATTCTCCATCTACGTGGATCCGGTTTCCTCTACACTTGTACCTACCGTTAGCATCACACAGGATCCGCCCGGCATTCTGTGTCAGGGTTCACAGGTCAGCTTTATCGCTTCCGGAACTTTGGCTGGAACTGCACCGCAATACGAATGGTTTGTAAACGGTCTGCCAACAGGGATCACCGATACCGTTTTTACATCTGCAGCTTTAGTGGACGGCGATATCATCACTGCCTCGGTGATTTCGAACGCCCCCTGTTTGTTCAACAATACCGGAACATCGCTGCCTTACGTGGTCAATATAGATCCTCAGCCAGCGCCCGTTGTTGACATCATCTCCAATCCTTCAACGGTACTTTGTCCGCAGCAGATTTGTCTTTTCACGGCCAACGTTAACAATGGCGGAGTGAATCCCGGTTACCAGTGGCATATCAACGGTTCGCCTGCCGGAACCAACCAGCCGTTATTCACAGCAGCCAATCCTGCCGGAATGATGTCGGTTTATGTAACGGTTACTCCGACTACCGGTTGCGCCCCTCAGAACTCCGACACCATTACATTCAATATTCAGCCGTATCTTTCGCCTGAAGCTACTGTAACCGCTACAGCCATTGATTCCATTTGTCCGGGCCAGGAAGTAATCTTTATTGCAGGCTCCTCGCAGACCGGGAATCCTCCGGTTTATTCCTGGACGCTGAACGGAAATCCTATTGGTGTGGCTTCCGACACACTCATTCTTGGCAACATCAATGAGGGCGATGTGGTGAATGTTTCTGTCACCTCCTCTTACCCCTGTCTTTCACCAACCTTCGCTTATGCACAGCAGTTAGTTTATCACATTTATCCTCCGCTGACGGCAAACCTTACTGACGGCCCGATCGAACTCTGCACCGGACAACCTGTTAGTTTGCAGATGACAACTGATGGAGGTAATCCGTCAACATATGTGTACAACTGGAGTAACAACACAACTTCTGATGACAGCAATTCTTTTGTTCCGGCTTATTCCGGCTATTACTATGCGACCGCTGACGATAATTGTTATGACGCTCTGACTGATTCGGTTTATATTTCTCTGCTGCCGGTTCCGGTTTCCGAATTCAGCTGGACGCCAGAATTGCCATCGGTATTTTTCCCGAATGTACAGTTCAATGATCTTTCTGTTGATGCTGTTTCCTGGTTTTGGGATTTTGGGGACGGAACCACCATTGATGAACAACATCCGGCACACCGTTACACACGGTTCGGGGAACTACCTGTTACGCTCATTGTTTACAACGATGAAGGTTGTTCCGACACCATCAGTAAGCTCATTGAGATTGAAAAAATCATTACCGGGTACTTTCCAAATTCTTTCACGCCAAACGGTGATGGTATCAATGATTATTTCGGACCGGTGGGCTTTTTAACCGGAGGCCATCAAATGAATATTTTCAACCGGTGGGGGCAGTTAGTGTTTATTTCAGATGGTTCCAATTTTTGGGATGGAACGGGAATTGACGGTAATCCTGCGCCTTTCGGAGTTTACAGTTACACGATCATCTTTCGGGACGAGATACCGCAAAAGTTCAGAAAAGGAACCGTTACTTTGATCCGTTAAACAAACCACCCCTTTTTCTATCAGCCTGATTTTCAGTCACTAGTATGCTTTTTTTGAGCAGCCGCAAACATCTGAAAATTAATTATTTACACTCCATTTAGCCTTTAGTTTGAAACCAATCTGACAAATGGCCGTAACACCCTAAACTAAAAATCTGCCATTGTGAGAAGAACTAACACTACATCACCGTTGATGAAAAACCTGTTGCCAATATTTTCTGGTACAGGTTAAGCCAGACAGATTAAGACGGCAACAGGAAAAATCTTCAGACCATTAAAGTTGAACTTCGTCCTGTAAAGCAAACAGCGCAGTTTAAATCGTAACCCAATCCTTTCAGGGAAGAACTGACCATTGAAGGTGATTGGGAAAATGAGGAAGAGGTCACCATCAGGTTGTTTTCCCAATCCGGAAAACTGATTCTTGAACAGCCTTTTATTCCATCCGGATCATGGGGATCTCATACATTGAAATCACTCGAATATCTTTCTTCCGGAATTTATATCCTGAGAATTGATAAAGGCAATAAGACCATTCATAGTGAAAAAATATTTAAACAATAATAATTTCATGATAGCCATGAAAAAACCAAAAATCGAATTACTGGTTTTGATTATCGTACTGCTCACTGTATCGGTCGCGCGTTCTCAAAGCTTAGTTGAGATTGTTGACGAGAACGGTCCGGCCAAAGCACCGGATAAGCCTCAACCTGCCGTTCTGTCTCCGTTAACAGATGCCGGCAAGTCTCCAACCGAGTTTGTTGTTGTTCCAGTCGATCCCAAAGCAAACGGATCATCTTCAGGACTTACGCTGATGGCTATACCCTCAAACAACAATTGCGCTAACGCGATTGCGCTCACGGTCAATTCACCTTGTGTCAACGGTACCAACAAAGAAGCCACTGTTCAATCAGGAGAGAATTACGCCTGTCAGGGTACACCAACCAAAACCGTGTGGTACAAATTTGTGGCCACTCAGTCGAATATGTTTGTGGAGGTGGAGCGCACAGCCAGCAGCGGTTGTTATCTTTCATCAGCGGTATACAGCGGATCCTGTTTACCTTCCTCTGCTTCGGCGATTTCATGTGAAGATGCCGCGCTCGGACCAAACCTTAACGTTCATAATCTGACAGGTCTCACCGTCAATAACACTTATCTGGTACAGGTTAGTTATCGTGGAGGAACCGGATGTGGGAATAACAGCAATGTAAATACCGGTGCCGACTTTTGCATCAGGGTGGGTACGCCTACTATATGCAATGCCTGCGGAAACGCCTGTGGATCGGCATGCGTTTTCCCTATCGCACCAACAGTAGCCCAGGTTACCACCAATTGTGCTCAATACCCGTTAAATCCCAGAATCAATGCCGGACAATCCAGTTCACAATGTTACACCTTTACCGCTATGGCTACGAGTTTCAGTCTGCAAATGATCATTAATACATCGGGTTGTAGCGGAGGTAATGTTTCAACATTTAACTGGTCACTGTATACACCGGGGTGTGCTGCTCCTGTTCAGTCAGGTAACTTGTCAAACCTCAATGCCACCGGACTTAGCATCGGCACCAATTATACCCTTTGCTATGAATGGACAGCAGCATGTCAGCACAATTCAGTTTACCCTTATATCATTGCTACAACACCCTTACCAGTTAACTTGGTTCACTTCGAAGGAGATCAGTCATACTCAACTGTTAGCCTGAACTGGATTACAGCCAGTGAACTCAACAACGCTTACTTCTCTGTTCAGCGATCTGCCGATGGTAAGAATTTTACTGAAATTGGAAAAGTGCATGGTAAAGGAACAACAACAGCCGTCAACAAATATAAATTCATTGACAGAACTCCGAATCCCGGAATTTCATACTATAGACTGGTTCAGTACGACTACGACAACACTGCAACAACTTCCAGGATCATAGCAGTCAAATTCAGAGAGGCATTCAATGTTGCTATTGGAACCAATCCGGTCGAAACAGAAGTGCAATTGCAGATCAATACCGTTAAAAATACAGAACTGACCGTTTTCGTTTACAATCCGCAAGGCGAAGAGGTCTTGCGGCAAAAACTACCTACTGTCAGCAGTTCAGAAAAACAAACTGTTCCTGTTCATAAACTGCCTGCCGGGTCCTATATCATGAAGGTCACCGACACAGCAGAAACCGTATACTGGCTCCGGTTTGTTAAAATATAATGATTCATCAGTCTGCCCGCTAATACTTTATCGATTGATTTACTGATACTTATGCACTAAATCGCAAAACAAGAGCGAGTATCTGAAATTCTTCAGAAAGCAAATTTAAAAGCTGTCTCTACTTAGGGGCAGCTTTTTAATTTTACAACCATTTTGCTGAACGTTGCGTCTATTGATAGTAAACCCCAAAAACAACCACCAGGCATGAAAAAGAAACTGATACTTCCGGTGCTGATATTAGCTTTCTTCACCATTCAGGAAGCAAACTCCCAGTGGATCAACTCCGTCACAATCACTCCACAAAATCCAACTGTCAATGATACGGTCAGGATATTGGTCAACAGTAATTTCCCTTCCGGGGATTGCGATCAGAGCACACAATTTGTTCAGATAAACGGAAATGTAATAGATGCCTATACCATTCATTGTCTTGGTTTCGCCACCTTTATCTGTAACGACACCGACACCTTTCTGATCAATCCTTTACCGGCGGGAAACTACACCTTCAGAATACAGCTTGATATGGGAGGATCGCCTGCACCCTGCACTCCCGGAATCATTCCGGTGCAAACCGATTCACTCAATTTTACGGTTTCACCTTTAACAGGGATCGGAGAACAGATCAGCAGTGATGATATCAGTATTTTACCAAATCCGGGTGTTGATTACTTCTCATTAAATTCTGACACTGAAACAATCTTCCCGGCAACGGTTGAGATTTTTTCCACTGAAGGCAGGAGGATCGGGGTCAGTCAAATTCAAAACAGTTACGATAAAATTGATATCAGAAAATATGCTGCCGGCCAGTATCTGATCAGGCTGACAACCGAGCAAAAGAGAACGGTTCAATTACCGCTAATCATTTCCAGATGACCCTAATGTTGCATCAGGCATACAAATAAAAAATCCGAACTCTAAACTTAAGTCCTAAATTCGAAATGAAAAAAATCTTTACAGCATTGATGGCACTTTGTTTTTGCTGGCAGACGAACCCTCTTCACGCCCAGCCCGAAAACGCCATTTTGTTTGACAATTTAGATGACTTCATCAATGCTCCGTCAGCATCATCACTGATTGCAGGCAGTTCTGCCATTTCAATGACCTTCTGGGTATTGCCATTAAACACGGCACCTGCTTATCCCGATTATGACGGATTCGCCGGGTTCAGAAACAACGGCGATGCTGATTTTTATATTCTTCAGTTGTCAGCGAACGGTGTCGAAGCCAGGTTCCGCAACAGCGCGGGCATCAATTATGATGTAACATTCGGCGGTTTCCAGACCGGAACACCGCAGCACATGGCTCTTACCTACGACGGCAGCACCCTGACACTTTATCATAACGGAGTTTTTGCCGGCTCAACCGCAGCTTCAGGAACCATTGCCAATACTTTTGAAAATTTCTACATAGGCATGCTTCCCTGGACCGGAGCGAATTTTTATACCAACGGCCGCATTGATGAAGTGAGTTTATGGAGCAAGTCATTAAGTGCAGCTGAAGTCAATTGCATATATGAAGGCGCTATCAATCCAAATGATAACGGACTTCAGCTTTATTACAAATTCAATCAGGGAATATCGGCCGGTAACAATGTTTCAATTACAGCCCTCACTGATGCAGCCGGAAATATCAACGGAACCTTCAATAACCTCGCGCTGAACGGCAATGTTTCCAATTTTGTGAATGGCGTTCTCACAGGCAATTCTGCTTCCATTACCGATTCCATTTGTGCCGGAGGAAATTATATTTTCGGAAGCCAGACACTGACCGCACCGGGTGTTTATTTCGAATCCTTCAGCGGACCAGGCGGCTGCGACTCGGTCGTTACACTCACTCTGATCCAATCTGCTTCAGGAATCAACAGTTCAGTCATCCAGAACGGAATCACATTGAGTGCACAGCAAGCCGGAGCTTCCTATCAGTGGATTGACTGCCTCAACGGCAACACACCGATTCCGGGTGACACCGGCCAGACTTTTACCGCAACGACTAACGGGCAATACGCGGTGGTGCTTCAACTGAATGGCTGCACCGATACATCCGCATGCTTTAACATAACAAGTGTAGGCATCAGCGAGACCACTTCAGGGGATCTCATGATTGCAGCTTCCAATCCGTTTACACAAGAAATCACCATTAAGAACCTTTCCCGGTTTCAGGATTATGATTTCATCATTACTGATGTATCGGGAAAAGTGCTTTCAAGCAATCAGGTACAGCGCAATCAGTCAGTTAAAATTGCCACAGGCACCTGGTCGCCGGGAATATACCTCCTTACCCAAAAACAGGGACATTTCAGAGAAAAGCTGATTAAAATAAACTGAGTTACTGCGTTACAAAAAAAGAGCCTGCAAAAGTTGTTACTGCAGGCTCTTTTTTTATCTGAGAAGTAATGGTCAGTTGAGCAGAAATTTTCTCATGAACTCCACGGTAGTAAAAAACTGAAAGTCGGAGTTTTCCTTTTTACGGAAGCCGTGACCTTCATCTGAAGCTTCCAGATACCAGACCACACTTCCTGACCTGTTGAGCGTCGTAAACATTTGCTCGGCTTCACTGCGTGGCACCCTGGGATCATTTCCGCCCTGAACGATTAAAAGCGGCTTTTTGATTTTTTCAGCGTTGTTCAGTGGCGAAATGGATTCCAGAAAAGCATACATCTTCGGGTCGCGCTCATCGCCGTACTCCACACGACGTAAATCGCGACGGTAATCTTCAGTGTTTTTCAGAAATGTATTGAAATTGGAAATGCCAACCACATCCACTGCGCACCGGATCTTATCTGCATAGTGAACGGAAACCGCCAGCGACATATAGCCACCGTAACTTCCACCGGTCACCATAATGCGTTCAGCATCCAGGTCGGGCTGCTGAGCAATCCAGTCAAGCAGGGCGCCAATATCTTTCACTGAATTTTCTCTCAGCATACCATTGTCGAGTTTCACGAATGTTTTTCCGTAACCCGTGGATCCTCTGACGTTGGGATAAATGATGGCCACACCCATTTCCTCCAGGAAATAATTGTTGCGTCCCTGAAAACCCGGACGCGACTGGCCTTCAGGCCCACCGTGAATGCTGATCATCACCGGACGCTTGCCGGTGAATTTTGATGAGGGCTTGTAATAGAATCCGGAAATCTCGAGTCCGTCAAAACTTTTCCATTTGATCAACTGAGGCTCCGATAACGATGATGCCTGGATGCCTCCCAGCTCGCTTTCAGTCCAGCGCTCCAGCTTCATCGACTCCAGATCGCATGTGTAAATATCAGAATTGTTCCTGG
>Ga0315903_10006478_pt1 | contig 14929 bp, 23 predicted proteins | sample LakEriMetagenome_7_FD_203524 | JGI IMG/M metagenome (GOLD analysis project Ga0315903, IMG submission 203524) | Freshwater fungal communities from buoy surface, Lake Erie, Ohio, United States - Buoy 2 MA119 | ecosystem: Environmental > Aquatic > Freshwater > Lake | place: USA: Lake Erie, Ohio...
AGTACCTGGCGGCGCACCTGATCGCGCTCTCGCCGTTCGCGGCCGAGTTGAAGCTGGTCGGGCCGGATCGAAAGACGCTCTACGGTGAGGAGCGGGCGCGGCTCGAGCGCCTCGTGTCGTCCGGCTTCCGCGTCACGGGTACCTCGTGGCCTCTGTGACCGTCGAGGGTCGCGAGGAGGTCGAGGGCGCCCTTCGCGCGCTCGCGGTGGAGCTCGACCGCGGCGTCGTGATCGGCGTCCTCGGCTCGGCCGGGAGCAAGCAGCACGACGGGCACCCCGGCGACCTGGCGGTGAGCCTGCCGACCGTCGTCGACCTGGCGACGTGGCACGAGTTCGGGATCCCGGGCCGACTGCCGGAGCGGTCGTTCCTCCGCGCGACGATCGAGCAGCGCAAGCCCGACATCATCAAGCGGGTGTCGAGCGAGGCGAAGGCGGTGCTCTCGGGCAGCCGCTCGGGCCTCGACGCTTGGGAGCGCGTCGGCCTCGCGGTCGTCGGCATGGTGCAGGAGCGCATCGCGGCGGGCATCCCGCCCGCGCTCGACCCGGTGACCGTGGAGCGCAAGGGCTCGGACACGCCGCTGATCGACACCGGGCAACTCCGCTCGAGCATCACGCACGAGGTCCGATGATCGACTTCAAGCGCATCGAGGACGCCCTGCGCGACGAGGTGCTCCGCGCGCTCTCGGGCGTGACGACGGACGTGCGCTGGGACTGGCAGCCGCCGCAGATGGCGGGTGCGATGACGGTGCTCCTGAAGCGGTCGCCGATGGCGTTCGTCGGATTCGACGGCTCGGCCTTCGAGACGAACGGGTCGAAGCTCGACGAGCACCGGATCGGGCAGCGGTCGTTCCGGCTTGAGGTCCGCGCCGAGTCGCACGTCGGCTCGCCCCGGACGGCGCGCGAGCTGCCGGCGTCCTCGGACGACGTGCTCGCGATGGTGGTCACGCGCATCCGCCGGCGGCAGGCGGTCGATCGGCTGCTCGCGGCGGGCTGCTCGCTCACGGACGTCTCGGGCATCGCGCGCACGACGTACAGCCGCGACGGGGTGCGCGAGACGCGCGCGGCGATTCTCACGATCGGCTTCCTCTGCGCCGACGTGGACAAGGTCACGGCGCCGGATTCCTCCGGCGACTACTTCGACACGGTCGAGGGCACGGTCAACGGCGACGGCATCACGGCGCCCTGACGTGGCCGGCCCCTCGCGGGCACGGTCGCACCTGGAGCTACCCACATGGCAGACCTCTCGGACATCGCATCGGTCACGCTCACGTCGGACGGCGCCCCGCTGTCTCGGCAGGGCTTCGGCACGATCCTCCTGGTGACGGCGCAGGCCGCCGCTGCGAACGCGCTCTCGACGTACACCAGCCTGAGCGGCGTGGCGGCGGACTACGCGGTCAACTCGCCGACCTACCGCATGGCGCGCGCGGCGTTCTCGCAGAACCCGCGCCCAAAGCGCATCAAGGTCTACGCCTCGACGCTCGCCGCCGCGCAGGCGGTCAAGCTGACGGTCGCGGCCGACGCGGCCACCGAGCTGCTCATCTACAAGCCGGACGGCACGAGCGTGTCGGTCACGGCGGCGGCGGGCGGCTCGGTCACGCTGACGGGCGACGCGCTCGTGACGGCGATCAACGCATCGTCGGCGGCGGTCACGGCGAGCAACAGCTCGGGCGTGATCTCGATCACGAACGACACGAACGGGCAGCTCTTCTACTTCGAGCCGGTCACGAACCTCGGCGTGTTCCTCGACGAGACGGCGGATCCCGGCTACGGGACGGCGCTGACGGCGGCGCTCGGGCTCGACTCCGACTTCTACGCCGTGGGCATCGACGTGCACTCGCAGGCTGCGATCGCCGCGGTCGCCGCGTGGGTCGAGTCGAACGAGAAGCTCTACATCGCGCAGTCGAGCAACAGCGCGGAGCTGGGCTCGGGCACCATCGGCGCGGCGCTCGTGACGGGCAGCTACGACCGGACGGCGCACCTCTGGCATTCGAAGCCGTGGCAGTACGCCGGCATCGCGTGGACGGCGGCGCGGCTCACGGACCCGGACCAGGGCCAGAAGACGTGGGCCTTCGCGACGCTCGCGGGCGTCGACGTCGACACGCTCACGCCGACGCAGGAGGGCATCCTCGCGGGCGCCTCGGTGCGGACGCACTGGTACTCGACCCTCGCGGGCCGGAACATGGTGCTCTCGACGAACTCGACGCTTCCGGGCGGCGGGTTCACGGCAAGCGGCGAGTGGATCGACACGCAGCACGGCGCCGACTGGCTCCGCGTGCGGATGCAGGAAGACCTCGCCGACTTCATCACCGGCGCGGGCCGCGTGCCCTACACGCAGGCGGGCATCGATGCGGTCAAGGCCGTCGTCCAGAACCGGATGGTGCTCGCCGAGCGCACGGGCTTCCTCGTGCCGGGCTCGAGCGTGGTGACGGCGCCGGATCTCGCGGACGTCGACTCGACGGACCGGGCCGGTCGCATCCTGCGCAACGTCACGGCGACCGGCACCTTCGCCAGCGCCATCCACAAGGTCGAACTCGAGATCGCCCTCTCGTACTGAGGAGACTGACCCATGGCTGCCAATTTCTACTCCCCCGGCTCGGTCGACGTGTCCCTCGGCGGTCGCGTGATCGAGGGCTTCGCCGACGGTACGATGGTCGACGTCGAGTTCCCGTCGGACGACTACGAGCGCAAGGTCGGGACGAAGGGCGACGTCGGGATCGCGCGCATCTACGACCCGACGGCGACCGTCACGATCCGCCTTCTGCAAACCTCGCCGACGAACGACGCGCTCTCGGCGCTTCGGGACGCGGGGATGTCGGCGACGTCGGCCGGGTTCGCCTCGGCGCTCTCCATCCGCGACACGTCGGGGACCACGATCTTGCAGGGCAAGGCGTGGATCCAGAAGCGCCCGAACGTGACGCTCTCCAACACGGTCGAAGCCCGCGAGTGGGTGCTTGGCGTCGTCGTCTCGCAGGCCACGGTCGGCGGGAACTCGCAGTTCGCGTGAGGGGTGAAGCATGAGTGCAGAGCCGATCGAGTTCAGCGTCGACGGGGTGCGGTTCCGCATGGTGATGCTCGGCGGCGTCGAGGCGCGCGGGCTCGCCCTGCGCGTGCTTCGGATGCTGGGCCCGGCTGCGGGCGGCCTCGCGTCGCCGGACGCGGCCTCGGCTGGCACCATGCTCGGCATCCTCGCGAACGTCTCCGAGGACGACCTGAACGCGGTGGCCGACGCGCTCGGCAAGGTGACCGAGATGCAGGTCGAACCCGGCTCGGACAAGTGGCGTGCCCTCACGCGCGACGCGCAGAACGTGCTGTTCCGCGGGCGCCTCAAGCTCCAGTTCGGGTGGCTCGGTCAGGCCATCCGCGGGCAGCTCGCCGATTTTTTCGGATAGAGGCGGCCCGTGTTCGGCGGCATCGCCCGAGCCCGAAGAAGCCGCCGCCGAGCATCGCCATCCCGCCCGAGCTCGACTGGTACGTCTGGCGTCTGGTGCTGCGCGAGATCGCCCCGTACGCCGACCTGCGCGACCGCTGGACGCTGCCGGAGATGGCCGAAGCCCACATGGCGCTCGACGTATCCGAGGACCTCGAAACCATCCTCCACGCGGACAGGTGAGCCATGACCGACGCGATCGGTGAACTGAAGATCAAGGTCAAGGTCGAGGTCGACAACGCCAAGGCCGACGCCGAGATCAAGCAGTCCGCGGCCGAGGCCAAAACCGTCTGGCAGGAAGCCGCCGAGACGATCGCCAAAGAGCAGAAGCGGGCGACGCAGTCGGCCGCGGTAGAACTCACGAAGCGCGGACAGATCCTCGAAGGCGCAACGGACGCGGAGATTCAGGCGCGGTGGAAGACGGTGCAGGCCAGCGAGCAGGCAGCGGAGGCCGCGACCGAGGCGCAGAAGAAGGCAGCGGAGGAGACAAAAAAGACGTGGGCCGACGCGATCGGCGCCGTGCAGACGTTCGCCCTGGCGGCAGCCGCCGCAGTCGCCGCGACCGGCGTCGCGCTGACGTCCATGGCGGCGGACGTGGGGCGGCAGGCGCAGTCCCTGGGCCTGTCGGTGCGGCACTTCCAACAGCTCCAGTTCGCCGCCGAGGCCGCGGGCGTCGAGACGAACGACATGCTCGGCGCGGTCGGGCAGCTGCAACAGAAGGCGGCGGACGCGGCGAGCGGCGGCAGCTCGGGCGACCTGTTCACCCGGCTCGGCATCTCGGCGACCGACGCGAGCGGGCAGGTCCGCGACGCGAACGAACTCATGCTCGAGGCGGCCGACGCGGTGGGGCGCCTCGGGCCCGGCACCGAGCAGACGGCGGCCGCGATCCAGCTGTTCGGCGACGCGGGCCGCAAGCTCGTGCCGACGCTGGCGCAGGGCCGCGCCGGGATGCAGGGGCTGTTCCGGCAGTTCAACGCGCTCGGCGGCGGCGTCTCCGAGGACGCGGCGCGCAAGGCGCTTGAGATGGAGCACGCGCTCACCGAGCTGAAGCTCGCGTTCGTCTCGGCGGCGCAGCCCATCCTCGAGGCGGTGCTCCCGGCGCTGCGGCAGATGGTCGACTTCGTGCGCCCGCTCGTCGCGGACACGCACAACATGAAGGTCGCGCTCGCGGCGGTCGGCGTCGCGCTCTACGCGGCAGCCGGAGCGGCGGCGGTGCTCAACGCGGCGCTGTTGCCCGAGATCGCGCTGGTCGGCCTGGTCGCTGCGGCGATCGCTGCGCTGGTGCTCATGGTCGACGACCTCGTCGTGACGCTGCAAGGCGGCGACTCGGTGCTCAAGCGCGTGATCGACAGCATGTTCGGGCTCGGCACGACCAAGGTAATCGTCGACGCGCTGCACGAAGGCGTCGCCATGCTCGTCGGCGCGTGGGACTCCGTGGTCGAGGCGGTGGGCTACGTCGGCGACGCCATCGGCTCCATGTGGGACGCGGTGCCCGAGCCGCTCAAGCGCCTGCTCTCGGGCGGCGCGGAGTTGGCGCTGCGGTCGACGCCGATGGGCATGGTCGCGACTGCGGCGCAGGCGGCCATGGGCGGCGACAGCTTCGAGCAGCGGCGGCAGGGCGCGGCGCAAGAGGAGATGCGGGCGATGCTCGCGAACGTCGGGGTCAACTACGACGCCCTGAGCCGGACGCCCGCGGCAGCCTCGGCAACCCCCGCAGCGGCGACCCGAGCGGCAGCTACGGCGGCGACGGCGCGCGGCGCGACCGGCCGCACCGTCAACGCGAACCAGCGCGTCGAGGTCCGGGTCAACGGGCTCGTCGATCCCAACCAGCTCGCGAACGCGGTCCGCCCCCACATCGAGGAAGCCCTGCGCGCGAGCAACGAGGACGCGCTCGCCGGGCTCGCCGACACCGCGGAGGCGCCATGATCCAGATCCTCTACCCCGACGAGGCGGGCGTGATGCGTTCGATCACGCTGCTCGACCTCGAAACGAAGCACGCGAGCAAGAGCACGCCGACGGACCACCCGGTCGAGACGGGCGCCACGATCACGGACCACATCCGCGTCGAGCTGCAATCGGTGACCCTGCGCGCCTTCGTGACCGACTCGCTGCTCGAGGCCATGCCCGACCTCATGGGCGAGGCGCAGTCGGCGAACCTCACGCTCGGCAGCACGGAGGCGCCCTTCGCGGTGTCCGGCTTCACCCGGCGCCCGGAGCGGGTCGACGCGGTGTTCGTCGAGCTGCGCGAGCTTCAGGCCGCGCGGCGCCTCGTGACCATCGTGACCGGCCGGCAGCGGTACGAGTCGATGGTGCTCGCGGACGTGCAGTTTCCCGAGATGAACCGCGACGGGGTCGAGATCACGATCGAGGCGCGCGAGGTCCGCGTCGTCACCACCCGCACGGCGCAGGCCCCGCGGCCCCGCACGACGCGGGGGCACCGCAACTCCGAGGCCGGGCAGACGACGACGCAGGCCGCGACGGCGACCGACCAGACGCCGCCGCGCACCACCCGGTCGACGGCCCTTCAGATCCTGGAGCTGTTCTGATGGCCGCCCTCATCATCCCGATCCCCGACATCGCCCGCGACACCGGCAACGCGCGCTTTCGCGTGCGCCTCGACGGCCGCGAGTACCACGTCCGGCTGATGCTGAACACGCGATCGGGCCAGTGGATCCTCGACCTCTACGACGTCGACCGGGTGGCCATCGTGACCGGCGTCGCCCTCGTGCCGTGGTGGCCGCTGCTCTCGCTCGTGACCGACGAGCGCCGTCCGCCCGGCGAGCTTCTGCTCTACAACCCGGACGGCAGCCACGAGCCGCCGACGCTCACCGACCTCGGCCTGCGCTCGCGGCTCGTCTACTACGAGGCCGCCGCGTGACCGTCCTCTTCGAGCGGCGCGCCGAGCTTCGGGTCGAAGACCTCGTGATCGACGGGCTGCGGTTCGCGTTCAAGGTCGAGCGCACCCTTCGGCCGACGCCGAACAAGGCCGAGATCACGATCACGAACATGAACCCGACGCACCGCGCGCAGCTCGAATCCGCCGGCGGCGTCCGCGCCTCGCTCTCGGTCGGCTACCGCGACGGGATGCACACCATCTTCGACGGCGACCTGCGGAACGTGGTGAGCACGCTCGAGCATCCGGCCTGGACCACGAAGCTCGACGGCGCCGACGGCGGGACCGCCATCCGCACCGCTCGCACCGGCCGCAGCTACCGCCCCGGCACGACGCTCTCGACCGTGTTCGGCGACCTCGCCGACGCGATGGGGGTCGGCCGCGGCAACGTCGCCGAGGTCGTGTCCTCGGCCGTGCTTTCGTCGGGCGGCTCGACGTTCGTCGACGGCACCGTGCTCGAGGGCCGCGTCGCGCGCGAGCTCGACCAGCTCTGCGCCTCGTGCGAGCTGGAGTGGAGCGTGCAGAACGGCGCGCTCCAGCTTCTGCCCCTCGGCCGGGCGCTCGCGGGCACGGCGCTCGTCATCTCGCCGGACACCGGCCTCGTCGGCGGCATCTCGCGCGAGAAGCGGTCGGCCATCAAGTTCAAGACGCTGCTCATCCCGGACCTGTTTCCCGGTCGTCTCGTGCGTCCCGACACGACCACCATCCGCGGCGGCGACTTCCGGGTCGTCCGCGTCGCCTACTCTGGCGACACGCACGGCGCGGACTGGTACTGCGAGGCGCAGGCGGAGCCCGCATGACCGAGGGACGGCGATTCGGTGGCAGCCCCACCCAGGCGGACGTGCTGCGCGAGGTCATCGAGGACCGGCTGCGTGCCGTCCACACCGCGCTCCCCGCCGAGGTCGTCGAGTGGGACGCGACGACGCAGACCGTCTCCGTCCGGCCGACGGTGTGGGGCGCGACCCATGACCAGGACGGGCGATTCGTCGACGAGCCCCTGCCGACCATCTTCGACGTGCCGGTCATGTTCCCCCGCAGCGGCGGCGGGTACATCACGTTCCCCATCGCGGCCGGCGACACGGTGCTGCTCGTGTTCGCGGAGCGTTCGATCGGACAGTGGCGCTACACCGGCCGCGACGGCTCGCCGGGCGACCAGCGGACACACACGCTCTCGGGCGCCGTCGCCATCCCCGGCCTGTTCCCGCGCGCCGACGCGCTCCCGTCCTCGGCCATCGTCGCCGGGTCGGTCGTCATCGTCGGCACGACCGAGGTGCGGCTCGGGGCGCCGACGGCGTCCGACTTCGTGGCGCTCTCGAGCAAGGTCGACACCGAGATCGGGAAGCTCTGGACGGCGCTCGGGTCGCACGTCCACGGCGGCGTGACCGTCGGCGCAGGCGCGACCGCGGCGCCCGTCGTCGTGAACACCAGCGCGCCCACGGCGGCCACGAAGGTCAAGGCGGTCTAGTTTCGGACGCAGACGGCCTGGCCGTCGATCGACGTGCGGACCATGCAGTAGCTCGTCGAGCCGCACGACCACTTCACGTCGACCGTCTCGGTGACTCCATCGCACGCGCCGGTCGTCCCGCAGTAGGTCCGCGTCTCGACGTGCCCGCGCCATCCGGGGACGACGTAGGTATCGGGCCAGCATCGATCCGGCTGCGCGACGATGTGGCACTCGGTCCACGCCGGCAGCGGGTGGCACCCGTCGCAGCACGGGCCGACGCTCGAGCACTCGCACGCGGGGCCGAGGTCGACCCCTGCGTCCGTCCCGAGGTCGACGCCGGTGTCGCGCGGGCCGAGGTCGAGGACGGGCGCCGCCGTGTCCACGCCGCCATCCGCGGGCGCGCCTGGAGCGTCCGGGGTGCAGGCAGCGGCGAGGGCGAGAAGGGCGAGGACGAGGCGCATGGGCCCAGCCTAGCGGCCTCTGACGGGCGCGCCAAGGTGGGCGACGCTGGGGCATGGACATCGCGATCGACCCGCTCACCGGCGACATCCTGCTCACCGCCGCGGGCGACTACGAGGTGATCGAGGGCCGCGACGCCATCGCCCAGCACGTCCGCATTCGGCTCCAGCACTTCCTCGGCGAGTGGTTCCTCGACGAGCGCGAGGGCGTGCCCTACTTCGAGCGGATCCTGGTGGCGAACCCCGACCTCGTGGCCATCCGGGAGGCGTACCGGAGGACCATCGCCGAGACGCCGGGGATCGCGAGCGTGCGGGACATCGGCCTCGACTTCGACCGGCAGACCCGGACGCTGCGGGTCACCGGCTCGGCCGTCACGACCGACGGGGCCACCATCACCGCCGAGGAATTCGCGGTCCCGTTCGTGGCCACCACCCGCTCGGACGTGGACGAGGTCCCGGCCCTGACGTAATCGGCCCCCCTCGGCGACGGTCGGGGGATGGCAGGTCTCACCGCTACCGGCTTCGAGGCGAAGTCCTTGCAGGACATCCTCGACGAGATCGCCGCGCTCGAGCGGTCCCTGATCTCGCCGACGATCAACACCTCGACCGACTCGGTGGTCGGCCAGATGAACGGCATCGTGGCCTCCAAGCTCCGCGAGTTGTGGGAGGGCCTCGACGCCGTCTATCAGTCGATGTTCGCGGACTCGGCGACGGGCCGCGCGCTGACCCTGCGGGCGGCGCTGACCGGCACCGTGCGCCGGGCGGCGACGGCCTCGACGGTGACGGCGACCGTGAATGTCGACCCCGGCACCTACGCCGCGGGCACGCTCATCGCGTCCGTGTTCGGCTCGCCGACGTCCCGCTTCGTGAACTCCGAGGCGGTGGTCAACTCCGGCGGCAGCGCGGCGAACGTCGACGCCGTGTTCGAGGCTGAGGAGACGGGCCCCGTCCGCGCGAACGCCGCCACGCTGACCGTCATCGCGCAGGCCGTCTCCGGGTGGAACTCGGTGACGAACGCCGACGACGCGACGCTCGGCGAGGAAGAGGAGAGCGACGCCGCCCTTCGCGCCCGACGCGAGGACGAGCTCCGCGCCATCGGCTCGACGACGGTCGACGCCATCCGGGCCGACCTTCTGCGCGACATCGCGCAGGTCGAGTCGGTCAACATCCTCGAGAACGACACCTCGACGACCGACGGCAACGGCGTCCCGGGCCATTCGATCGAGTGCATCGTCTACGGCCCCGCGTCGCCGACGGCGGACGACAACCAGGCGGTGGCCGAGCAAATCTTCGCGAGCAAGGCGGCCGGCATCGGCACCTACGGCAGCACGACCCGGACCGTCGTCGACGAGATGGGCACGTCGCACTCGGTGAGCTTCACGCGCCCGAGCACCCTGCGCGCGTACGCCTGGGTCACCGTCGTCGTCGACCCGGACACGTACGCCGGGGACACCGCCGTGAAGGAAGCGATCTCGGCCGTCGCCGACGACCTCGGCGCCGGTGACGTGCTGCGCTGGACCCGCGCGATCGGCGCGCCATACGGCGTCGCGGGCGTCCTCGCCGTCACCGCCTACGGGCAGAACACGACCGGCACCCCGAGCGGCTCGCAGACCGACATCACGCCGACCATCCGGCAGCTCGTCTCCCTCGCGACGGTCGACATCACGGTGACGGTGGTCTGATGCCGACGCTTCCCCTCCCCATTCCCGGCGAGATGGACACGGCGCTCACCACGCCGTACGCCCCACTCGCCTACGAATCGGACCACGAGGGGACCGGCGTCGACCTGTTGCTCGAGCAGTTCCAGGGCAAGCCGTACGTGGAAGGGCTGCTCACCTCGTACCTCGCCCAGGTGCAGGACGTCGAGGAGTCCGTGTGGGGCGTGCTGCTCGCGGCGGACGTCGACCTCGCGCAGGACGCGCAACTCGACGGCCTCGGTGACATCGTGGGCGAGCCCCGGCGCGACCGCTCCGACGAGGACTACCGCGCGGCCATCCGCGTCCGCGTGCTCATCAACCGATGCAGCGGGCGGCACTCGCAGATCCTGGAAATCCTGCGCCTCTACCTCGGCGCCACCATCGGCGACGGGACGATCGAACTACGCGAGCCCGCGCCCGCCGCGCTCGCGCTGAACGTGTACCGCGTGCCGTCGTTGCCGGCCGACCTGCGCACCATCGCGCGGACCACGAAGCCCGCGGGCGTGAACTTGGACGGCCGATACGAGACGAGCGCGACGCGGCCCGCGCGCTTCGGCTGGTCCGGCGGCGCAGTCGCGGGCGTGACGGGACCAGACAACGGCTTCGGCTGGTCGCTCGACGACTCGGTCGGCGGCCTCTTCGCGGCGAGGATCTAAGATGGCCTACCCGGTAGCACCTACGAACCCGATCCCGACCGTCGCAACCGACGCGACCTACAACGCGCCCGGCGACGGCTGGGACGGCGCCGACACGAAGGTCGCCCCGTCGGTCACGGTCGAGACGCAGGGCTTCATCCCCGCCGAGCCCATCCCGGCCGACTTCTTCAACTGGCTGTTCTCGGTCGACTCCGAGTGGCTCACGTACCTGGAGGACTACGCCGACGAGCTGAAGCTCCAGAAGGTGCAGGGGCCCGCGTCCTCGACCGACAACGCGATCGCGCGGTTCGATGGGACCGACGGCAAGGTCGTGCAGAACTCGGGCGTGCGCGTCTCGGACTCGGCCGAGGTCGAGTACATCACGCCGCCGACGCGCACGGTCCTCGTCCCCGCATCGGTCCTCGTCACCGGCACCGACAACACGATGTCGATCACGGCGACCGGCGCCACGATGAAGACCGACAACATGAAGGCGTTCTTCGACCTCGGCGCGTACGTGCCGGGCGGGGCGACGGTCACCGAGTTGCGCGTGAGCGTGACGCCGGGCGCGGCGCGCGCGTCGAACGTCAACCGGATGACCCTGCGCATCGAGCAGGCGACGGGAACGGGCGCGACCGTCAACCAGCTCGAGGTCTACGACGACGGCACGACGAACGTGCAGGCAATCCTGAGCGGCGCGCTGTCGCTGACGCTCGACCGCACCGGGCTCCGCTACGTGGTCGAGGTCGAGGCGGGCGACGACGCCGCGACGAACAACGACTTCGTGCGGTTCTTCACGATCGTCTTCACCGACCCCGGCCCCCGCAACTTCTGAGGAGTCGTCATGACCATCACGACCAAGCCGACACGGACAGAGGGAAGCATCGGGGCGACCAAGACGGACCGGCGTCCGGCGACGGGCGCGTCGTGGGAGTGGAGCGCGGCGCAGATCAACGAGATCAGCGACCGCGTCGTCGAGCTGTTCGACGAGGTCGGACTCTCGGACGGGAGCAACGCGGGCAGCCTGAACGAGCGGGTGCTCACGCTCGAGGTCGACGGCGGCGGCGCGCTCGCTGCGTGGAATGGGGTGGACACCATCCAGTTTGACGCGCCGGTCACGTCCGGCTTCACGGGCGCGACGTGGGACACGTACGCGGTCAACGGGCAGCTCTACCTGCGGTTCTCGGCGACGGCCGGCAGCGCGGGGGACAGCTCGTTTCTGTGGTTCACGGACACCGTGCCGATGCGCAGCATGGAGGCGGAGGCGTTCGTCGGCGTGACGATCGTGACGAGCCCCGGCGACGGCATCTTCGGCGGGGTGGCGTTCGCGGGTGTCGACGGCGCATCGCCGCCGCTGGCGAATCTCGTGGCGCACGGGGTCGACCCGGCGGGCACGGCAAAGCTCGCGTGGGCATCGTTCAACGGCGCGAACCCGACCGACATCACGAGCGCGAACGCGGACACGGTGGGCACCGTGGGCATGCGTGTGCAGTGGACGGATGCCGACGTGGGCGTGCCGCCGGCGTACCTCGCGCGGATGCGGTCGAGCGGCAACACGGGCGGCTTCGTGGAGAAGCACGGGTTGCCGGGTCTGGTCGTTCTGCCTGCCGTCGACTCGGCGTGGAACAACGCGCAGCCGACCAAGATCGGGATCGGCGTGTACTGCGCGGGGGCGGCGAACGCGGTGGAGATTGTGTTTTCGGCGATTCGATTCGAGGCGAGGTGAACGCATGGAGTACGGCGAAATTCTCTCGACGGTCGGCGGCGGCAGCGGCATCGCGGCGGTGCTCGTCGTGGCCATTCCTCGGCTGCTCGACGCCGTGCGCTCGGCTCGACGCGACGACGCGAAGGGCACCGAGCTTGCGGCCGAGCTCGTGCGCGAGCGTGCCGACGAGCACCGCGAGTGCCGCGAGGAAGTGGCCGAGCTGCGGACCACGATCGCGGACTGCCAGCGCAAGCACGCGGAGACGGATGCGCGGGCTGCGGCCACGGAGACGATGCTCGCGGATCTGCGCGGCGTCGTCGTGTGGATGCAGACCCAGATCGAGCAACTGCGCCGCGACTCGCAGCGCGCCACCCAGGAGCCCGCAGAATGAACGCCAAGGCAATCAACGCAGTCGTCCCGCTGCTACTCGCGGCGGGCGCGATCGCCTGCTTCGTGACGGGCCGCACCGAAGCCGGGAGCGCCCTGCTCGCCGCCGTCGCGGCGCACCTTCTGCCGTCGCCCATCCCGCCGAAGGATGGTGCGCAGTGAAGCCCCGCGCGCAGCGTCGGTTCCGCAAGGCCGTGACCTGGCTCCGGCGCATCGTCGGCCTCGGCGGCCTGGTCGCCAAGCGCGACGACGTGAAGGAAGGGCTCCGCGTCGGGGCCGAGGTGCTCGAAGTCCTCGACCCGAACGAGAAGCAACTCCGGGACGAGTACGGCGTGCCGCCGGATCGGGGCGGCCGATGACCGGGCAGCACTGGTGCGCGCTCATCGGCGGGGGCCTGTGGTTCCTGCTCGTCGGCGCCGTCGTGGCGGCGGTGTTCAAGGTGCGGGGGGACTCGTGATTCGTGATCTCTCGTCGCTCCAAGTCGAGCCCGTGCCGCCCACGATGAAGCGGGACAAGAAGACGGGGAAGCTCGAGCCCGTCGAGCGCGTCCGCAAGATGCCGAACGGGCGCACCGTCCGGCGGAAGGTCGACGCCATCACGGGCATCACGCTCCACGCGACCGGCTGCTACTACAGCCCGAGCAAGCGCCTGCTCGCGCAGGGCATGAGCCGGTCGCAGGCCATCGAGGGGCGGGCGGTCAACGTGCACGCGCACATGACGTGCTTCGCGACGGGCAACGCCATCCTCGGCTACCCGCGCGACTGGTACGTCTACCACGGTCACGCCTTCTGCCCGACCGACGTCGGCCAGGAGCACGAGGGCGATTGGGGCGAGGACGGCGTGCCGACCGATGCGCCCGCGGGCTACTCGCTCGAGGCCGTGATCGAGGCGGGGCGTGCAGGCATCGCGTCGCACCTGGAAGCCCTGCCGAACATTCGCTTCATCCACCTCCACCGGCAGACGCGCGGCCGAAAGCCCGCGTGCCCGGGCCGCATCATCACGCGCGAGGTCGGCCTGTGGGCCTGCACGAAGTACGGCCTCCGCTTCGAGCCCGAGCGCACCGAGCGCGACGGCACCCCCATCCCGGCGAGCTGGCTCGCCTGACACCGAAAGGACCCTCGACAACATGGCTATCCAGCTCTCCACCGCAGTCCGCAACGCACGCCTCGACACGATCGAGTCGACCATCGGCGCCACCGCAGTTCTCCGCATCCGCACGGGCGCGGCCCCGGCCGACTGCGCGACCGCCGACTCGGGCACCGTCCTCGCCGAACTGACGCTCCCGTCCGACTGGATGGCGGCGGCCTCCGGCGGCAGCAAGGCCAAGAGCGGTACGTGGCAGGACACGAGCGCGAACGCCACGGGCACCGCTGCGCACTTCCGCATCTACGACAGCGGCGGCACCGTCTGCGGCATCCAGGGCACCGTAACGATCACGGGCGGCGGCGGCGACATGACGCTCGACAACACGTCGATCGCGTCTGGGCAGAACGTCACGATCACCGGCTTCACCCTCACCGACGGCAACGCCTGATGCTGCTCGTCCCCCAAGAGTGCTGCACGCGCGTGATCTCGAACGCCGGCATCGTCGGCACGGCGAACCCGTGGACGCAGGTGACGTCGAGCGGCTCGGCGAACACCTACGGGTCCGTCGTCGAGCTGATCTCGGCGGCGAACAACACGCAGGACTCGTGGGGGATCGAGGTCATCATCGTGAGCACGGGCGCGTCGACCGTGTCGTCCGAGACGTGCGTCGACATCCTCGCGGGCGCGGCGACCGAGGACAAGATCATCGACTCGCTGATCGGCGGCTTCGCCTACGCGGGCACGTCGATGCGGTATTTCTTCCCGCTCTACATCCCGGCGGGCACGAGGATCTCGGCGCAGGCCGCGAGCGCGGTCACGAGCAACGCCGTGCGCGTCGGCGTGTACCTGTACGGCAACGGCAACCCGCCGTTTCGGGTCGGCGGGCGCGTCACGACGTACGGCACGAAGGTGAACAGCGCGCGAGGCCAGGCGGTCACGCCCGCGGCGAGCGGCGGCACGGCGAGCGTCACCGAAATGACGGCGAGCAGCTCGCGCGATCACTTCTACTTTCTGCCGGGATTCCAGGTCGAGGCGGACGGCTCGATCGCCGCGGCGGGATGGGTGAACGTGGGGATCGGGGTGGGCGCGGCGACCGAGGAACGCATCGGCACCTGGTTCTATCCCAAGGCTACGACCGAGCAGATGTCCGGGCCGATGCCGATGTTCGGTGCGTTCCGCGACGTGCCGAGCGGCACGC
>Ga0315903_10006481_pt1 | contig 14927 bp, 25 predicted proteins | sample LakEriMetagenome_7_FD_203524 | JGI IMG/M metagenome (GOLD analysis project Ga0315903, IMG submission 203524) | Freshwater fungal communities from buoy surface, Lake Erie, Ohio, United States - Buoy 2 MA119 | ecosystem: Environmental > Aquatic > Freshwater > Lake | place: USA: Lake Erie, Ohio...
TCCTCGCGTTCAAATTGATTGTTCCATAATGCAACATACTTCAATGCTTGAAGTGTGCTTATACGTGCCTTTAATTGGTTATAGATTTGTAATTGCATTATGTAAATACCTTGTCTAATCGTTTAACTATTACCGCTTTTACTTTCTCGTTTAGGTTGTATGAGTCACCGATGAATTGTCGCTTGGGCATTTTAAAACCCTTGCCGCGCCCTGCTCTTAACCCATCATTGTGAACCTTTGCATAAATCAAATCTGTTTGGATTTTAACATTCAATGCCGACCTGTTTGGAACACGTATAATTGACCGCCTCAAATCGCCCGTTTTTACAAGTATTGCGCGTGTTGTGTCATCAACTACCTTACCGCTTTTGGTTCGGTATGTTTTTTTCTTTCTCGCTTTCCACTTCTCAACCGTTTTGTCATCAAACCCCTGCTTTCTAAAATTCTCAACAAAGAAGTTTTTGGCCGTGTTGCCTATTTCAACCACGGCATTTTCCAACGCTTTGCGCGCTTTCTTTTCTGCTCCTTTTAGATTGAATTTGTTTTGCTTTGCCATTGATTACGATGATAACGGTGGTAAATTCCAATTTACTTTAGCATTCGCTTTATCCTCTTTTGCAATATCAAAATACGGGTGCTTGTCTTTGCCCTTGGTCTTAAATACATAGCCATCAATGCCCGCATTCATTCTAAACAATGGTGGCACATCATCGGGCGGTGTGAACCCGCTCATATCTGTTAGCGGTTCTTCATCCTCGGCTAACTGCGCTACCCTGCATCTACACCTCCAACCGTTTGGTGGGTAGTATTGCTTCCAAAATGGGTCGTTAACAGGTCGCACGATGTTATCAAGTTGCTGATGCGTTGGCCTTACTCTGCCATCCCCAACCGTTTGATATTTCAACAACGGCAACACATCCTTGTCTATTTCTATGCGCTTCCAATCCGAGGCCATACGTGCCGATGCTTTGGCGGTTTGGTATTCGGCTTGTAAATAATCTTGATTGTACGTGCCAAATATCGGCTCGGCTGCACGTTTAAATGCGTAAAAGTTTGACTTGTACTCATCAACGGCTAACAAGGCGGTTAATGCTCTCGTTTGCTGATACGTTTTCGCGCCACTAAACACATAAATATTATTCAGCAAGTCGGCAGTCAACACCTCATCCACTACGGGTGCAAGGTCGATGCCATCCTTTAAATATTTGGCCGTTTTAAGGTAAATACCTTGCGGAAGTTGAGCAGGAGTTACGGCTCCTATCCATACATCGTTGCTCAAACGATTGAAGTCGTTTTCATCAAACGGTGTCGGTGGGTCAACTTCCTTATCTATATTCAATATGTCGCAGTACCCGCACATTAGCTGTATATGGCTCTTAATCGTTTGGCAATGTTTTCAACTTCACTTCCATTCGGTTCTTCTTCTTCATCCTGCAACTCAATGCCGTATTTATGCTCCAAATATTCATTCTCAAACTTAACGTACGGCATGAATGAAGCATCAATTTTGGCCTGCTCTGCTAATGGTAAACTTTCACTGTCATCGTACTTAAATGTGCATCCGGATAAATCGAACCCATTTCGGATCATCATCGGCACAAGTTGGTTCTCAATCACAAACTGCATCTTTAACGTGTCTTGTTTGGCTATCATATCAGCCACGTTCTGGTGTACGTTTGCACTGCCCGAATACGCCTTTTCATCGGTGGTGCCTGTTTGACCTAAGATTATCTTGCTAATTTCACTATTGCAACGCTCAACCATGTTATCAAACACTTGATACGCATCTGTTCGGCTTGCTTGCATCAACTCAATGTTATCGTTTAAATCTAACACTGCCCACGATGCTACACCCATGTTTTTAAGCATGTTTTCCATGTTCTTGCGGGTCATTTCATCCCTCACATCTGTTTTACCTATTCTAATAGGTGAGCCGAATACCTCTGCAAACTCTGCCCATGCTGCCATTGCGTTTTTTTTCCAAATTACATACGGTGCAAGGTACATCATTAAACCAAGGTCTCTTTTTTCGCCAACTCCAATACACCAATTATTATACGGTGCTTCATCAAAGTGCTTGCCCTCGGTAACGGTTGCTGTGTTGGTGCGTACCAAGCTAAATTCGGGTACTACGTAAATTCTCGGTATCAATTCAACACTTGAATACTTATCGTTCACTATTGCCCCGAATTGTACGCAGGAAAAACCCCAAAAGATACTATCAAGTGCTAAGTTTTGAAAGTCATAAAACCACTTTTGATTGAACAACGCTGTTTTAGCTTCATCACATTCACCATCGGGTCCGTAAACCATAAACTTCTTGCACAATATCTTTGATTTACGTTGCAACATTGCACTTTGAACCTGCCCATCTAACACGATTTGCTGATACGTTTGCATCAACAGAAAACGGTTAGGGTACATCGGTGACTCTGCTGATTGTAAAGCTATGTTAAAGCGTGTTGCATCTTGCCTAACACGTTGCAACTGCTGCTCAAAGTCAATCGTTTTGCGGATGTTGGCCTTTTGAGGTTGAGGTTTATTAAAGTTGAATATATCGTTATACCATGCCATTACTTAAAGAAATTATCTTGTTTGTCCAAACTATTACCGTAACGGATGCTAAAGCCCTCACTATCTGCTGTGTTAATGTTCAACACCTCGGCAGTATCTGTACCGCTTGCCCATCTATCAAGTTGGTCCAATGCTTCACGGTTGCGCTCAATTCTCAAATCGGGAATGTTACGCGGGTTAATACGTGCGTGCAAATTATACAAGGTCATATCCATTGCCAACTCAACAAACATTGGGTATCTGTTATCGCCCACTGTCCAATAAGTTGCGTTAGTTGTGGCATAACCTATCATCGGTGTCCAATATGCTGTTAAGGTCAATGCTTTGTTTGTGCTTGCTGCAATAGCCGTGTACACATAGCCGTTAGTGTCAGTAACGATGTCGCTTGTTGAATATTCGGTCTTGTTATCCCAACGGTTGAAGTCATTTACGTGTGTAATCACTTCGCCTGCTATCACTCGGTCACGTGTACGGTAGTGGCGGCTGTTTGAATAGGCATCCATCGTGCCAAGTTCAATGTCAACCATGTAACGCTGCACTAACTTGGTGCGCATACGTGAAATGGCCTTAACCTCGCTATCGTACAAGTTCTGCGGGTTATTCTCGGTAATTTGATTGAGGTCAACCGTTTGAATTATTGAAAGATAGTCGGAGGTTTTAAGAAATCGTGCCATGATGCGAAATAATAAATAAAATTTCGATATTGGGCAAATATGTAACTAAAATCTTGATGCTGATTTCCATTCTGCATCTCTACCAACAACAACAAGCGGTTTGATGATGCCTGTTTGAAACCTTGCGTATTGCGATGGGAATACGGATGTGATTAAGTAGCGTGTTAAATCTACAATGTGACCATACGGTTGATAACTTACTTTGGTCACAGGATCGGTTACGGTTTTCTTGTCAACTTTACCATTCTTATCTTCTTTGGTATTCTCAAAGTCAAGTATTGCCACTCTGCAAGTTTCATCAACGGTAAACGATATGCCCTGCTCATTGTAGGCAAGTATCGCATTGAAGAAGTCAGCACTCGGGCGCACATTCGGGTTTGATTTGGCAACTCGCCTAATCGGTTTAACTTCATCAAGTTCGTTTATTAGTAAGCGGAATAGGTCAAAGCCCTTTTCTTGCTTTACATCATCCTTTTGCGAGGTGCTATCCCCACAAACATAAACATGACCGTTGTGCTTCCAATGCCGTAACCTTTGCAGTATTGCCCTGCCCATTGCTTTAACCGTATTGTCTGGGTTCTTTAACGCTATGCAATCAATCATTCTTATTTCATTTTCATCACTCACTTGGAATACACCACAAGGAAAGTATGGGTTAACGTTTTCATCAAAGGAAAGCCAAACGGCAAGTGAGGGGTCGTAGGTTACAATACCGGTATGCTTAACAGTTGACCAACTTTTTAGAAACTCGCCACCGAAATCGACCTTGCCCCATTCGCCAAGGACATAAACTTTGTGCAAGTTTGGGTTAGCTTTCACTCGCTCTGTTAAGTGTTTGATGTAATCAGCATCAAGAAACGCATTGTCCTTGTAAGTTGTATGCAACACATAAGTATCATCATCTGGAGCATCAAAGAACCTGCGCTTTAACCAATGCTGTTCACTTATTGGGTTGAATGTAATTATGAATTGCTTGTAGTTGCTTGTTTCGCCCCTTACCCTTAACTCTAATTGGTTAAAGTCCAATTCATCTAATTCGGTTGCTTCCTCGCACCAAACCGAAGTAATACCTGCAATAGATTTGATTTTCTCGGCATCATCCATCCCTGCACAAAGTATCTCGTTGCCTGTTGGTGTATGAGTAAAGCGCATTTCGGACTTGTTGATGACAAACTCGGAATAAATATCGTATTCAAGTAGCTTATCAATCAACAACTGATATATTGAATTACGTATCGTGGTGGCTACCTTGCGGATGCACAATATACGATGATGGCGCTCTGTTGTGGTTCGCAAGATTATCTTTTGGATAGCTGCGATTGATTTGCCAGAGCCAATCAGCCCGCCCCGCCTTTCAATACCAAGTATCTATGTTGGCTTAAAAGTGCGGGGCGATAGCAGTTATTTATTTTCATTGTCTATAAATTCAACTTTCCATAGGCGTAACTTCTCGCCTTGTGTGGTCAAATCAGCGTTAACAGATGTCGGTATCAACTTTGCAGCCAACTTGTAAAACTCGGTTGTGTTTTCCTTTGCCCAAGTTGCAAGGTTTGCATTCTTATCGCCCTGCAGTTCATTGAATGCAATCTCAAATGCTTCCTTAACCGATTTGGTCAGTTTGTTTTGCGCTCCTTTCGGTTTGCCGCTATTTCCTTTAGTAAAACCCATTTTTAAGTGTATTTTCGTGTATTTTTCACGTTTTTCACCCCACAAAGATACAAATTAATTCAATATTCCAAACTTTCACTTGTTCGGCATTATCGAACAACTGATTAAATATAACCTAATCTTTTTAAACAACTGCTGCATTTCCTGTTATACTTATCACTTTCATATTTTATTGGCGGGTAATATCCATTAGCAGTTTCTTCAAATTCGGCATAACAATCTCCATCGGAACAATAAATCAATAGTCCATTGCCTTTTTCATATGTCATCAAAATTAATTCTTCTTCTTCTTTCATTTTATCTTTATTTTAATATGCTCAAAATATCTTCCTGCACCCCCTCAAAACTTTCCGCAATGATATACACACCCCCATCTGCTTCGAGTGCTGCCTTGCGCTTTAATTGGTCGGGACTTATTCGGTCGCCAGGCGCTTTCACCTCAATAGCTATCAATCTGCCGTTAATGATCGCCTGTATATCTTCCATGCCCTTGTTTAAACCCTTTATGTAACCGATACCTTTACGGTATCTGCCCTCGCTACTTATGCGCCTTGCTGAATTGCAGTTGTGTACAAGTTTTAAGTAGTCAATAATCAAGTCGGTAAATCGATTGGTGTTGAACGCATCCTTGGTAACTTTGTGTTGCAGGATTTCACTCACCGGCAAATCCAAATGGTTTGTTTTCAATTCAGTTTTGCGAACCTTAACGATTTTCTTCTTGGTTAAATTATACCTCTCAATTGGCAAGTATTGAAAGCTATGAGCAGAATACTTTGACCGCTTTGCTTCGTGGTTTAATTGCTCAAATTCGGTAATGGTGAGGATGTTAAAATTCATCGGATGGTTGCAAAGATACATTATTTGGTTGTTCACTTTCATTGAGCGTGTAAAATTTTGTTAACTCGCCCTTAAACCCAAGTAAGATATTATCATCCGTGCTGCCATTTCTATGTTTCAATATCATCACGCTTGCCTTGCCTACGGTGCTGTTTCCTTTGTCATCCTCATAAATCGAGTATGCTTCGGGTCGGTAAATAAACATCACAAGGTCGGCATCCTGCTCCAATGAACCAGACTCGCGTAAATCCGATAGTTGTGGAATTCTATCGGCACGTTCTTCAACCTTTCGGCTCAACTGCGATAGTGCTATCACAGGAATATTCAAATCTTTTGCAATTGCTTTAAGATTTCTGCTGATATAACTGATTTCCTGCTCGCGGCTATGAACATCAGCACCTTTGCCAACGGTCATTAGTTGCACGTAGTCAATCACGGCCATTTTAACTCCTTTCTCGCGTACTAATTTACGCAATTTTACTTTCAACTCAAATATACTTAACCCTGCGGTATCATCAATATAAATCGGTGCGCTTGCTAACTTTTGGCATTTAATATGATTAAACTCAACCTCATCACGTGTCAATCCAACACGCATGTATCGCTCCAACGCAATTCCTGTTTCGGCCGATTGCAACCTATGTGTTAACTGCATGGCAGACATTTCTAAACTGAAAGCGGCCACAGGTTCGTTAAATTCAACTGCTGCATTGCGGATGAAATTTAACATCAATGATGTTTTACCCATGCCCGGTCTTGCTGCCAATATCACAAAGTCGCTCGATTGCCAACCGCCTGTAATTTTGTCAATCGGTGGAAAACCTGTTGGTATTCCGCTTATGCCGTGTCGGCTAATTATGTTATCGTTTCTCTTTTCACTTTCATAAAACAAGTCAAGCATGGTGTTGACCTTGCCAACGGCCACAAACTTCTCAACTTTGTCAAGCATCTGCTGCCCCATTTCAAGCACGTTAAAGGCATCGGAAGCATCCGAATAGCTTTCTTTGGCTATGCCGAGTGATAGCATTATCATTGACCGCTTAACATACTGCTCTGCTAATATTCGTGCATGGTATTCAATATTGACTGATGATGATACTTTATTCATCAATTCAGCAATATACACTCTGCCACCGATATACTCCAACTTATTCATGCGTTTAAGTTCATCAATAACGGTAAACAAGTCAATGCCCCTGTTGTCTTTATACAGGTTCATGGCTGCTCTAAATATGGCCGCGTTGCTTTCATTATAAAATGACTCATCTGTAATGATGTCAAGTATCTGCTCAATGGCCTGTTTGTTGGTCAGTATTGCCCCAAGTACGGCTTGTTCTATCTCTGGTGATTGCGGTGGTAGTTGCTGCTTCATCGTTTGCCAAAATTAAGTGTTGTTTTTACATCGCTTGGTGCCTGTTTCTTCTTTGGCATCGGTTTTAAGTGTGGGATGGTATTAATTATAGTTTGCTGCCAATCTGTTATCGGTTTTCCAAAGCCATTGCGCCATCCTGCCCTTACCCAAGTATCATATTTTGCCGCAATGGTATCTTGTAGCTTATCGAAGTCAATATCTAACCCTTTGCAGAACAAAAGAAAATCCTCGCGGGCGGGCGTGCCTATTTTATCACTCACACTATCATTTTCACTTACACTTACATTATCACTTACACTAACACTTACATTTAGGGTTTCAATTGGCTTTTTATTGGTTTCCGAAAAAGCCAACCCTTTTTTTGGGTTTTCTTCGGTTTTAGAAAAACCCAACCCTTTTGTTTGGTTTTCTTCGGTTTTTGGTCTGCCGCCTTTTTTTCCGTTTTCGGATGCCTTTTTTACACGTTCCTCGTAATTGGTCATATTGCGTATAAGGTTTGGCTCAATAAATGACCATACCAACTCAACAAGCGGGTCGGATAAATCAACATTGTCATCGGCATGAAACTTAAATAGGTTTGATAGTATTATTGCCTTTTGCGTATCGTTTAGTTTAGATATGGCAGGCCACCATTCCGAACGAATTATAAATGTATCTTTCATTATCTGTATTGGTTTTGTTTATACTTAAACCCATCAACAACCATTGCCTTTTGAACAGCATGGTAAATTGTTTCTGCCCAAATGGTTAACATTTGACCGCTTGGGGATTGAATGCGAAATATTTTCATAATTATTGTTTTTTATATTTTGAATTTAGTATCATTGGTGTTGTATTTATCCATTTTATTGAATGGTGTATTCTTTTGTGAGAAGCATTCATCATTGAAATACTTACATTGCTTGGTTGCATCAGTACGGTTGTAAATGATTTTATATAAGTTCCTTGTAGCTTGTAAATATCACTCATTCCACTTTTTTGAGTTTGGCTATCTTTTTGATTTATTGCAAATACAGGTATCGTTAAAAAAAGTCCACCCATTCCTGCAAGTGTCGTATAGGTATTTACATCTTCATTAATTGAGCCAACAAACCTAAAAGGTCTTTCAGTTGAGCAGAAAAATGAGTTCATACATTTTCTCTTTGCAAATCTATAAACACCTTTCCCATTGTCAACACCTCCAATAAAATCACCTGTTTGAGCAAAGCAAATTGATAGAGCAGAAGTGCTTTTATAAAAAGAGAACATCAAATCAAAAATTTTATTTATATCTTTAGATAAAACTTGCCCTTTTGTATCGCTAAACTTATAAATAAATTCGTAGTAATCATCATCAAGTTGAATAAAGTATTTATATCCTAATTGTTCAGCTAATTCAAAACAGTAATTTCTTGCGTGAACAATAACCTTTCTGTTATCAAAGTTATTAGCTTCATCTGTTTTGTCAGCCATTGCTTTTTTATCAAATACCATTACATTTTCAACCCCGAAGTTCTTTTGATATTGTTCAATACATTTATCTTCATTATCAATTACGAAATAAACTTTGCCTTTATATCCGCATTTTAATAATGTTTTATATGTCAATACATTGTCAGGTCTGCCATGTGTCAGTATAAATACTGCAAAATCTTTATTCTCCATATTCAGTGAGGTATTGATTTCTAATTTCATCACATAGTTTTACATAACCGTATTCAATAGCTTTTTCAAAGTCAATTATAACTAATGCACTTCGTTCCATTAGATTTTGCATTTCTTTACTTGAATGAGCGTAATAATCAGCTATTTTCTCATAATTAAAAACCATGTGACGGGCTGCCGCTTGTTTTAAAAACTTTTTTTCATCAATAGGCAATTTGCTTTCATCAATTTCTCTAACTAATCTATCAAATTTAGACCTATCACACAATTCAAGGATGTGCGGTTTTATATTTTTAGGTTCATAAATAGGTGCTTCAATCTTTGATGAATACTTTTGTTCATCTTGATTTGGGGCAAACTCTTTACCAAATAAATTTATTTGTTTCATATTTTCATTGTGTATAAATAAAAAAGCCCATCTAACTTCCTGCAGGGTTCGACTTCTGCAGTCCATTAAATAGGCCAATAAGGTTATGTTTCTATAATGTCGAACCGAAACAATGATGCAAATATACTAATTTATTTTAAGTATGCAAGCGGCCTATCGAATTTCGCACCGCTATATCATACCGCTCCAACCACTCCCTACACTCAACAACCCTCTGTATAATCTGTTGCTCAATGGTAACATCACGTTGCACCTTATACGCTACCCAACGTTGGTCAGCAGGTATATCATCGTAACTGACCTCAACTCCGTAGTTAGCTTCTTCGGGTGTGTTGAGCAGGCCGTGAAACACCACAAAATTCGGCTTATCCCATAGCATCATATAACCGCGCCCTTGCCACTCGTAGTCCTTATCAATGCCACTCGTAACGGCATCGTGTAGGGTCTTGATTGACCACGCGGCTTTGACATCGATGATTGTGTCGCGTGTCACAACATCAGCCGTTCCAACAATGTACTCATTGTGCATCGTGATGGTGTTCTTCTCGGCCATTCCGAGGTTCAACTGCTCGGCCATAAAGTCAATCAAATCAAGTTCAACCATGTTGCCCTTGTCAAAATACTTGCTGCGGATTTCTTCTCGATCGTTTGCGTACCATTCCTTTAAATAAGTAGTGCAAGTTTCGGGTAATTTAGGGTTGTTTTTCTTTTCGATTAAGTCAATTAACTCAAGTTCCATATTGGCAGTTAGTGGCTTAAGTCCTAATTTTTTTCGCTCAACTAATTCGTTTAACTTTATCGTTTGATTATCTGTTAATCCAACGTGGCCACTTATCTTACCGATTTGGCTGCAATGTATTTGAAATAGCTTATCCATTGGTCAACTCGGCCTCCATTTCCGCAGTCAAAGTGTACTTCTTCTTAATCGCCTCAAGCGTAACCGAACCCGCAGCGATTGCCGCCTTGGCTTTGGCTAACGTGTCGGCAGTCATTGTCGGCTTGGTCGCTGGCTTTGTTGACACCCTAACGGCATCGTGTACTTCCCCAAACGCACGGACTTTCTCGGTTGTAAGCACTATCTGCTTGCCTATCCATTCCTCAATGAATGGTGAGTTGTGTAGCTTGGCAATGCGCTTCAAGTTAGTAGCGTTAGCCACCATCGGCTTGCACTCGGCAAAGTGTATGGTGCAGCACTCGGACTCGCCACCCTTGCCATCGTGTACCATTTCCTTGGTTACTTTGGCAATAGTTACGGTCTTGTCGGCATCAATTAAATCCCAACCGCCAATGTAGTTGGGGTTGCGTAAAACTTTGTAATGTGTTTTTGTGTTCATAGGTTTTTGTTTGTTTTAGGGGGTTAGTATTAGTTTAAAATAAATTATCATCACTCAATCCTTTGGCATCCACCGGCACATTCTCGGTGCGGTCAATTTTCCAACCCTCAATTGAATTGAAGTATTTAACGCTGCCATCCTTGCCTTGGTATTGCTTGCCTCGTAGGTTATAGCATACGGTTACGTTGTCGCCCACCATGTACTTGTCGAGCATCGTGCATTTGTCCTGCGTAAATTGAATTGTGATGTGTTGCGGGTATTTGTCGGCAACGGTGACAACTATTTCACGCTTGGCGAAGTTGTCGTTTACTTGTTGTGTGTTGTAAAGTTCTCGGATTGTTCCTGTGATTGTGTTCATTTGTTTTTAGTTGTTTATTGTTGTTTTGAATATTATTAATAATGTCGATGCAATCTTGTGATATCTGGATAGTTTTTTCCATAGGTGCGTTGTAGCACAATGGATTGGCTTCGCGCATATCTAACGCAACGGCATAGGCATCCTCGTATGACTCATACATATGAACGTGAACGGTTAAAGTATTTTCGCCATAAGTTAATTCATCAACTGCAAAAATAAAATACTGCATAGTATGATAGTTTTCAGTAATTAAAATTTCAGTTGTTTCATTCTCATCTGCACAATGTGTTGCACACAAATATACCCTATCCTCTGGCAATCCTTTATGGTTAAGAATTTTGTGTGTTAATTCATCAATGTTGCTGAACTCAAATTGTTCGATGTCCTTGTGTTCGGACAAGTCGGAGATTGCTAAATGTAGCTTGTAATTTTTCATTTGTTTTAAATATAAAATTGGTTAATAATTCCTGTAAATAATTCGTTCGGCAATGCCTTGGCATCATCACTCACGTTGGAGTATTCGTGTTCAGTCCAATGCTCATCACCTTGGCTGCGGTTGACACTTTTTACCGACATTGTGATGCGGACATCCGTGCGCCCCTCGAAGTGCGTTAAAATCTTATCTAATAGCTGCGTATTTAACTCGCTGCAATCTGCTGACCACTCGGCAATCAAGCCAAGTTTATCAAGTGAGTACCACACATCTATCATAGCACCTCATTGATTAAAGCGTTAAACTCGCTAATGGTCAACTGCCCACATCCGCGCACGGTTAGCAGTTTGCCCTCGGTTAGGTCCTCAACCGTGTCGAATTTCGCAGTTGCTTTGTTCAGCACGTTAATCAAACGTTTGCTCATACGGTGCTTGTTGTACTCGATGAATGAGCGCAATGGTGTGCGCCCGATTTCGCTATCTATCTGCGCCCGGTATTGTTGGCAGATGAGTAGTGCCTTGTTGTAGTCGTTAAGCGTTATTTTGCTCATTGTTTGTTAATATAAAGTGAACGAATTTAGGATTGTCGATGTAATCTTTACCTGCAAGGTGTATGGTTTCAACACCACTTGCACATAGCTTAATGATGTCATCGTTTTCTTTGCTTTCCCACGCAGCTATTAACTGCCCTGTGGTGTCATAAAGGTAGTAGTAATCAGTATCGCTTTCGTACTGTAATTTTTCAAGCGTGTCTGCATTGAGCCACGTTGTTAGTGTTGTTGTAATTGTTGTAATGTTCATAGGGTTTGTTTTTGATTAGGGTGCAAATATGGGGTTTAATTTGATATGTATTTGTTAAGATTTGTTAAAAGGTTAAGTTAAAACTATACCTGCTTGCAATAAGCATTGCTCAATTTCATCAATTCCTTTTTTGCCAATATGCCTAAAATTGCGCAAATCGGCTCTCGTATAATTTTTTAAATCACCAAGTTTATTAATATTATTTTGTTTCATAATATTAGTAATTTTAGCGCACAAACCTGCGTCATAAATATAAGTATTTTCATCCAAAATCAAATGAGTAAACTTCTTATCTTCCAATGCTGCTTTCATTCTATCAAGTTTCAAATAAACTTGTTTTTTATAATTGTTAACTGTTTCTATTGCTTTTAAAAATTCTTCTTCTGTTATCATTTTTTATTAATTTTTAAAGATTAAACCTCACTCATTATAGTCACCACCCTCATCCCCGACAACCGTGCCAATTCAACATTCTGCTTTATCCTGTTACGGAATGCTTCGGCTTGGTGTACGCTTGTGAAATCATCATCTAACTTTGACACTTTGCGCTTTAACCGCTCGACAACATCGCTGATAATATCAACCACATCGTGAATAGTTGTGTTGTGTACCATTGCAATTTCGGTTGTGGTTAAGCCGTTGTTGTATTGCAGCCACATATCCCAATGTTTAATCTCAATAGTTGCAGGTCGGATGCTATCCCGGTACGCATCACACACCACTCGGATTGCTTTGCGTGTTTTAGGTTTAGCCATTGGCCACCTCCTTTCTCCAATTGATTAAGTGCTGATGCAACTCATTAAAGTTGTGGCATCTACGTGGCTGTGTTAATTTCGCACCTGCTTTGGGTTTAATAGCCGATGCCGTTGGAATGTGGAAGAAGATAGCTTGCATCCATTCCTTTGCGCTGAATTGAGCGCGTAATTCTGTTAGTAGGTTCATAGTTTTATTGTTGTATAAGCGTTAATAATTAGCGGGTAGCGGGTAGTTAGGCGTAATGCTAAGACAGCCCTCCGAAAATGTGAGCGATTACATCAACAGTCCAACCATTTCCAAGCATTGTGTATCTATGAATGTCTGACAAATCACAATTTGTATAATCAATAGGTACTGTTTGTAATTTTTCACATTCATTAGGAGTTAGTTTCCTAATCTTACCATTCTGTAACAATCTAATTGAATTATGATGTGGTAAAGTAAGTGTTGGACATTTTCTATCTAATTTCACTTTCTTGTTGTACACATCTATACAGGCTACGTTAGGTGCGTTTTCGATATTTACTTTTTTAAGTAGCAACTCTGTATTCTTTTCTTTTAACCAATACTTTTCATCAAAAGGTTCATCTAAAATATCCTCAATAAAAATACCTTTATCTTGTAATTCGCTTACAGGAATGTTAGTCCAATACAATCTCTCTCTATTTTGTGCAGATACAATATTTGAGTTTATTTTTATTGGTTTACAACCTAATTCACTTGAAATTATATCCTGCCATTCTTTTTTCATTTTTACATTTTCAAGTAAAAAGTATTTCGGATTACATTCTTTTAATAACCTTACATATTCGTAAAACAATCCGCTTTTACCTTCAAACCCACTTCCGTTACCTGCATTTGAAAAAGATTGACAAGGGCTTCCACCTATCAATAAATCTACTTGCGGTAAATCCGTGCCTTTAATATCGGCAACACTTCCAAGTTGTATTGTATTAGGATAGTTGTGTTGTGTTACTTTTATGGCGTGTTTATCAATCTCCGAAGCATAATATTTGCCATAGGAAATGCCTGCCATGTTGAGTGCAATTTGTCCGCAACTCATACCATCGAACAACGAAAGCACTACGCCTAACAGCGGTTTGCCAAAATGCGGGGTTTCGTGTTCCAAATTAAGTTTATCGTTCATATCAAATTTTGTTTTTCAAATTAAGTTTAGTGCTGTAAAGCCCGCACTTCGGCAAGCCGCAAAACGTTAATCAATCCCCATCCTCATCATTTATCCTTTTAACAACCGCTTTATATTCGGCAGTTGCTTTGAGTTTTTTAACGTATTGTTTTATTTGCGCTCGGTACATTAGCGGTATTCGTATGCGCACGGCAGGCGGCTCTAATTTGCGCCCTTGGTTTCTGTCGGAGTGTGGTCGTATCATTTCTTTGCGTTATTACGTTGTGATGTTGCTGCCCAAGTGAGCGTTGCTGTTGTGAAGATTAGTAATAGGATTGTTGCCATAGTTATTTGTTTTAAAGTTAAGCAGTGTAGGATGCTGCGCCCCGTGGGTTGGTTTTAGTATTTTTTTATTTTAATTCTTCTATCGTATTCTCCATTTACATACACTGCATATACTTTGTAGCTATAACCACTAAAATTTTCTATCTCAACTAATTTTTCATTATTAGCAGGAGTATAAAATTGTAAAATGTTGTTTGTGTTGTTTCCGTTTTGTTTGTTTGCTGTTGTCATAGTTATTAGTTTTTTAATTTGTTGGCACAAATATCAACATAAAAACAATACCTAATTGTTAAAATTTGTTAAAACAAAAAAAGCAGCTCATTTCTGAACTGCCCTTTAAAACAAATTTTACGCCCTATGAAAACGTGGTCAAATATAGTAATTAATTCAATATTGACAAAATAAATATCATAACCGCCCCTAATACCGCAATACGCTTGTGTCTGCGCTGTTTGCGTATCTCTTTATGTTGAGCTACTATGAGCGTTGAGTCGGCAACAATTACGCTATCTTTAACCGCTATCTCAACTTCTTTTATCTGTATCAATGTATCGCATTCTTGCACCACCAACTGAATGAATGTATCACACTCGGCAGGTGCAATGGTGCGAATGTACT
>Ga0315903_10006483_pt1 | contig 14922 bp, 10 predicted proteins | sample LakEriMetagenome_7_FD_203524 | JGI IMG/M metagenome (GOLD analysis project Ga0315903, IMG submission 203524) | Freshwater fungal communities from buoy surface, Lake Erie, Ohio, United States - Buoy 2 MA119 | ecosystem: Environmental > Aquatic > Freshwater > Lake | place: USA: Lake Erie, Ohio...
GCTGGTTCGAGCCGATCGCCGACAGCTACGGTCGCCTGCTCGTCGTGAAGGGGCCGCGGTGGGAGGAGGAGCGGGACGACGCCCGCTTCCGCGGGCTCACGAAGCGGGTCACGATCCGCCGCGTTGCCTCTTGGCCGATCCGCGGCCGCGACCACGAGAGCGTGCTGCTCGAGATCCGGCCCCGCGCGGGGTGAGCCGAGGTTCAGCGGTCGCATTCGATCGCCGCGCGTTCACGAGGCTCGGGGCTGCCCATGCCCCATCGCCGGACGCTCGCTACGGGCTCCGGCCCTCCGCTCGCTCGATGCTGACTGCGCTCCGCCATCCTGGCTGCGCTGGTCAGCAACGCCGGCTCCTGGGCACGGGCAGCCCCTCGCTGCATCCACCCCAGGCAGGTGATTCCGGAAAGGGGGAGCAGCCGGATCGGAGGCACGCGCAGGAGCCGGTGACACTTGTGGACGCCGGGCACCGACATTCCGTTAGAGATGCGTACTCACAAGTGCCGCCGGCACCGAGCATGTCTCCGGCCGGCTGCGGTGCCGTGACGCCGCGCGAGGCCCGGATGTGAACCCGATCAGAGGTTCATGCCCACGTAGCCACCGGCCGCGTCGCTGGCGGCCTGTTCGCGGGCCAGACGCTCGAGAGCCCGGGAGAGATCACCCGCGGCGATGTAGCGGTCGAACTCGATCTCGACGGCATGCTTCGCGGCCAGTTTGAGCCACTCGACGGCCGGCTGCGTGAGCCAGTCGCAGGTTTCCTGGTCGAGAACGACGTCGAGTTCGCTCCCGATGGTCTTCGCGTCGGCGGCGTCGGTCAGCAGCGTTCCCTCGAACCGAAATCGCACCCAACCGATGGCGGGATCGTTCGTGAAGCGAAACGTGCACCCGCCGTCACTCAGGTAGTAGGCGTTGCGGGTGCCGTGGGAGGCGACGGCCCGCTGCATCCGCTCGAGCCGGGCCCGGTAGACCGGCGAGGCATCGAGCGGGATGTCGAACCGGGGAACGCTGCGCAGTGGCGTACACTCGAACGTGATCGCGACGGCTGGAGACGAAGAGGTGTCGCTCATGGTGATCGCAGTGTATCGCGGACTGGCCCTGGCGGCAGCAGCCCTGGCCTGCGCGGGCTGCGGTCGCGGCACTGCCCATCCCCGCCCGCTGGTCGCCGCGGAGGCGGCCACGGTGCGGGTCGCCGAGACCAGGCCGCTGATGGGTGTCGCCTGGACGATCACCGTCCACGCCCGCGACCAGGCGAGCGGCGAGCGGGCGATCGTCGCGGGCTTCGCAGAGGCTGAGCGGCTCGACCGCATCCTCTCCGACTATGACACCGAGAGTGAGCTCTCGCGGCTTTCGGCGGCAGCGCCGACGCCGAAACCCGTCCGCGTCGGCGACGACCTCTGGAACGTGCTGGAACGGGCCGACACGATCCGCGGGCTCACCGACGGGGCCTTCGACATCTCCGTCGGGCCGCTCACCACGCTCTGGCGGCAGTCGCGCCGCTCCGGCCACCTGCCCCGGCCCGACAAACTCGCCGCCGCCCGCGCTGCCGTCGGCGCAGGGGCCATCGTGCTGGACCGCCAGACCCGTACGGCAGCACTCTCGCGGCCACGCACGCGGCTCGATCTGGGCGGAATCGGCATGGGCTACGCCGCCGACCGTGTGCTCGCGGTGCTCGCAGCCCGTGGCATCGCTTCGGCGATGGTCGACGCATCGGGCGACGTGGCCGTATCGGCCGCACCCCCGGGAACCGACGGTTGGCGGATCGAGCTGGCCTCGATGCCGGGCGACGTGCCGCACGAGATGGTCCTGCTCCACGACGCCGCGATCACGACGTCCGGCGACGCCCGGCAGTTCATCGAGATCGACGGCCGACGATTCAGCCACATTGTCGACCCAACGACCGGACTCGGGGTCGCCGGACCGGCGGCTGTCACCGTCATCGCCCCCGACTGCACGACGGCCGACGCGGTCGCCACGGCGGCCAGCGTGCTGGGCCACGATCGGGGGCCGGCCATGATCGCACGGTTTCCCGGAGTTTCGGCCCGGTTCGTCTGGCGGAATGGGGAAGCCTCACACGCTTCGGTCACGCCTGGTTGGCCAGGCCGCTGACCGGCAGACAGCCCGGCTTGCCCAGCCTCCCTGCAGACAGTCCGAGTTTGACGATTGCTCCAAGTTTGCGGGCAGCGCGGGCCGATACCTGACGTGCTGCCGCTGCGCCTCGGTGCACGCGGTGCGGACACGGAGTCGGGGGGCGACGTGTCGGGAAGCCGCCGCTTTCACCAGCGGCGAAGTCCCCCCGGGCGCAGCGGCGGCATTTCGAGCCAGGTTTCGACCACGAGACCGCCGGCCCCAGCCGGCGCCCCTGCCGTGCCGCGACTCGCCAAACAACTCTGGGTGGCCATCACGAGCCTCACGCTCGTGGCCAGCGGCTGTGCGCCGCGGCAGCCGTTCTACTTCTTCGAGGACGGCGACCTCTCGCACTACGTCGGTGCGATCCAGAAACTCGAGTATCCAGACAGCGACCAGCCTCCGCTCGACGAGGCCTCCGGCACCACCGAGCCGCTGACGCTCTCGAACCCGTCCTTCGACAACATCTGGGAACTCTCGCTCGAGGAGGCGATCCGGACCTGCCTCGAAAACGGCAAGGTGCTCCGCAACCTCGGCGGCCGGTTCGGCAGCTTCGGGGGTCCGCGGCCGCAGACCGGCGAGCCACCGGTGTCGCTGCTCACGAATCCGCAGATCACGCCGAGCATCTACGACCCGGCGATCGTGGAAACCGACCCGTTCCGCGGCGTGGAGAGCGCCCTCGCCCTGTTCGACGCCCAGGTCTCCAGTTCGCTGACGTGGGAACGGATCAACAGGCCGCAGAACTTCCAGCGGTCGGTGGATTTCGTGTTTCCGCAAAACCTCCAGGGCGACCAGGGCAACTGGACGAGCGGCATCCAAAAGCGGACCGCGACCGGTGCGACATGGGGCTTCGCCAACTCCACGCTCTACGACAACAACAACGTCAGGTCGCGCGAAGTTCCGTCCATGTGGACGACTAACTACGACTTCACGTTCAACCAGCCGCTCTTGCAAGGCGCCGGTGTCACCTACAACCGGATCGCCGGCCCCGACTTCTTCGACAACCTGTACGGCCGGCCGAACTTCCGCGGCGTGCTCCTCGCGAGGATCAATGCCGATATCTCGCTGGCCGACTTCGAGGCGGGCGTCCGCAACCTCGTCAGCGACACCGAGCAGTCATACTGGGAACTCTACTTCGCCTACCGCAACCTCGAGGCCCGCAAGGCCGGCCGCGACAGTTCGCTCGAGGCCTGGCGGAAGGTTCACGCCCTCTACGTCGAACAGTCCCGCGGCGGCGAGGCCGACAAGGAGGCCCAGGCCCGCGAGCAGTACTTTTTCTTCCGGAGCGAAGTGGAGCAGGCACTCACCGACGTCTATCGCTGCGAAAACCGCCTCCGCTACATGATGGGCATCTCGGCCAGCGACGGCCGGCTGATCCGCCCGTCCGACGAGCCGACCACCGCCCGAATCTCGTTCGACTGGCAGCAGTCACTGGTCGAGGCCCTCTCCCGGTCGGCGGAGCTCCGCAGGCAGAAGTGGGCGATCAAGCAGCGGGAACTCGAGCTCGTCGCCGCCAAGAACCTGATCCTGCCGCGACTCGACATGGTGGGCCGCTACCGGTTCCTCGGCATGGGTCAGGACCTGATCAACCAAAACTACAATCCGTACGAGTCGAACAACATCGACCCGCTGCGGGGATCCGACGCGTACTCCACGCTGTTCAGCGGCCAGTTTCAGGAGTGGCAGGCAGGAGCCCAGTTCCTCATGCCGCTCGGCTTCCGCCGCGAACTCGCCACCGTCCGCCACCACCAGCTGCAGCTCGCCCGCGAACGGGCCCGCCTCCAGGATCAGGAGCTCGAGGCCTCGCACGCTCTCGTCGAGGCGGTCCGCAACGTCGACACCAACTTCGCCCTCTCCCAGACCAACTTCAACCGGCGCGTCGCCGCCGAACGGCAGGTGGAGGCGGTGCAGGCCGCCTACGACGCCAACACGGTCACGCTCGACCAACTGCTCGATGCCCAGCGGCGGCGGGCGGAGGCGGAGAGTTCCTACTACCGCTCGATCGTCGACTACAACCGCTCGATCTCGCAGCTTCACTTCCGCAAGGGATCGCTGCTCGAATACAACGGCGTGTTCCTCGCGGAGGGGCCTTGGCCCGGGAAGGCCTACTTCGACGCCCACCGCCGGGCCCGGCAGCGGGACGCGAGCCTGTATCTCGACTACCGCCACTCGCGGCCCGGCGTCTTCAGCCGCGGTGCAATCTCGCAGAACTTCGCCGAGCTCGGGGCCGATGCCCCGGCCCAGCAGCTGCCGGCACGCGACCCGGCGACCCGGCCCGAGCCGGTGCCCGCCAACCTTCCTGCCGCTCCGGGCACGAAGCTCGAGCCGACGGCTCCCGAACTCCTGCCCACGCCCGCGGCCTGAAGGCTCACGGACTCCGTTTGTCGGGTGACGCCTTGGCCGGCGGCAACGAACGCAGCACCCACTGGGCATACGGCAGTTCCGCCGCCGCCACCTCGTCGATCGCGGCACCAACCAACACCCGCGCCGCACCGGTGAGTGAAACCGCCGTCGACCCGAAGGCCGGACTCTCGCCGACGACGGCATCATCTCGCAGCCCCGTGGCCGCGACCGCCTGCAGCCGATCGTCGCCACCCACGATCACGAGGGGCAACCCGCCGCGGTCGGCCAGCGCCGTGCGGAGGCTGGGTGGAGCTTCGTCCGGCTCCATGAGGCGAATGATCCGGGCGACGTCGCGGCGCGGAAACGATTTGACCTCGCCAGCCACGTCAAAGCGAACGGTGTCGGCATCGATCGCGACGAGACTGCCGCGGAGATAGTCGCCCCCCGACATCCGCACGACGTGCGTGGGAGGCGAGGCCTGCTGCAGTCGCGGCACGGTCAGGAGCCGCGCGAGCTTCTGCTTGAGGATCGGCCGCCCGCCCGCCGCCGAGAGCTCGAGGGCCCGAATGCTGTCGCCGGGGATCACCAGATCGCCACGATCGCCGAGACCGATGCGGACGGTGCGTTCGTCCGCACCGAGCACCGTGCAGGCGAACGACTCGCCCGTCACGAGGTGCAGCGTCGCCGGCCCGTGGGGCGAGATCCCGCCCAGCGTCTGCTGCACGGCGAGGGCACGATCGAGCACGTCCCTGGCGGCCGCGCCGGCGAGGTCGTCGCGGCCCCGGGCATCGCGGACCAGCGCGATCTCCTCGATGCCGCCCTCGCGCCGCACGCCCAGCCTGACCGTCGAGCCGATCGGACCGACGAGGAGGAGTCTGACGGCATCGGCCTGCGCCGCCGCGAGGTCCACCGGCCTACCGAAAGCCCCCTCCGCGATCGTCGCCACCGTGTCATCGAGACGAAGCCGACCATCGCGGGCTGCAGGCCCGTCCACGAGCACGTCGACGACGTTCCGGTCGCCCGAGCGGCCCTGACGGGCCAGCGTCACACCCGGGCCGCCGACGACATCGAGCCCACGGTAGTCGATCGATGCGGAATGATTCCGGTCGGCGAAGGCCACCGGCCGCGTGCCCCCGAGCGGCTGCCAGCCGACCCGGCCGTCGCCGCACTCCGCGAGGCAGCCGAGCAGCCGCGCCTCACCCGACGTCAGCAAACCGACGCGTCCCGGCAGGCCGGGAAAGTGCGGCGGTTCGCCGACGGCCGCGCCATCCACTGCCACCGCCGCCGCCACGAACTCCACCGGTTCAGCGAACAGGTCCGCCGCGACGCGCACCACCGCCGGATCGTCCGTTTCGATGATGCGACCAGGCAACCGCCCGCCGTACACCAGTTCGATCGGCGGCGGGTCTGCGACGGCCGGGCCGGTCAAGCCGACGACGATGGTCAGGCACGCCCACGCGTCGCGGCAGGCGCCGAGGGTCATGGCCGCACGGGCCTCCGTCCGCTTCTGGGCCCCGGCGCAGGGGCCGCCTCGCCGGTCTCGAGGATCCCCTGCTGCTCGATCCACGATCGCATCGACTTGCCCTGGTTCATCAGGAGCGCGAGCGACCGCCACTGCCGCTCGCTCATCGCCTTTTTAAACGGCGCCGCATCGACTCCGGACAGGACCATGTAGACCAGGTTCAGCTGCACATGGGCGTTTTCCTGCTCGGGAGAGAGTTCGTCGATCCGCAGCGGCGGCTCGTTCGCCAGCAGCGCTGCGGCGAGGAGGTCGTGCTGGGCCTGTGTCATGCCGAGCATGTCGTCCATCTTGGAGAGCGTCGACACGACCATCGTCCGCCAGCGGAACGTCCGCCGGGACTTGACCTCCACGTCGATGCCTTCCACCTGCGTGGGATCGAGCGTCGAGGGCAGGGCGGCGGCGAACAGCGATCCCGGGTCGAACAGCCGCCGCAGCAACTGCCGGCACTCCTGCACGTCCTGCTGGAACTGGTGCCACTTCTTCTGGCCTTCCGGGTCGTTGAGATTCACCCGGGTGCCGGCGTACTTCGCCCGCGTGGCATCGACGGCGGCGGCAAACCGCCGGATGTCCGACTCCATCGCGAGGCGGAGCTTCCGCCGCTGGGCGTCGGTCAGTTCGCAGGATGCGGCGATCCGCTCCAGCCGCTTCTCGCCGAGGCTCCGAGCCCGGGAAAAGGTCGGCGATTCCGGCGGCTGCTCCTCGGCGGCGGCGGCACCGCCCGGCAGGATCACGCGGCGGCCGTTGAGGATCAGCTGGCCCTGCGGGGCCATCACGATGTTCGCATTGCCGCCGCGGAGCACCCAGCCGTTGCCCCCCTGCTCGAAGAGATTCGCGTCGAAGTTGGCACCCAGGTCGATGAGATGCTGCTGTTCCGTCTGGGCCTGAGGTGCGGGCGGCTCTTCGACCACGCGATCGTCCTCGGCCCACGCCGACCCGCAGCCGATGAGCAGCGCCGCACACGTCCAGATCCGCCGCGAAGGACTCATGGCGAGGCTCCCTGCGTCCACCAGTCGTCCTCCTGATGGAGCCCCTGGCCGTCGAAGTTCCAGCCGACGTGCATGCCGACCACCGCCATCCCGGCCGCCTTTCGCCACCTCGTCCATTCGTTCCGTTGGACCTCGTCGAGGTGCGGCTCGATGCAGGCGTTGGCATAGTCTGGCGCGGGCCGGAAGTTGTTGATCACCATGCCCGTGTCGTCGAGTTCCCGGAGCCAGGCATCTTCCCAGCGGGCTTCGAGATCATCCTCGATCGCCTGCCGCTGCGCCGCCGAGAGGTCGAGCTGTCGATCGAGCTTGGCGACGATCGCCACCCTGGCTGCCTCGCCGCGGCGGGCCATCCGCGCCGCCTGCTCGCGGGCATAGACCGCCAACTGGTCGGCGGAAGCATGCGGCTCGAGCGTCTTCGCGATCGGATTCTGGATGCTCCGTCGCGCGTCGAAGGCGCGTCGCGGCTGGCCGCCGAGCATCTGCCGGGTCGCAAACTCCAGTGCCGTCTTCGTCACCGCCGCCCGACCGGCCGCGAGCACCTCTCCCCGAGCCTCGGGAGGAAGGTTCGGGCAGGCCTGGCGGACCATTTCCAGCTCGGTCCGTAGCACCGGCTGAAAGAGCTGTTCCATGTGCTTGGCCTGCTGACGAATCTGCTTCCGCTGCTGCCACCGCTGGGCCTGCGCGGGGTCCTTGGGCATCTCGCCGTCCTCGGTGCCGTCGAGAGGAATCGCCTGCTGCTCGCCTACCGGCCGGGGCTGAGGCGCGATCGCGTTGAACATCGCCCGCAGCCCCAGTCCGAGGAACCCGCCGCCGGGAGCCGCGGCCGCAGGCTGCGGACCATTCTCGATCATCACCTCCGCCTGCAGGTCGATCCCCAGCTCTTCGTTGTCCGGCACGAACTCCTCGATGCCCTCGTCGTTCGGCTGGACGACGAGGTCCTGATTCCCCATCGCGGCGGCGGCGATCGTGGCCGCCGCGATCACCGCCGAGCAACTCGTGCGCCAGCGGATTGTGATGGCACACCTCATCGTTCGTACACCGGGAGGAACTTGTAGTTGACCGCGAGCGACAACAGCGCCAGCGACGTGTCGACCGTGCCGCCGAACCCGCCGCCGCGTCCGGCGAACCCGGCGAAGCTGCCGTCCTTCGCCTGCATGCCCTTCATCTCCTTCACGAGTCCCGCGTTCCACTTCTCCCAGACAGCGACATCGGCCTGAAAGAGGGCCTGGGCGCGGTAGTAGCGGGTGTAGGTCGGATAGCCCTCCGCGCCCGGCTGCTCGTTGCCGAGCGACCGACCCTTGAGGTAGCTCGACGCCTTGACGTACTGGGGCAACGCCTTCTGCCGCGCGATCGCAAACACGAGCACGCCGATGCTCGTCACGGCGTCGCTGCCACCACCCGGGCCGCCCGAGTAGCCGAGTTGGCCGTTGGGCCCGGTCATCGAAGCGTAGTACTTGATCGCCTTGTCGATCGCCTCGTCGGGCACCTCGATGCCGGCGTTCCGCGCCCCGAGCAGCCCCATCATGACGGCGCCGCTCACCGACGTGTCGGCGTCCTTGGCATCGGGAGAATACCGCCAGGCCCCGTTCGGATTATTCTTCGCGCTCGTCACCGCGCACCGCACCGCGAGTTCGAGCGCCTGCCCGATCGGCCGCCCCTTCTGATTGCCGGCCGCGGCCTCGCTCCAGAGCGTGCGGTCGTCGACGGTGCCGTAGGCTTCCGAGAGCGCCAGCATTCCGAAGCCGTGCTGGTACATGCTGTCGTGTCCCTGGCCCGAGCCGAGGAATCCCGTCTCCGCGTTCTGGGCCACGATCATGCTCCGCAGCGCCTTGCGAATCGGCACCCGGTAGGGCCCGTGATTCGGATCCTCGCCCGAGGCCAGCAGGGCCATCACCGCCATCCCGGTCACGCCGGGGCCGGCCTGGCCGTCCTTCCACGCGCCGCTGTCGTCCTGCGTCTTGATGAGATACCGCAGCCCGGCGTCGTACATCTCGCGAACATCGCGGGGCACCGGGTCGCCGTAGCGGACGACCGGCCCCTGCCCGCGGGCCGTGACCGCCGCCGCAACCAGCGCGATGCCGAGGATCGTACGCAGCACCATCACTTTCGCTCCTTCTCGAACTTGTTGAAGTAGGCGTCGAGGCCGGCGCGGAACTCCTCGGGCAGCACGCGGCCGCTGGTGCCGGTGGCCTGGTCCTTCTCGCCCCCCTCGCCGCGGCCGCTGCGATTGCCGCGACCGGCGAGCGCGAGCGCCGCGCTCGTGGCCGTGCCCGTACCACCGCCGCCGGGCGTCGCGCCGCCTCCACCACCACCACCACCGCCGCCGTTCGAGGCCGCGGCCTGGGCGGCAAGCAGGAGTTCGATCGCTTCCGTCTCGGCGCCGATCGCCTTCGGCCCCGTGTCGGGCGTGCCGAGCAGGTCGGTCGCCTCGGCCATCACCTCCTCCACCTTCTCAAAGAGCTGGATCTCCTGGCCGAACGCCTGCTCGCCGTCGGGCTCCTCGAGGAGCCGATCGACCAGATCGACGACCCGGTCGGCGAGGGCGTCTTGCCGGTCGGCGAGCTTTTCGGCCTGGGCCGCATGCTCGTCGGGAGCCACCGCGGCCTTCGCCTGCTGGGCCACGCGGGTCTCCTCGCGGAGGTTGACCTCCTCCTCGAGGATCTTCATCGCTTCGAGCACCACCTCCGGCGGCACGCTCTCCCGCGGCGGCCCGCCTCCCTCGCCGCTGCCAGACTGCGGCGGCGGCACGAGGTCGTCGGCGAGCCGATCGAACGTGTCCGACCAGAACTCCGCCTGGGCGATCGACATGCCCGCCTCCTTGAGGACGTCGTCGGAGAGCTGGCGGAGACTGCCGAGCGTGTCGAGTTCCTTCATCTCCTCGAGCACCGTATGGAAGGCAGGCAGCTGCCGGCGGTCGAAGTAGGCCTGCAGGTCGTCCATCAGCGCCGACATCCGGTCGGTCTCGCGGAGCGACTGCTCGCGGACGTCGCCGAGGGCTCGCTTCACCGGCTCGGGCTGCCGGTCGGCCTTGCCGAAGGCCTCGGCCGCCATCGCCGCGATCCGGCTGCCGATCTCCCCCTGCTCCCGCGAGGCGAGCTTGAGTCGCTTCACGAACGTGCTTCCCTCGAGCCGGGCCATCACCGCGGCGAGTTCGTCGGCCACTTTCGCAAACTCGACGAGCAGTTCCTCCTGCTTCGCGATCGCTTCGTCGAGCGCCTCGTCGGCGGCGGGCTCGCTCTCCTCGCCTTGCTCCTGGGGCGGGGCCACGCCGGCCTGCGTGGAGGGCAGGCCGAGCCGCCCCTGTCCACCGGGCTTGCCGCCTCCTTGCTGAGGGTCCTTCGGCTGCTGCGATGACTCGGTATCGACGACCTGCGGCAGCGGCGCCGCCGGGGGCTCGCCATGCTCTCCAGCCTCGGGCGCGCCACCACCAGCCTGCTCCCGCTGCTCGCCAACCCGCGGCGACTCCGCTCCCGGCGGCTGTGCGCCACCCGGCTCACCCGGCTTTTGATTCGGCTTCGACTCCGACGCCTGCTCGCCCGGCTGAGCTTCGCCCGGTTTTCCTTCGCTCGGCTGCTGCTCGCCCGGCTTGCCCGACGGCGGCTTGCCCTGGCCCGGTCGGGGCTTGCCATCCTGCGGCTTGCCCGAGGCCAGCCGCGCGCTCGCCGCCTGCGCGAGCAGGTCGGCCACGCCGGGCATCCGGCTCTCAGCGATCTCGGCGAGCGTCTGGATGTCTTCAGCCAGTTGCTCGAGCGTGGTGGCTTCGAACTCGGGGTTCTTGAGCGCCTCGCGGACGAGGTCGGCCCCTTCGTCCACGAGCCGGTCGAGCCGGCGGGCATTCGCCTCTTCGGCTGCGGCCTGGGCCTCGAGCCGCGCCCGGCTCTCGGCAGCGAGCAACTGCTCGGCGGGCAGCTTCCGCAGTTCCTTGTTGGTGGCGAGCAGGCCCATCTCGCGATCGCGGACCTCGCTCGCCTGCTGGCGGAACTGCTGGAGCCGGGTGTTGAGCACCAGCGCGTGCTCGGCCCGATCGACCACGTAGAGCACCAGCGGCGATGACACCGCGCGGCCGCGGCCCGGCATGAAGTCCTCGGCGAAAGCCCGGATGGCGATCGGCTGCGGGCGGATGCCCAGGGCATCGGGGCAGAACGTGGCCGCGGCGTCGAGCGACTCCACCTCGCCGCCGCCAGCCTGCAGGATCCGCTCTCCCTTTTCGAGCGCCGCCGCATCGGTCGCCGTGCCGCCAGCCGCCAACGAGTCGGCGAGCCCCTCCCATTCGAGGCCCACGCGGCGGATCCCAAAGTCGTCGCGGGCCGCGACCTTGAACTTGAGCGTGTCGGTCTCGAGGAGGATGCCCCGCGTCTGCGGCACGTCGAGCATCACCACCAGCGGCGGCTCGTCGGCCCGGGCGGCGATCACGAGCTCGAGCGGCGCCGCCGCCTCGAGGCCGTCGGCGTCGCGCCACGACAGCGCGATCTTCTCCTCACCGTCTACGATCCGCGGCGGCGTGCGAATCTCCTTACCGGCGGGGGGCACTGCCTCGCCGTCGACGCTTGCCACCGCGAGGTCGCGGGTGGCGGTGGCGACAATCGACACGCTGCTGCCCTTCACCGGCGCGATCATCCCGCCGCGGATGTCCTGCCGCCGGCTGCCGGGCCGCTGGAGATACTCGGGGAGCGTTATCTCGGCCTCGAGGCCGGCGAGTTCCGGCCGGTGCACGGCCGCGAGCCGCACCCGCTGCCGCGCGTCGCCGGCCGCGAGGGCGAGCGTCCCGTCGGCGACCTGCGGCGATACGGTGAACACATACTCGTCGCCGTCGCGCCGCGTGGCCATGGGCGGCTGCCGTCCGATCCGCAGCGTCGCGTCGTCGGGTCGCCACTGGGTGTCGTCGCGGAGCGCCACGCGGACCTCGGCCGACTCACCGTGCGGCACCACCACCCGCTCCGGCAGTGGGGCGACGCGGGCGAAGGTGAATCGCTCGATCGCGGCGAAGGGGGCGGCGAGCCGAGCCCAGGCATTGGCCGCCGCGGCGGGCGCGATCGCAGCAAGCGCAGCGCAGGCGGCGAGCGGCAGTCCCGCCGCCACGGCCCAGCGTCCGAGCCGCGCCGGGGGCATGGCCGCGGTGAAGTCGACCCGCCGCGACTGCTCGGCCACCTGCGCCACGGCGGCTTCGCACAGGGCCCGCGACCGCGCCTGGCCCGCGGCGCCGGTGCGGACGATGTCGATGATGCCGAGGAGTTCGTCGCCGACGGTGGGAAACCGCCGCTCGATCAGCCGCGCCACCTGTTCGAGCGAAGCGAGGCCGAGTCCCCAGCGGCGGATCGCCAGCGGCACCGCGAGGCAGGCGGCAACGGCGGCCAGGAGCACGGCGAGCCGCACCACCGCGGGGGTCTCGCCGAGCCGGTCGCAGACGAAGACGGCGAGGAAGGCGAGCGCCACGCCGCAGACGGCGAGGCACACCGCCTCGAGAAACTTGATCCGGCGAACGCGAGCCCGAAACGCGGTCAGCCGCGTGACGAGGTCGGGCGGGAGGGTGATCCAGCCGTCAGGTGGCATGTCCATCCTCGGCACGGTCTGGTGCTTCACGATCTATCGGCGTCGCGATCATGCCGGTACCTCCAAACGGCGGCCGGCTCACAGCCACTGCTCTCATCCTACCGCCGCGTCCCGGCCGCATCCACGCGGGCACCGTGCCCAGTGTGATCCCTGCCGACGTGTTCGCGTCCGGACCTCCGGCACGAGTAGCCTTGGGGCGACGGACAGACACCATGAGCCCACACGCCCCCGCCCCCGAAGGATTCCGCCCGCGGCCTCATAGGAGGCGCGAGTCGCTCGCCGGCAGGCTCGCCTTCCACGGCCGCATGCTGGTCGACTTTCAGGTGCTGACGGTCTATCGCCACCTGCGGCGCGTGCTGCCCGGCTGGTCGGGCGCGGTGCTCGACGTGGGCTGCGGTCAATCGCCGTATCGCTTCCTGCTCGATGCGACTCGCACGCGGTACGTCGGGCTCGACATCGTCGATGCCGGGGCGTTTGGCTACGCCAACCCGGACGTGACGACCTTCGACGGCGGCGTCTTCCCGTTCGCCGACGGCACCTTCGACGCGGTCCTCTGCACCGAGGTGCTCGAGCATGTCTACGAGCACACACGGCTCGTCGGGGAGATCCACCGGGTGCTCAAGCCGGGCGGGGAGGGGTTCATCACCGTGCCCTGGAGCGCCCGATTCCACTACATCCCGCACGACTACTTTCGCTACACGCCGACCGCCCTCGTGCGGATCTTCGGCATGTTCTCGGCAGTGTCGGTGGAGCCCCGGGGCACCGACGTGACGGCGATCGCCAACAAGCTCGTCGTGCTCTGGTGCCGGGGTCTCGCGCCGTCGTCGGCCTGGCGCTGGATCCTCGCCCCCCTGTGGCTTGCCGCCGCGCCGCTCGTCGCCGCGTGGATCGCGATCGCCCACGTGGGACTCGCGTTCGGGTGGGGATCGGCCGATGATCCGCTCGGATACACGATCCGGATCCGAAAGTAGTCGTTCCATGAAGCCCATTGCCAGCGCACGCTGGGTCGAGCAGGTTGAGCGGCAACTCGTTGCCCACGGGATCGACCTGATCGAGATCAAGACGATCTGCCGCAGCGGCAAGCAGGCCACGATGAACACCCGCCTCGACGAAGTCTCGCCCGTGGCCCGCCGCCCGTCGACGTGATGACTGCGACCGCCTGCCTCGGTCTGGCCTGTCATCCGATCTCGCGATCCTCGACCTTCCAGAGCACGGCAGCCCGGATCGCGAGGCCGACGACGAGGACAGCCACCGCGACCAGGATGGGATCCAGACGCCGCCCCACCATCCTCCCCTGAACCTCGTCCATCGCCGTGGCGACGGAGAAGAGCATCGTGAAGTACGCGGCGACGACGCCGGCGGCGACGATGAGAATCGTGACCGCCCTCCGACTCGTGGCGGCGACGATCAGCATCGCCTGGGCCATGGCGACGAATCCGATGAACCCCAGCATGGCCGGAATCCACGGGAGCCACTGCCCTCTGACTTCGCACCAGAGCAACACGACGAGCCCATACGCCACCACCGTCACCGGCACGACGAGATCGCGGGCGGTCGCCCGGCAAAGACCCTGCCAGTAGGCGGGCCGTGACACCGGCCGCAGGAAATCGACCGCCGCGCTGCTCCGCCGCCGAAACCATGCCCTGGCGAGCATCGACAAAGACGCTGCGGTTGCCGGAAGCATCGCGAATATCTGCAGCTTGGCTCGCAGCGAAGGCTGCCCGCGATCCGGCATGGCGAAGCCGAGAATCACCAGCGGCACCGCGACGGTCAGGCCGGCGACGACCAGGACGGGCAGCCTCGACTGCGGACGGCGGAGCATCTCGGCGAAGCACACCGCGGTCGTGATCCCGGCCGGCGGCGGCTTGGCGATCTGCCTGTCGATCGTCGCATCCGCGAACAGATCGCCGATGCTGCCCAGCCACCGCCGCCGCTCGGGCGGCTGGAGTTGGCTCGCGTCTGCGACGAGGCCGAATGGCACCTCACGGCCCTGCTCGGCGAGGATCCGCGGCTTATCAGCGAGCCGGCGGAGATGCGTGGCAATCACCGCCGTGGCGGCGATCAGCATGCCGATCGCCGCCACGGAATCGCCCTCGATCAGCCAGTGTTCGACCCGGGATCGCGGAACGACGAAATTGCTGACCATCGACACGAGCGCGAGGAAACCCATGTATTTCACAATATCGCGAACCACGAACGAGGCGACCGCGACAGCGCTTGCGGCGACCGCGACAGCCCGCAGCCAATCCACGCCCAGTTGGAGGCAGAGCGCGACGAACGCCGCACACGCCACGATCGACGCCGCGATGAGCCAGAAGAGATGAGCTGAGAGCCGACCCGGAAGCATCCACCCCAGCGGCGTGGCCAGGAGGGTGCTCACTCCAAACCAGAAGAAGAGCGA
>Ga0315903_10006484_pt1 | contig 14919 bp, 8 predicted proteins | sample LakEriMetagenome_7_FD_203524 | JGI IMG/M metagenome (GOLD analysis project Ga0315903, IMG submission 203524) | Freshwater fungal communities from buoy surface, Lake Erie, Ohio, United States - Buoy 2 MA119 | ecosystem: Environmental > Aquatic > Freshwater > Lake | place: USA: Lake Erie, Ohio...
GGCAGGGCGAATGGCCTCGTGCGCCTCTTGCGCCCCCTTGCTCTTGGTCTCGAAACTGCGGATCTGAGGGCTGAGGTAGTCTTTGCCGTACCGTTCTTCGATGCACCGCCGGGCGGCTGAAACCGCTTCGGTCGACAGCGAGACCGAGTCGGTACGCATGTAGGTGATCAAACCTTCTTCATACAGCCGCTGGGCGATCTGCATCGTCTCGCGAGCCGAGAGCCCCAGCTTGCGGTTCGACTCCTGCTGCAGGGTACTGGTGGTGAACGGCGCATAGGGGCGGCGGACCTGCTCGCGCTCTTCGATGTTCCCCACATGGAACCCCGGGGGAGCGGGACGTTCGGGCAGGGCGGCCAGCCGGTCCCGCAGCTCTCCCACGGTCTGTTCATCCAGCAGCAGCACATCCGCCGTGGGCTTCAGCTTGCCGGTATTTTCGTCGAAGTCTTTCCCCAGGGCGACGCGGCGGCCCCCGACAGCCGACAGCTCGGCTTCGAAGGACCCTCCCTGCGGAGTCTGCAGTTGAACCTTGAGATCCCACCAGGTCGCCGAACGAAACGCCCGCCGCTCGAGCTCGCGCAGCACAATCAGCCGGACCGCGACCGATTGCACCCGTCCCGCCGACAGACCCCGGGCGACTTTCTTCCACAACAGGGGACTCAGGGTGTATCCGTACAGGCGATCGAGAACACGCCGGGTTTCCTGCGCTTCGACCAGATTGTGATCGAGTTCCCGGGGATTGCGAATCGCTTCCTGAATGGCCTGCTTGGTGATTTCCGAGAAGACCATCCGCTTGACGGGGATCTTCGGCTTGAGGACCTCGGCCAGGTGCCAGCCGATGCTTTCCCCTTCGCGGTCTTCGTCAGTCGCCAGAATGAGTTCGTCGGCCTCTTTCATGGCCGATTTCAGTTCGGAAATCAGCTTTTTCTTTTTGGCGGGAATGACATAGAGGGGTTCGAAGTCGGCCTGGACGTTGACTCCGAGGCGGGACCAGGGCTCTTTTTTGACCTCTTCGGGAATGTCGGCAGCCGACTCGGGCAGGTCGCGGACGTGCCCCATGCTGGCCAGCACCTTGTAATCGCGGCCGAGGTAGCTGTTGATCTTCTTCGCCTTGGCGGGCGATTCCACGATCACCAGACCTTTGAACTTCTGCTTGGCCACGGGGAGGGTTCCAGTCTGAGAGGTCAATCAAGCGAGCGTGTCACCGAGCCGGCGGGTGCCGGTGGTCAGGTTCCGGTTACCGCCGCAGGTCGCGGTACGGCAACCGCGAGATCGCCAGGCGGGAGCATGTTGCAACCGCCACGGTCACAACGGTCCGCCGCGGCCCAAACCCGGGACGATCCAGGGATGGCCCAGTGAACATCGGGGCACGAACCAGGATCGGTTTGTAGGGTTTCTGACGAACAAAGGTTGGACTTTGCCAGTTACGCCAACCCCGTTACAATCGCGGTTCGCTCGCGCCAAGTGTCGATGGGCGATGAGTTTGCATAGTTCATCATTCTGCGCGTTGTCAAGGTCGACCGCCCGATGGAGTCTCCGTTCGAGTTCTTCCGCAAGCACCAGAAACAGGCGCTGGTGTTCCTCTTCCTGACCGCCATGCTGGCCTTCACTGTGGGTGATCCCCTCATGAAGTTGTTCAGCTATGCCCGAGGAGGAGGAGGCACGGGTGAAGAGTCGCTGATTGAGTCGAACGCCGGGAATCTGACCCGGACCGATGTCGAGCAGTTGATGCAGCGCCGGGGCCTGGTGAATCGCTTCCTGGAGCTGGCTGCTCGCGAAGCGGGACTGCCGGCGAACCAGTCGCCGCAGTTCGGCCCCCCCACCCAAAGCGAGGTGGTGCAGGGTTGGCTGATGCGAAAAGAAGCCAACACCATGGGAATTACGGTGGACGATGAAGACGTCTCCCGGTTTCTCGACAAGACCTTCCGCAACAAGCTGACCACCAGCAGTTTCCGCGAGGTCTGCAATGAACTGCGGGTGGCCCCGCGGCAGCTGTACAGCGTCTTGAAGGACGAACTGCAGGCGATCGAGACCGCCCAGTTGGTGCGGCCTGCCGTGCCGACGCCCCCCGAGGAACTCTGGCGGGTCTACCAGAAGGTTCACACCCGTCAGAAGATCGAGGCGGCGGCCATTCCCGTTTCGGCGTTTGTCGACACGGTGGGCGAACCCTCCGATCAGGAAGTGGCGGCTTTGTTCGCCAAGCACAAATCCGAGTTCGATCCCCGCGACAATCCCAGGGTCTCGCTGGGGGGGAAGTACACTCCCGGCTTCCGTCAGCCCCGGAAAGTGCAATTGCAGTATCTCGCCCTCCGGTATGAGGACGTTGAGAAGCAAGTTGCGGCCGATCAGGTGGTGACCGAAGAGGAAATCCAGAAGTACTATGACGAGAAGAAGATTCTCGACTCGGCCCTGCAGGAAGCTCCGGTTGTTCCCGAGGCTCCCTCGGAGTCCGAGACCGACAAGCCGCAGCTGACCCCGGAACAAGAAGACGCCTCCACCGAGGTCGAACCGGGCGAGGCCCCCGCGACGCCGGACCCCGCCACGGAGGGAGACCGTCCCGAAGAGCCGGCTACGCCGAAGGGGGATGAACAACCCCCCGCCGAGCCTCCCGCTCCGACCGAGCCCCCGGCCACCCCCGCTCCCGAGACCAAGCCCGAGCCCGAGCCGAAGTCCGAAACAGCTCCGGAAGCTCCGTGCGGTCCGCAGGAAACCGGAGACCAACCGGCCACCCCCACGGAGGAACAGCCAGCCACCGAGCCGAAGACAGAAGCCCAACCGGCCGCGGAGCAGCCAACGGAGACTCCGCCGGCCACAGAACAGCCGGCTACTCCCGCCGAAGAGGCAACTGGTGCCCAGGCGGCCGACGAGATCATGACCGACGAAGATGCCGCCCCCGAAGCGGGGCTGACCCCCCCGGCTGGCCCCAAGGCCTCCCCGATCCGCTTCAAGCCTCTCGACGATGAACTGAAGCAACTGATCCGCGAGCGCATTTTGCGTGACCGGACGAACAAGGCATTGCAGGCCCGTTCCAAAGTGATCGCCAACGCGATGTTTTCGGAGGGTCAAAAGCTCACCCGGTTCATCGATCCCGAAAAGCTCAAGTCGGGCACTCCTGCCGAACGCCAGAAGCTCGAAGAAGAACTGCAGGTCAAGTCGGTTCCCGATGCGGCGACGGCGCTGCAGGCGCTGGGAACGCAGAATGGTGCCGAATACGGCGAGACCGTTCTGCTTTCTCCCATGGACCTCAGCGAGCACCCGGTTCTTGGCAAGACACAGGAAGCACTCTCAACCGATGATCTGCGCGGCTTGCCCGCCAATATTGTCACGCTCGCGTTTCGCGGTCAGGGGCTCTACTCGCCCCTCGTCGTCGAAGCCCAGGCCGATGGCGAAAACCTGGCGGGGGACCGTTACCTGATCTGGAAGGTCCGTGAAGTTGCCGACCATGTCCCGACCCTCGATGAAGACGGGGTTCGTGATCAGGTTGTGAAAGCCTGGAAACGGTTGCAGGCGATTCCCAAGGCTCGCGAGCGGGCCGAGGCGCTGGCCAAGCAGGCCGCCAAGGCCGAATCACTCGAACAAGGTCTGGCCGAGGCGACCGTGACCGGAGCCAAGGAATCCGACACAGTCACCGTCAGTGAATCTCCCGAGTTCTCGTGGTACCGCCAGTCGAGCGTGCAGGCGATGATGGGCCGGCAGCCGCTTGAGTTTGGTAACCCGGTCGTCATTGATGGGGCTGGTGAGAACTTCATGGAGACGGTCTTCAACACGCTGGGCGAAGGCGAGTCGGGGGTGACACCCAACGACGATGCCTCGATCTTCTACGTGGTCCGTGTCGGGAAACGTCGTGCTGCGACCCGCGAGGCGTTCCAGTCCGCTCCGCTGTTCGACACCCAGATCGCCAATTTCACGATCCCCTCGCAGTACCAGGAGATCGCCAACCAGGGGGTGCGGCGCCTGTTGATTGAACAGGAACGTCAGTTCCAGCGGCGGTACAACCTCAAGTACCGCAATCCCCAGACGGGTGAACTGCTCGACCTGGCCAACGCCAACGAAGAAGACGCGGAAGAGTAAGTTCTTCCGTCTCACCGCCAGAGCGGGGAGACACTGTTCGATCGGCAGGAAAGAGTCGCGTTTCACGCGACTCTTTTCATGCGCCGGGCTATCAGATGCCGCGATCGCGGCATCTCCCGGGACATCCCCCTCCCGCACCTTGGGCCGCGAGTCGTCCTATTGACGTTCTGGCACCAGGCCGCCTTCCGGTCTGCCCGGTGGTCCGCCAGCAGCGACCGCTCGTCTCACTCTGCCGGTATGTCCCCCAGGACGAGCCGATCTCTTCACCGCACAGTCGACACCAGGCGCGAGGTCGACCGGCAGTCAGAGAGTCCGGCCGCACAACTGCCGTGCGAAAGCAACCGGACGGAGACCACTGTTGCCTTCCGAGCTCTCCTGAGGAGACCAGTCGCCCGGAATGAGATTACGGGACGGGGCGCTGCCGCGGACTTGACGAGATTCAGTCGCCAGCAGAGGACTTGGGAGCCTCTTTCGCCCCAGGCTCACCTGGCGGAGAGACCAGTTCCTGCACTTCGAGACGGCGCACACGGGTGGGCTCGGCATCGAGCACGGTCAGCTCGTGGTTCCCGAGGCGGATCTTCTCGCCGGGCACCGGGATGTGCCCCAGCAGTTCCACCATCAACCCTCCCGCCGTGTCACTGGTGACATCGTGGGGAATTTCCATTTGGCATTGCTCGACCAGGTCGTCGAGATTGCACAACGCATCGACCAGGTACCGACCATTCGACCGGCGGATGATCATCGGCAGCTCGCGGTCGAACTCATCCTGGATCGGACCGACCACCTGCTCGAGCACATTTTCAAACGTCACCATCCCCGAGACCGTGCCATATTCATCCACCACCATCGCCACATGCGTGCGGTTCTTCTGAAACTCGCGCAGCAGCACGTCGAGGGGCATGGTCTCGGGAAAGAACGGCAAGCGGCGCACAATCTCGGTGAGGCTGTTCAGGGGCTTCCCGGAGTGCAGGCTCGCCAGCACGTCTTTGGCGTGCACCATTCCCACCACCCGGTCCAGATCTCCATCGCACAGCGGGAACCGTGTGTATTGTTCTTCCGCAATGAGGGTGATGTTCTCGGCCATCGGACGGCGGTTGTTGAGGTAGACAATGTCCCGCCGGGGAACCATCACCTGCCGGGTGACCTTGTCTTCCAGGTCGAGTACGTTTTCCATCATGAGCCGCTCGCCGCGGGTCACCTGCCCGCCGGCGGCTGACTCGGCCAGAATGAGCCGCAGTTCCTCTTCCGAATGCAGTTCTTCATGTCCCCCCCCAACGCGTACCCCCAGCGTGGCCAGAATGAGATTGCTGGAGGCATGCAGCACCCAGATAAAGGGCCACAGCAGCTTGTAGAAGATGGTGAGGGGAACCGCCACCGCCAGCGCCGTCGGCTGGGCCGACCGGATCGCCATAATCTTGGGAACCTGCTCTCCGAGGGAAATGTGCAGGAAGGTAATCAGCAGGAAGGCCAGTGGAACGGTCACATACTGCGTCGCCCCGGGAAAGCCGATCCAGTGAAAAACCGGTTCCAGCAGGCGATGGGCGACCGCTTCACCCGCCCACCCCAGCCCCAGGCTGGCGAGGGTGATCCCCAACTGGCAGGCGGAGAGGTATTCGTCGAGGTGCCCCAGCACATGACGGGTGACCCCGGCAGTCCAGGATCCTGCCCGGGCAAGGTTTTCGACCTGGCTGAGGCGGACTTTGACGAGGGCGAATTCCGCCGCCACAAAGAACCCATTGGCGCAGACCAGCACCGCCAGCAGGGCCAATTGCAGCAGGGTGGTGGCGGTAGACGACCCGGCGGTCTCCCCGGGAATCACTTCCGCCAGGGGAAGCAGGCCCAGGATGTGGACAGTCAGGCTGGAGGGATTCATGCAACCACAGATTCTCTCCGGACCCGAATGCCGGCGAGGCGGGAGACTCAATCATGGTGAACGGGACGTCTTCCGGCTATCACGGGAACCAGGAAGAGTCCCAACCTGGGAATTGTCGCGGTGAACCAGAAGCAACGCAACCCGACCGGGCGTTCCCGCCAGCGTGACTCAGCCCGTGGAGTTGCTACACTGGAAGTTCGTACCCATCCGCAGGCTGTCTTTCGCCCCCCTGTCTCGCACGCCCATGCCGGTCAAAGTTCGGTGTCCTGGATGTCAGAAGGTATTGACCGCCCCCGATGCGGCCCGGGGCAAAGCCCTGAAATGCCCCGACTGTGAAACCCGGATCCGGATCCCGGCAGAGGGTGGAGGAAGCGGTCCGGCCGCCAAGCCCAAAAAAGTCGAAGATGACGACAGCCTGCTGGCGAAGCTCGATCTTTCAAAAGCCGTCGATACCGAGACCGAATTGTGCCCCAAATGCGGGGCCGACATTCCGGACGGGGCCCGCGAATGTCCCCAGTGCGGAACCGACCCGACCACCGGCCAGCTCAGCAAGGAAGCCCGCCGCCGGAAAAGCCTGAAGGGGGTCGACCCGCGCGACTTCTACAAGGTGGTCTGGAAGGACGCCTGGGAATTCACCCTTGAGAATCTGGGCTCGGTGCTGCAGACCGCTTCGTACATGCTGATCTTCGCCGGTCTGGCGGGTTTCTGCGCCTTTATGGTCGGGTGGTGCTCGGACGGACCTCCCAAGACCTTCTGGGGGTTCTTGTGTGCGATCTGTTCCTTCACCTTCCCCGGCTGGCTGTTTCACCTGAACGTTGAAACCGTCAAGCTGACGACCGTCAAAAAATCGTCGCTCAAAGACGTCAAATTCGACATGTTCACCTCGGTCGCCCTGGGGATCAAGTATGTGGTCTGGGCGATCAGTCACGCCTGGATGCCCTTCGGCTTCCTGGCGTACCCCATCTCGATGATCCACTTCTCGATGCCGGTCTCGTACCGCGCCTGGATGGCCTGGATCACGATGGCGCTGGCACTGAAAAACTTCGGGGCCGTGATCATGTACTTCCTGGCCCGCATCGTGTGGTCGATTCCCGTGATGGTGGCCTCGGGGATTGTGGGGGCGCTGATGGGGAATGAACTGCTGCAGTCGATCGAGAACCAGACCACCCCGCAGTTCGACTGGATCAAGTGGACGGTGCTGGGGGTTTGCGGAGCGGTGGTGGTGCTGCTCGGCTCGTTCGCCGAGGTGTACCTCGCCCGCGTGCTGGGACTGATCGCCTACTACTTCCGCGACACGCTCGACCTGCAGACCATCGTGGCCGAGAAGCAGTACGTGAAGAAAGAGGTGAAGGTCGACAAGTTCGGCAATCCGATCGAGTCGCCGTTCAAGAAGTATGGCCAACTGATGTTCGCGATCGTGGCCATCATCGTCACATCGAACCTCATCTACTACTTCTACACCAACAAACAGCACATCCTGCTTCCCGACAGCTGGGCCCGGGCGATGGGCATCATCGACTGATCCCGCGAGCGCGGTTGTCCGCAAACGCCCCCCGGCTTCCCATTACGCAGGCACACCAAGGCACCCACCGGCATGACCGACAAGGATCTCTTCGACGACTCGACGATGACATTCGGCGAGCACCTCGAAGCATTGCGGATGCATTTGTGGAAGGCGATTGTCGGCTGGCTGATCGCCACCGTGGCCGCCTTCTGGATCTCGCAGCCCGTGATCATCGAGATGCAGCGCCCGGTGAATTCCGCCATGAAGAGCGTGTTCATCGATGGGCAGTCGAATGTCACGGTCACCGGGCAGGAGGCGGTCGACAAGGCGACCCAGCCAGGGGTCTGGGATTCCGCCCGCCGCACATTCAACCGCTGGCTGGGGCGCGAAGAGCCGGTGGAACCAGAGGTCCCCTCGACCCCACCCCCGGAAGACCCCGCGTTCCAGTTGAAGATCGACGGCCGGGAGGTGGCCAAGGCCCTGCATGCGGCCCAGCCGGGCTTCTACCCCGAGCTCCCTGCCGACGCCCCCGAAGTCCTGATTGCGATCCCGCTGGCCGACCAGCCGTTTGGCAAGTTCCTCAAGGACCTGCAGCTCGAGAACATGCGGCCCCGCACCGACGGGGTCGACGAAGCTTTCATGATCTACCTGAAAGTCTCGCTGGTGGTGGGGTTCATTCTGGCGAGCCCCTGGATCTTCTGGCAGTTGTGGCAGTTTGTCGCGGCGGGGCTCTACCCCAACGAACGGCGGTACGTCTACCGCTACCTCCCGCTCTCGATCGGCCTGTTCCTGGCGGGGGTGGTCTTCTGCTACTACGTGGTCATCCCGTTCATGCTGACGTTCCTGTTCAAATTCAACGTCGACCTGGCGGTGCGTCCCGAGATCAAGATCGGGACGTGGATCATGTTCGCCCTGGTGGTCTCGCTGATGTTCGGATTGAGCTTCCAGCTTCCCCTGGTGATGGTGGTGCTCGACCGCATTCACCTCGTTCCCAATCGGCTGTACAGCGAGCATCGGCGGTGGGCGATCCTCATCATCGCCTTCCTGTCGATGGTGCTGACCCCGGCCGATCCCATCAGCATGCTCGCCATGATGATCCCCCTGCTGGTGCTGTACGAATTCGGCATTCTGCTCTGCCGGTTCGGCGGCGGCGGCCCCAAGAATCCCTTCGAGATGCAGGCGGCGTGATGCCGGCTCCCGATCAATCCCACCCGGGGCACGAGGCCCAGACGTCGTGCTGCAGTCCCCCTTCCGGTGTGATGTCGGGCCGAAGCTTTTCCAACAGATCTCCTGCGTCCGGTTCCATTGCCCGGCAAGGGGGGGGTTGTTCACCCCGGCCCCTCGCCACTTGCGGCTGCCACCGGGCTGACCGGGGAACCAGGGACCGAATCTCCCCTTTGCACGTCTGTCCGTAACTCCCGTTCCCTGTACGACCTGCCTGCCGTGCCCCAACTGATCCCTCCGGCTCCCCGTTCTCCCCTCTCGGAAGACCAGGTACGCCACTGGCTGGCGACGCGGATTCCGGCGGACGACTTTCGTGGCCAGCGGGTGCTGCTGATCGTCCCCGACGCCACCCGCACCGCTCCCTTGCCTCTGTTGTTTCGGGGAGTTCACGAACGTCTGGCCCCGGTCGTCCAGCAGCTGGATGTGCTGGTGGCCCTGGGGACCCATCCCGCGATGCCTCCTGCCGCCCTTCGGCAGCTTCTGGGAATCTCCGAAGACGAGGCGCGGGGCGCCTTCCGCAACGTGGGGCTCTACAACCACGAGTGGGATCGCCCCGACCGGCTTACCTGTCTGGGGACCCTCTCGACCGACGAGACCCACGAGATTTCCGGAGGCCTGCTGGCCGAATCGGTGCAGGTCGAGATCAATTCAAGAATCCAGGACTACGACGTTCTGCTGGTGCTGGGGCCGGTGTTTCCGCACGAGGTGGTGGGGTTCTCGGGGGGGAACAAGTACTTCTTCCCCGGCATCGCCGGTCCCGAGATTCTCAACTTCTTCCACTGGCTGGGGGCACTGATCACCAACGCGTCGATCATCGGGGTCCGGCAGACGCCGGTCCGGGCGGTGGTCGATCGGGCGGCCGCCCTCATTCCCATTCCCCGCCGCTGCATCGCCTTTGTCGTGACGCCCCAGGCGGGGGTCTATGACCTGTTCTACGGCACTCCCGAAGAGGCCTGGGGGCAGGCGAGCCAGTTGTCGTCGCAGGTGCACATCACCCGGGCCACCGCGCCATTTCGACAGGTCCTGTCGTGCGCGCCTCCCATGTACGACGAACTGTGGGTCGCGGGAAAGTGCATGTACAAACTCGAGCCGGTGGTGGCCGACGGGGGCGAACTGATCATCTACGCCCCTCACCTCCACGAGATTTCGATCACCCATGGCGGGCTGATTGGCCAGGTGGGCTATCACTGTCGTGACTACTTCCTGAAGCAGTGGTCACGGTTCGCACACATTCCCCGGGGGGTGCTGGCCCATTCCACCCATGTGTTTGGACAGGGCACCTTCGATGCCGCGACCGGCGCCGAACGGGGCCGGGTCCAGGTCACGCTGGCGACGGGGTTGCCCGAGTCCGAGTGCCGTCGGATCAACCTCGGCTACCGCGACCCGGCCAGCATCGATGTCGAATCGTTCGCCGACCGCGAGGCAGACGGGGTGCTGCTGGTCCGCAAGGCGGGAGAAATGCTCTACCGCCTCGCCGACAAAGCCTGATCATCTCCCGAACCGTTTCTTCCTTTCTTCTCCAGCTGAATGACCCCATGACCGACGCGGCCGAGTTTCGCGAACCCCTGCAGCAACGACTGGAACTGGCCCTGCAATTGGCCGCCGAGGCCAGCACACTGATTCTCTCGTATTACCAGTCGTCAAATCTGGCGGTCGAAAGCAAGCGCGACGCCAGTCCGGTCACCGCCGCCGACCGGGGGGCGGAAGAGTTGATCCGTGCCCGGCTCGCAAAAGCGTTTCCCGCCGACGCCATTCTGGGGGAGGAATTCGGCGAGCAGCCGGGCACCTCGGGCTACCGCTGGATTCTCGATCCCGTGGATGGCACCAAATCGTTCATTCATGGGGTGCCGCTGTTTGGCACGCTGATTGGCATCGAGCGGGGTACCGAGTGCGTGGCCGGGGTCTGTCACTTCCCGGCCATGAATGAAACGGTGTGGGGAGGCCGGGGACTGGGCGCCTGGTGGCGGGCGGGTGACGGTGCGGTCCGTCCCGCACGGGTCTCAGCGGTCGACCAGCTTTCGAACGCCACGGTCTGCTTCACCACGGTGCAGGGGTACGCCCGGGTCGGCCGGTTTGATGTGTTTGAATCGCTCGTGTCCCGGGCCCACCTGCTGCGGGGCTGGGGAGACTGCTACGGACACATCCTCGTGGCGACGGGTCGGGCCGACGTGATGGTCGACCCCCTGATGAACCCCTGGGACGCCGCCGCCCTGGTCCCCATTGTCACCGAAGCGGGAGGTTCCTTCGTCGACTGGATGGGTCAACCCAGCATCTGGTCGGGAAATGGCATCTCCATCAACCGCGGATTGGCGGGAGAAATCCTGGGAATCACCCGGGGCAAAGCGGGTCCCCTGGGCAAGTCCAACTGACCATCTTGTCCTGTCGCGGACGCCGCGACTGCCGCAGGCCCCGAGGTGACGGGCACACGCCTCCCTCGGGTTGAGCGGAACGGAGTCCCGGCAGAACCCGTACCATCCTCCCGAAAGGTGATGTTAGAATCGGCATGTCGTCGATGCTGATGCTCGTCCCGTCTCCGTTCTGACAACGGTCTCTGCCCTCCGTGACCGCCATGCACTCAACCCCCTGCCCCAACTTTCAGTCGCATCTGTCGGCGACACGCCGCGATCTCCTGCGCGCCGGGTCGCTGAGCCTGTTGGGGTTGGGGATGCCCAACCTGCTGGCTGGACAGGAACTGAACCTGGCGGGGTCCGCCGACTCGCGGGCGTTTGGCAAGGCGAAGGCGTGCATCCTGCTGTTCATGTGGGGGGGCCCGGCCCAGCAGGAGACATTCGACCTCAAGCCCCAGGCTCCCGCCGAAATCCGGGGGGAATTCCGGCCGATTGCGACCCGCATTCCTGACATTCAGATCAGCGAGCATTTCCCGCTCCTGGCCCAGCGGACCGACAAGTTGGCGATCATCCGGTCGATGACGCACAACAACGTTGACCACACCGTCGCCACACACTTTCTGCTGACCGGGATGCCTCCCCTCCCCAGCGCCACTCGCGAGACCGACTGGCCCCACCTGGGATCGGTGCTGGCGCGGTTGGGCCGCGGACGTGATCCCCTCCCGCCATTTGTCTCGATGCGTCCCAAGCTTCCCGGAGATGTGCCCCGATTCGTGGAACAAAGCCGGGGGCAATGGGCCGGCTGGCTGGGGCAGAACTTCGACCCCCTCACCATCGACGATGATCCCTCGCTGCCGGGTTACCGCGTGGGAGACTTTGACCGACCTGCCGAGATCTCCGTCGCCCGCCTCGACGACCGCCGGGCGCTGCTGGGCGAAATCGACCGGCAACTGCGGGCGGCCGACGCCCCGGGAACCGTCGGGGTGATGGACCGGCACTACCGCCGCAGTTTCGACCTCATCCACTCCGCCGCCAGCAAGGGAGCGTTCGATCTGTCGGCCGAGACTCCCGAGATGCGGGCCCGCTACGGCCTGAATCCCCACGGCCAGTCGGTCCTGCAAGCCCGGCGATTGGTCGAGCACGGCGTGCCGCTGATTACCGTCTTTTGGCCGAACGACGGCATCAAGAACGTCTCGGTCTATTGGGATACCCACAGCCGCAATTTTGTCGACCTCAAAGACCGGCTGATGCCTCCTGCCGATCTGGCCTTTTCCACTCTGCTCGATGATCTCGACGAGCGGGGACTGCTCGACGAAACCCTGGTGGTCTGGACGGGGGAATTCGGACGGACCCCGCGGATTGGGCAGCGGAACAGTGATGCCGGTGCGGGGCGCGACGGCCGGGACCACTGGCCCAACGTCTTCACCAGCGTGGTGGCCGGTGGGGGAATTCGGGGGGGGCAGGTGTACGGTGCCTCGGACCGCCACGCCGCCTATCCCGCGGTCAATCCCGTCCCCCCAGTCGATCTGGCGGCCACGATCTATCACTGCCTTGGGGTGCCCCCCGGCCTCATCCTGACAGACAACGCCAACCGCCCCCAGGTGGTCTGCCCCGGCACTCCCATCGCCGATCTCCTGGCGTGATGACCGGCACGGCCACCCGTTTTTGAACCGGTGCGTCCAGCCCTCGTCCCGCACCGACAGGTGACCCTCTGCCGCCTATTGCCCAGTCTTGGGCTTCAGCAGCTTCGAGTGCTGCTTGCGCACCTTGAGCACCTTGGGGGTCGAGCTCTGCCGCACGTACGGATCGAACGGGTTGCGGGCCGAGTAATCCTGGTGGTACTCCTCGGCCGGATAGAACTTCTCGAGCTTTTCGAGGGTCGTGGCGATCGGCTTTTTGAACTTCTTCGACATGTTGATCCGGTCGATCACCTTCTCGGCCAGCTCTTTCTCGCCATCGTTCGCGTAGAAAATCGCCGACCGATACTGAGTTCCCACGTCGGGCCCCTGGCGATTCTTCTGCGTGGGGTCGTGGGCATCGAAGAACACTTCCAGCAGTGTTTCGTAATCAAGCTGGGCCGGGTTGTAGGTGATCTCAATCACTTCGGCATGCTTCGTCTGCCCCGTGGAGACCGCACGGTAGTTGGCTTGCTTGCCATCCCCACCGGCATACCCGCTGACCACCGACACAACACCCTCGATCTCTTCAAACACCGCCTCGGTGCACCAGAAACAGCCCCCGGCCACTACCGCCTTGGCCAGCTTGTCCCCCTCTTTGGGTTCGCCGGCCGCAGCGGCGGATTTCGCCTTCGACTTGTCCCCCGGTTCATCGTCGGCCGAGGTCTCGCTCACCGCTCCCAGCACAACCAAAACGCCCAGAACCGAGGGCCAAAACCAGCCGGTGTTTCGCAAACCGCAGAGTCGAGGCATGGGAGTCTCGCAGAGAAAACAGTGACGGAACGTTGGGTGGCAATGCCTGGCGAGTCGACTGGACTGCCGGCCTCACCGGAATTTGGGACAAGTCAGCCCTCAGTCAAAGAGATTGTAGAGTGCCGGCGGAAGCCCGCCAAACGGAACCGGCCGCGGAGAGATCTCCGCGGCCGGTGATGGGGCCGTTTTGCCAAACGGGGCGTGTTCGCTCACTTCTTTCCGGGAATGGCGTACAGCGCCTCGGAAGAGCGGACCAGCAAGGTGCCGTCGGCCAGAGCAGGAGTCGCCCAGAACACCTCATCGGCACTCCCCACCTGCATCCCTTCCGATTCGACAAATTCCCGACCGGCGGGGAGCGAGAAGAGCTTCCCGGTCTCGTTGACCACGAGAATGGTCTTCCCCACCACCAGCGGGCAACCGGCGGCCATCTGGCCGGCGGGCATCCGCTTGCGATACACCTCGGCGCCAGTCTGCTTCTCGTAGCAGGTCACCGTGTTGCCGAAGAAATAGAGCAGGTCATCCACCACGATGGGTGAGGGCATGCCCGCCCCGCTCTTGTTCTTCGACCAGAGCACCGCGTCACTGCTGGTGGAGTTCTCGGCCAGCGACAGATCGCCTGTCTGCCCCGCCTTGACGGCGAAGATCGGGCCTTTGCTCATCGGACTGGAGGTGCCGAAGTAGACCCCCGCCCCGTCAGCCACCACCGAACACGAGAACGATGAGTCGATCCCTCCCAGACGCCAGCGTTCCGCCCCGGACTCAAGATCAAAGGCGGCGACCAGTCCATTCCCAGCGGCAATCACCTCGAGCTTCCCGGCGTTCGACCAGACGACCGGTGTCGCCCACGAGGTCCCCTCACGCGATTCCGAACTCCACAGTTCCTTCCCCGTCGCCGCATCGAGACACAAAAGCTTCCCTTCCTTCTCGTTGAAGCGGGGGACCAGCAGGCGGTTGCCATGCAGCACCGGTGAGGCCCCGCTGCCAAACTGGTTTGAGATCTGCTGCGATCCCAGTTCGAGTTTCCACAGCTCTTTCCCCGACGCATCGAACGCGGCCAGATCTCCCGTCGCGCCGAAGTAGGCGAAGATCCGCCCCTCGCCGCCGCAGGGGGTCTCCGTCGCGTAGCTGTTGGAGGCATGGGTCCCGGTGCTGGGCACCTTTTCGGCCACCGTCTTGGTCCAGACGATCGAGCCATCCTGGGGATTCAGCTTGATCAACTGGAATTTGACCTTTTCTTTGGGAATCTGAGGCCGCCCCATGGTACTCGGGTCGACCACTCCCCCGGCCATCGACTTCGGGCGGGCAATCCCCGAGCCAATGGCGGTGGTCAGGTAGATGCCGCCGTCAACCACAATCGGCTGCGAGAGCCCGGCACCGGGCAGTTCAGTCCGCCAGGCGGGCTTCTCGGCCGGTTGCCAGTTGTCGGGAGTTCCCTCGGTCACATGGCTCAGCCGCATGCCCCCCCGGAACTGC
>Ga0315903_10006485_pt1 | contig 14919 bp, 20 predicted proteins | sample LakEriMetagenome_7_FD_203524 | JGI IMG/M metagenome (GOLD analysis project Ga0315903, IMG submission 203524) | Freshwater fungal communities from buoy surface, Lake Erie, Ohio, United States - Buoy 2 MA119 | ecosystem: Environmental > Aquatic > Freshwater > Lake | place: USA: Lake Erie, Ohio...
TAAAACTCCATAAAGTTTAAGCTCTACAGTATCAAGATATGGATTTCTAAAGTTTGTATCCGGTGAATGAAATGTATTCATGAATGTTGGTATATCATTCTTGGTAACATTTACTCTATCATCATCATTATCAGTAACTACTATGTACGGATCATTTGCTTGGTTACCTGTATTTAAGTCACCACCACTTGCTGGGTTAAGTGGCACAATAGTATTAAATGGATAGTTAGGATAAAGACCTTTTCTATTTGCATTACCTGGTCCTTTAATATTATATGGACGCAGGTTGTTTAACATACCTTTTGCAATAACAGTCTTATTACCTTCTCTTGATCCTCTTAGTATTTCATAACCTACAATACCTTTAATATCATTTCCTTCATTATCTTTTGGACAAATAATATTATCAAACTCAACTCCTAATAATCTTATAGTAGTTTGTTTTGTTGCAGGATTTGTATAAAAGTGATTTGTTAGTTGACTATTACTAGTTATGTTATCTGGAAACTTGTGATGTCTTATTGGTTTACCACATAAGTCATAAATATCTGTAGTAACAGCTGTCCAACAAGGAGCTCCATTATTTGTAGAACTATTCCATACTTCAGGTTTGTTATCTGGGTAATACTCAGTAGATTCCCAATAACCCATTTGACCACGCGCAATAACCTTACCTCCATCTTCAAGTATTTCTGGTGGAGATACTACAGTTAGTGTAGCTGTGTTTTGTACTTCAAATACTCTTTCTGGTTCAGTAGGATCTGTAAACAATACATTACCGCCTGTAGCAACTGCTAGTTCATTTCCAACTGGTGGTCTTCCTGGAATATGATATGAAGATGATTTATCTCCTGTGTTGTATACCCAACGTATAAAGAATGAGTAGACCTCATCTCTTAAGTAACTTGGTTTATATCCACCGTTTACATAATAATCAGGATTGTATTCAACAGATACCCATTTAGCTTGTATAAGATTTGCTAGTGGCTGATAGTTAAAATCAAACTTACCTGTAGGACCTACTCTTAGTAGATAGTTATTTACCTCAACAATCTGATCAGACTTTTCATATACTGGAGTTTGTATTGGTAGTTGTTCTATAGGAACACTTATCAAAGACTCAGCAATATTATCTAAATAAATTTTTTGAGTATTAGTTGAATATACACCAATTCTTTTAGCTACAGTACCTTGATTTATTGTTTGTACAACAACAAGTATAAACTCATCAAAGCTTACATTATCTGCTTCAACAGTTATTTCTAGTGCACCTTGTAAATTACTTTCAAACCATATTGGTTGAACATTACTTGGAGAAAACCAGTCTGTTACTTTTTCTCCTTTAATACTATATGCTATTGTAGCAAAGTAAGATCCGTTTCTAAGACTTCCACCAGACTTACCTGGTGCAACATGTAAACATGGTGTCTTCATTAAACGTGCAAGTCTTATCTGATCACAATCTAAACTAGTTGTGTTCTCACATGTAATACATCCTTGAGGATGACCTGTAGCCCATACATCTGGTTCTGTTTGTGTATAACCTAGTGAATCAGTACACAATTGAATCCACGGAACTCCAGGCCATTGTATATTGCTTACACCATTAGAATAAGTATTATTACCTATCCATATATAATCATCTGATGGCCAAGTCTGAGGATCTCCAACATTAAGATATCTATCAGGATTTAAACCATCATTCCAATAACATGCCCAAGAACAATCTTCTTTTTCTCTTGAGGCACCATAGATTAGATTTAACTCATTAAAGTTTAAGCAAGGGTCTTGTACAATTGGTCTATACTTACATAAGTCTTCTTCAAATAATCCAATCTCAGAATTAATAGAATTAAGTTGAATATCATTATGTACTGCAGTAAAAATTAACCATTTATCTGAAAACAAATGAATAGCCCCTACAATAACCTTTCTACCACCTGTAAGTGTAGAGCCAGCAACAGCACATAAATAGTTTGCAGGTTCTCCTGACAATGTTCCTAAGTTACCTTCAATAGTATTATTAACTACATTTCGCGCATGCGTCCACATGCCTTCTGTCATGAAGGAGCTATCAGAGTCTTTATTAAGACCTTTAACAAAACTATTAGTTTCTGTTTTTCCTAAATCAATATTCTTAGCCATCTTAGATTACTCTTGTTCCTGTATAGTAATTAAAGTAAGTTGGATCAATAGGATATGACTTAAACATATCATAATATTTTCCATACTGTGCTCTGCGGTTAGCCCACCACAGTTTCTTCATCTCCTCAAAGTTTGGAGTATTGACTAAACCTAGAGCCTGGTTTCTTGCTGTGCGGTATCTTCCTTCTATAAGTTGTATTCTATTAGATACATCCTCACCATTCATATAAAGATTCTCAAGTATTCTTTGTTTAAGAGCATACTCATAGTACTCATTAAGAAGTGCGTGATCCGGTACAAGAATATTTCCTTCATCATCTTCTAACTCACCTTGATAATTTACATACACCTTACATGTGTTTAGAGTAGTAAATAAAAAACCATTCTTAATCCATCCTTGGTTAGGTGTATTAAAGTATAAGTTAGGACACTCGCATTCTATATTCTGACTTGGCTTCATTCTTAATGGAAGCAAAGTAGTGAACTGTCTTGTCTGTCCTGTAGGCATAATTTGTATTAACTCATACTTCTCTCCCTTACAGTTCATGAATACGCGCGGGCGTATACAAGTATCACCATAAGGGTTATTTGGATCATATGCATCAGGAATATAATTACCTGGTAATGTATTTAACTCACATCCAGCAGTATGATTACACGGATTAGCATTACATACTGAACAGTTAACTGTTGGAGGAGCACATTGATCTACAGTACTTGGTACTTCTCTATAAGGTACTTCTTGTATATTAGTTCCTCCAATATCATATCCTGTATGTACATTAAACTCTCCACATATAAATGCAAAGTTCCATGTATAGAAGTCATCTGGTAATTTTACCTTACCATGTTCTACTTCTAACAATACTTCCTTCTGCTGGTTTATTCTTAAGCCTAAATCATAATTGCATCTTCTAGCTACTTTGATAAGTGTCTGAGGATCAATCATATTCTCAAGTGCATAAACTTGAAAGTCAACCATTACATCATCAAGAAGTTGATCTAAGGTTCTATATTTTAGAGTGTAATTAAAGTCCATTATCTAAGTGCATTTTGGCTATCATCAGCTCCATCTGTTGGAATCTTAATTGACGTAGCAAGTTCTTGAATTACATATTGCTCAATCTCAGAAAATAAATACTCTGGTAGAGTAAGGTTCTGATCTTGTTTTACTACACATTGATCTTCAGGATTACATTGGAAGTCACCAGTTGATCCTTCAAAGATTGCTTCTATTTTAATAGCATCCCATTCTACATTTGGTAAATAGAGATACCCATTGTGAAACCAGAAGTATGCTCTTTTATTATATTTGAATGTAGTTGTTTTTGTCATTGAGGCAAAAGTACCGGGCTCAGTACGGAATACTTTTATACTACCATCTATTGAAGATACTGTACGGAATACTGGACCAAAAGCTCCTGTAAATACATTAGGTAGTTTTTCCTTGGTTCTTTTGAAATAACATTCTGAGTATACTCCTGTACAATCTGCTTCTACCCTATCTACATCAATTAACTCAACATACTGTAGATATGTAAAGAGAGAACTAATCTTCATTAGTTTATTCTGATTGTCTTCTCTTTTAAGTAATGTCTTACCGTATTTTATAATAGCAAAGTAAATACTTCTGTCTGTAAGAAATGGATCTTCCTTTACAGCTTTAAGTGCAGTTCTTACTCTTGATATTGCTTCACCTATTGTTGTCATAAATCAAACTCATTATAGTCTTTTAAATTAGACTGTAGTTTTCTATCTCTTATACCTTGTAGAACTAGAGCAGTATAGGCCTTCTTCATTTTAGTTGTTGCATCTATACTAACATATATTGTCCAGTTCTCCGGATACGTTTTAGCTACAGTTCTTTTAAAGTTTCTACATGCTGTAAAACTCCAGCATTCTCTAAAAGTATATTTGTATTTACTTGCAGAGCATGTGTAAAATATCTTAGCAAGTTTACCATCTGTCTCCCAGTTTTTATTGTTTACAGTTACTCCATATTTTGAGGACTTACCATAATCAATGTTTCTTCCTTTTACAGATTGACAGCTTCCAATAAACAAGTGTCCTAATCCTTCTGGTAATTGAACACCATCTCTTGTTTCTATTACAGTTTCAGCAAGAACTTCATTAAACTTTTTGACAATCTTTTTGATATCACTTTCTGTTACATCTTTATACTTGCCAAACTTTTCTTTAAAAGCTTTAAAGAAATCCCTGTTTAAAACACTGTAAGCCTTCTGTCTAAATCTTGGAGCCTTTACATTTGGTAACTTAAACTCTTTACTCATACCATACTATTTAATATACAAAAAATTATGCACTTTAGCAAATATACATAAAATAGAAAACCCCGGGCTCATTTGCCCAGGGTCTCCACTTGTTAGCCACAGAAACCAACAAACTGCGACATATCTTTAAACAGGAGAAATACTAACAGCAGTGTAATATGCTGTAGCAATTTGTCCAACTGAATCAGTTACTTTTACTTTAAATAGGCAAGTAGCAATTTCTCCTGCAGTAAAACCATCATATACGTTTCCTGTAAGATTAAGATTAACTGAAGATCCATTAGTTGCTCCAGCAATAGAAAATCCTGCAAAAGCGTTTTGCTCAATTGTCCATTCATATGTAAATGGTGCAGTACCATTTGTAAGTGTAGTAGTTAGTGCTCTTCCTGCTTGCTCATCAAAACTAATATCAACAGCAAACGTTGGACAACATTGAGCTGGAGCAGGATTACAAAAATAATCCACTACTTGATTTAATGCATCTGCTACAGTATCATTAGTTGCTACTACAGTATCTTGATCACAAATAATTGGATCTCCTGTATAAACTATACACTGAGCATCAAATACTTCTGAGCATGGTTGAGGATCTGGACATCCTTCTGGTGTTGGACATGGTGCTGGAGTTGTAAGGAAACTATCCTTACATCCACAATTTATATTTGTATGATTACAAGCCATGATTAATATTTTATAATATATTGCATTACAATGTATGGTTGCATGTTGCCATGTGGTAAGCCTTGAAGTGTTGGTGAACCATCTCCAGTTGTTCCAGATAAAGTTCCTGATAAACTGTGAGTATGTGCTCCTGCATCTGCAATATAAGCACCATTACCACCTGCTCCAGTTTGAGGGGTAGTATCATAATCACTACCTGTATCAGAAGTTAATGTTATTGCTCCTGATCCTGCAGTGTTATTATTATCTGCCCAAATACCATGACGGTGTGTACCCGCTGATCCTGTTGTACCTGATAATGTACCGCCTGATAAATCATGTGTATGTGGTGGAAGTTGTGCATCACTTAATGTTTCAACTCTATTCCCACCTGTATTACTTACAACAGATAAGTTATAACCATCAGCATTAGTTCCTAGTCCAACAGGTATTCTATTTGCCATTACTGGTAATCTAAATGAGCCAGGGCCTAAACTACCGTATGTTGTTCCAATTGCTGCCCATAAGTCCGGATAGGCAGCTTGAGTTACATAATCCCCATCACATAGTAACCATCCAATTGGAGGAGTTGGATTAGGACTAGCCCATGGAACAACTACACCTGCTGGCATAAATGCAGCTGAGTTTACATCATATGTTGTTGTATTAGTTACAGCATCATATGATGATGTTACTGTTATACTTCCTGATCCTGTTACTACGGTTTGAGCATAGTTAAAATCATAGAAAAAACATATGCTTGTCCAAATATTACTAATTGCATCTGCTAGTGTTGCAGGCGGATTAATCCATCCTGGTTGAGAAACAATATCAGAATTAAAATATGTACTCCCTGTAAGTGTACAAGATGGATTTAGAACACTTGTTATGTCTCCAAGATTTCCTGATGACGCACACCAGACATCAAGAAATGCTTCAAACAATGTATCAAGTGCTACATCTTGACCAGCTAGATACGGGCTTATATCACATGGTAATGTAATATCAGGAAGCGTATAAGTTGGGATATCATCAATCTGTGTTTGTAAGCTTCCAAGAGTTGTATTAATTGTAGTTATAGAAGATTGAATAACTGCAATCTCAGATACAATACTACATACTCTATTTGCTATAGTCTGTACATAGTTTATAAGTGTATCTGTTCCTCCTCCTAAACAATCTGCTACTGCTACTATACAATCTGTAGGACATCCTGTTGATGGGGGATTAGTTGGGTCTACTGGTGCATTTTCTAATGCACAAACTTTATCAATTAACAATTGAATAAGTTGCTCAAAATCAGATGGAGCACAAGTGTTTAGATTTAAACATGCAAGATCATAGTTACTCACATTAAGAGTATCTAGAACAGCACATAGTTCAGTTGCTAACTTAGCAACCACATCTGATATTGTATCTCCTGTACATAATTTTATACAGTCAAGATTTGGTCCTGACCATATTACACAATTACTTGATGTAGGTGTGCAAGGAGAGTTATCTAAATTCAAAGGTCTCATATATATAATATACTAATTAATTATTACAATTACAACTTGAACATCCACATGATGTACATCCTACTGGAGTTGGTGGATTACAACAAGATGAAGTTGGTTGACACACATAGTCAGGATTAATTAAAGCATCAAGCATTAACATCTCATGTTTAATTTCCCATTTCATTAACTCTTCTACACAACAACTAGAAATACCATAGCGTCTTTCTAATACATCTTTGTACATCCACTCAGAGAAGTTACATTCTACATTCTCATAGTATGCTGGCGTACAAGCAGGAGTATTATATCCTGGTGTTACTTTTCTTTTTGGTTGTGGTGCTGGAGTAGGACATACTCCGTTTGTACAGTTACCATACTCAGTTGCTACAATACCTACTGGTAAATTCCAACTAATAAGACATGACTTTGGTAAAGTAGAATTTGCACCTACAGTATATTTAGTAACTACACCTTCATATGTTATTACATCAAAATTTTCTTCTTCACTTGTAGTATTTGTAAATGTTACACAAGTAGAAGGTATTGTATTTGCTAAACAAGTAGGGCAAGTTAAATACTCTGCTATTACTTGTACACTACCATCAAAGTCAACTATATCAGTTTCTTCTACTGACCAGCAAGTATCAGGGCATGTGCTTATTACTATTACTTCACCTACATTAGCTGATAAGTCAGTGTAGGTAACTATGTCTTCTAGTATTCCTGCACAGTCTATAAGTAAATATGGTTGAGCTTGACACTCTGTACAATCTACAAATGAATTAATTACTGTAACAGATATATCAGAAGGTATATCAGTATCTAATACTGTAACATAAAAACACTGATCTGCGTATTCATCTAGAGTTACTATCTGTCCAACGTAATCAGCCAAGTCAGTAGATGTGTATACTACTAAGTCTGGATTATTACAATCAGTAAGTTGATAGTTTGTTACAGGCAATGTTGCTTGACAATCAGGACAACTATTAAATGTCTGAACTATGTTTACAAAATATATTTCAGTGCATTCCTCTGGTTCTTCTGCAATCCAGCATGTATTTGGAAAACCAACTATTGTAACAATTGATCCAATAACAATATTATTAGTTACACAAAGTGTATTAGCTGGATTAGAACAATCTACTAGTTTAACTCCAGAAGATAAATCAGCTCTACATACGCTACAACTACTAGTAATTCCATAACCTTGTACATTCCAATCTACTATAGTATATGAAGGAGGTAATACAGCTACAGTAGATACACCTACAGTAAAACAGGTTTGTTGTAATGGGGCAGAGAATGCAATAACACCACCTCCTGCTATTACTTCATCATAGAATGCCTGGTCAAAGTTGGTTGTAAAATACGCACCATTTAAACCACAAGGAGTAAAAGTTAATATTGTATACTGTATTGCCATTATATTTGTTATTTACCTCTGTGTACTTTGTAATCTTTGCGTACTGGCTGGGCTTCTTTATTGGAAGTTTTCATTCCTTTAACTCCTGCTTCATACCTTGATATGCAATTATTACATACTGCAGCTCCATCTGAAGCTTTTCTTTTTTGACATCCACAAGAAAGTGATGCCTTACAATTTGAACATTGTGCCATATCTGTTGGTTTTAGATAGTTAACAAGTTTTACAATCAAATTTATTTAAAAGCTTAATAGCATAGTTATATAGTGTCATACCTTTCTGTGGTTCTTGACAAAACTCTACTTTAGCTTTTGCTGCATCTAAATACATTCTGATTATTCTTAATCTTTCTAATCTCTCTTGTACTTTAGCAGTAGGCTCACATGCAGCCAAATCTAAATTACACATAGCTTTATTCCATCTGACTAAAGCTTGAGTAATTCTCAAATGATTATACTCTACATAAACTAACTCATTTGGAGATACACTATACTTAATGATATAAATACCATCAGGTAAGTTTACATAAGTTTCTCCACAATTTACTGTTTGTAACTGTAGATCACATGCTGTAAGAATTTCAGTAAATCCAGCAGTTACATCTATTTGATTAGAATATGAGAAACCAGGTACTGTTACATTAAGTGTCTCACATGTAACAGGTACTATGTCAGCATAAATACTTGTATCATTAATTGATAGAATACAAGGATTCATTACTGTAGGTACCTCTAGACTTAATACATGATTTGCCATAAGTATAATAATTAAAAAGGGAGAGGAGTATGAAACTCTTCTCCCCTTTTTAGTTTGTTGTGATAATTAATTATGGTAGTGGAGCTGGTACCGGTGGTACAATTGGCTCACAATCAGTAACACATGACTCAACTTCAAGACCTGTACACTGAGAACAGTTCTCTAACCAAGTTTCTACAAATGTTTCAAATGCTACAATCTGACCATCAGTAATAACTTCAAGTAAGTATTGATCATTATCAAATGTTCCAGAAGGGTTGTTGAAACGTGGAACACTGTGTAACAAGTAGTAACGTGTGTAAAGTGCATTACGGTTAACTGAGTTCAAGATATCATACCCTTGAGTAATCTCACGGATACGGAAATCTGAATGGAAGAAGTTCTGACGGTAAGACTCAGAAAGAATCAAGTCACGTACAACTGATTCTCCAAGACCCATTGCTTGTCTTCCTAAACACTCATTAACAATACAAATTCCAGAGAATGCACAAGGATCACCATTCAAATCTACTTCAGATGCATAAAGACGCACTGGCTCTTTTTCATAGAAGTCAGAGATTTGGAATGTACAGTTACCAAACTTAGTATCAACATAAGCTCCGTAAAGGATCAAACCTGCACAGTCACCTTCTACAAATCCTGGAGATACATACTCATCCCAAGTATTAGCTGCTGGGTTACCAAATGTATCTAGAGTACCTGGAGCATAGTAGATTGTACCATCTGCTGCAGAAACTACTGGCAAGATAAATGGAGAGATAAGCGGAGAGTCAACAATCTGCTTAGCCCACTCAATCATTACTAATGTAGAATCTACTGGTGTTGGAGCAATAGCTCCAGCAGGACAACATCCTGTGTAAGCAGAAACTGTTAAGTATGCATTGTGGTTCAAGAAACGTAGAGCTGGAGAACCTTTAACATCTAAACGTAGGTAGTATGTTTCACCACACAAGAAATCTGGGCAGCAATTTGCTGTTCCTTCATCTTGAGTATAAGGTGTAGAACCAATGTTCAATACTGCTTGAGTAGGTTCACATGGATCAACACGGTAAAATTTGTTAACATACTTAGGATTGATTACTTTAGATTTATTAGATTCTAAGTAACCTCCGTGGAAAGGTCCAATTTTGTCATTAGCCAAAACTGATCCTGAAGCAAGGATAAGCGGGCAACAGTTTGTAAGTGCTGCATCAGTAGCTTGTACAATCCAAGTTTTTGGATCTACAAAACCAAACTGACCGGAAGCAAAAATGTTACCAGTTGTTCCAAGCTGTCCTTCATTCAATCCAGTGAAACCATCAGTTCCAAGGAAAGTCTTTTGAAAAGCGTGATTAAAATAAGCCATTTTTCTTTTTATTAGTTAATAAACATATACTATAATATAGTAAAATCTTTTTACTCTTCCAAATTATTTTAAGAAAAGTAATTTATATTTTGTTGAGTTAATTGAATCTTTTACAAGATCAAGGTTATTTACAATTTCAGAATAAGGTAACATACCTTGTAGTTTGTTAACCATCGCATAGATATCTCTTAGGTAACTTACACCATCTGCAACTGTATCTAATGTTCTAGGATTAACTTCTGTATATGCAAGTAGTTTTTCTGCTGCTCCTTGATATCCTTCTACTAGTGTATCAGCATGATCAGGTAATGCATCATACAATTCATTAAGAGCTTTATGCGCAGCATAAGATCCTGTACCTGTAACTTTTAAATGAAGTTTATGAAAACTTGTTCTAGCATTCATAAGTTCTGAAGCACATGCTGATACCATAGTATCTAATGAGCTACCACCAACACCGGCATTAGGAGTTGGTTGTGGTTTAGCAGGTTCTTCTTTTGGTTGATTTACAGTTACTTCTGGCCTACTTAGTTTTTTAACTGGCTCTGGGTTTCTTTTTAATAATCTATTGTTTTCCATTATTATTAATTGTTGCGTTCAGCTGTTTCTGTACCTCTTGAGAATTGATTTCCTGATTCAATATCTCCTGCTAGTATACTTACTGCTTCATCTATTATTACTTCTATTATATCATCTTTAAATTCACATTCTACATTTGTAGGTGATTGAACTCCGGTATATGGATCTACACAACCTTGTATCTGTATCTTTATTGGTTGTCTGTAATATGTTAATGCAGCTGAGTCAATTTGAAAGTCATTATTAGTATAAACATTGACAAAGTTATTCTTAAGAGTAGCAAAAGTCTCAGCCCATTCAAAACTAGGTTGTTTTGATTTATCTCTCAGAAGTACATTTACATTAGCTTCCTCTGCTAGATATACTGTCATACGTCTGTTATCACAGCATTCTTTTTTAGCATAAACATCTACACGCTTCCATTGTAAATAGTTTGCCGGAATAGCTCCAGTGTAAAATACTTGCTGGTCGCTTACACTTAGAGGTTGTGTATTAAGAAGAACTTGTAAATCATCTTTTCTCCTATTTGATTCTTCATCACCTTCTCTAACTGCGTTAATCCCGTGAAGCTGTCTTCTTGTCCATTCTACTTGAGCTTTATTAAATGCCTCAACTATCTGCCAACATTCAATGTTGTCATAGTCCTGGCTATCTAACTTATTCAGGCGTTGTTTAATCTTTATGGACAGTACACTGTTTAACATCTGTTATTTATTTTTTGGAGTTCTAGGAATCATTTTTCTAAATTGACTCATAGCTTTACCAGCATTCTTATAACCTTCTTCTTTAAGATTATTAAAATACTTTACTGCTCCTGGTTTTGAACTTTTCTTGCCTCCCATGATTACTGATATTTTGCTTTGTTAGCAGCAACCTTCTTTTTGTTTGCTTCCACCTTAGCCTTATTAGCAGCAACTTTTTGAGCATTAGAACTAGCATTACTAGCTTTAGATGCATTTACCTTAGCAGCATTGCTGTATACTTTAACAGCATTGTCTTGTACTTTAGCTCTGTTTTCAGCTACCTTTTCTTCATTTTTATAATTTTTGAAGGTATTAGCATTTACCTTAGCTGTATTAACTGCTACTTTATTAGCATTTACTTTTGCTTTATTAGCATCAGCAGCTTTCTTTTTAGCATATGCTGAAGCAGCAACCGCTGCTGCTCCTCCGCCTCCCGCAGTACCTGCAACTTTAGCTATTGTTTTAAGAGCTGAGCTTTTCTTTTTAGGTGCTTCAGATGCAGAAGTAGAAGTAGAAGTAGACTTAGATTTATACTTAGACTCTAAAGTTTTAAGTTGTTCTTTAGCTTGTTTAAGTTGTTCATCAACTTTTTTGTATTTATTGTCAGCTTTAATCCTTTCAAGTTTTCTAGCAGTTTTACGTACTTTACTAGCATGTTTTGCAACACCCTGAGCAGCATCCATTTCTGCACCATAACTATGGTAACTTCTACCTGAAGCACTTTTTACTTTAGGTGCACCCATTTGAGTACGGTTTGCAATGATTGCTTTACGACCTGCACTTTTAACTTTTCTAATTGCTTTAGCTGACTTAGTAAGACTAACTAATGCTTTTCCTATTATTCCCATGACTATTTATTTTTATTTTTATTTTTTACACTACCACCTTTCTTAAGACCAAACTCTTTAGCAATGGCACGTCTTTCTTGCCTTGCTTCTTTCTGACCCTGTCTATGCTCTTTACTTAAAGACTGCTTTGCTGTAGCTAAAACACTTTTAACTACAGCTTTGCGCATCTTTTTCTTTTCAGCTTTTGCTTTATCCTTTTCAGGATCTCTACCAATACCAGCCATTACTTAATTATTTTTTCTTAGTCATTCCTTTAACAATAACTTTATCTACAGCTTTGTCATATCTTTTTTGAAGACCTTTTCCTACTGTCTTTCCTGCTGTGGTTTTCTTTTCAATCTTAGTCCCAAGTCTAGTAAGTTTTCTACTAGTAACTGGTCCACCATCTTCTTTTTTAGATAGAGTTCTTTTAATTACTCTTCCAGGTTCTCTTTGACCTATAGCAGCATACCCTTGATCTCCTGCTGATCTAACTTTACCAGCTTTAGGAGAACGTTGTACTTTAACAGTAGCACCAAACTTAGCTTTAGGTTTTTTGATTACACCTTTTGCCATTAAGATATCTTTTGCAGTTACTTTACCATCTCCACTCATATCAGGAAAACTTTTCTTAGTACCACCTTTCTTCATCATACCACTACCTGGTGTTGGTGAAGTGTAAATTCCACTATTAGGTTCAGAAGAACCTCTATCCATAACAGTTCCTGCTTGAGCTTTTTTAAGCTTAGCTCCACCTTTTTTTGCTATACCGTACTGGCCAGCCTGACCCATGTTTTCTTGTGGCATACCATACATATATGTAGGTGCTTTTTCAATTGCTGAACCACCTAGGTTCATTTTTTTAACACCGCCTTTTTTCATCATTTTGCCACACTTAGCACATCCCATCTTTGCCATGATTATTTCTTTTTAGATTTTACAATTGTTTTTTTCTTAGCTACTACTTTTACAGTACCACCTTTCTTTTGATATGCTCTAGCTTGATTTTCTTTTTGTTTTATATCAGCCATATCTGAATTATAAGCTCTATCAAATTCACCTTGTGGGCCATATATTATATTGGCTTTTTGTGCAGAAACAGCATTAGATTTAGCTTTATCCATATACTTTTGCTTACTCTCAGTCATTGGTCCAGAAAACATTCCATCTTGTGCTTTACGTAATGGTTTTTTAGCACCACCCATTTTCATCATAGGTTTTTTAGCTACTGTCTTTTTAACAGGTGCTTTAGCTACAACTTTTTTAATTACCTTTTTCATTATATATATAAATTAACAATTCCACTTTCTTAGAGAAAGAGCCTTTCTTGTTGGTCTTCCTTTTTCATCTTTCATAGGGCCTGGCATTCCAGACATTCTAGCACAGAAACTCTTACGTCTCTTAGCATCTTTACTTCCAGGTTTAAGCTTAGAAGGTTTTGTAGTAACAGCAGTCTGTAATTTACTTCCTGGATTAGCTGCTCTATAGCTAGCTACTCCTTTAGCATTTAATCCTCCTGTAGGATTCTTTCCTTCCTTACGTGTCCATGCAGGAGTAGATCCTCCCTTAGCCATTTTATGAGTAGAGCCTTTCATAACAGATCCATCAGGCATCTTATGATATCCTTTAGGAACTTTACCAGCTTTCTTCATTGAGATAGCTATTGCTGCTTGTTGTGCTCTACTTTTTGCCATATCACATTCCTTTTACACAGTTGTTAACAACTTTACCATTTAGTAACTTAGTACCCTTTTTAGTATAACCGGGCCAACAATTCTTAGCACCACCTAATTTAGATTTTGGTAAAGACCTAGTTTTTTTAGTTGCTGTTGCTTTACCTTTATACTTATAATCAGGATTGTCTTTATGCCACTTCTTAGTTGCTGCTACTCCCTGTTTAACTGTCTTTGCTCTTCCTTTTGCAGTAAGATCTATTGTATCCCACTGACCTTTATCTTTGGTAGGATGGTTGACCATAATGTTACCAACCTTTCCTTCACCTTTTTTTGTAGTCTTTTTATAGACTACGTGTTTTTCACCACCGGCAGTAACTTTAACTTTCTTAGGTGCTTTCATAACTATTTCTTTTTAGCCATTGCCTTGAATGTCTTAGCTAATGCTTTTGCTTTACCTGTACATCCTGGTTTAGTAATAGGAGTACATTTACCTGCAGTACCTCTACGTTTAATAGAAGCTGTAGCTTTCTGAATCCATTTCTTGTCTTTCTTAGCTGCCATGACTCATGCTTTACTTACTCTTCTACCCATTCCTACTCTAGACTTCTCAGCTTTTTTAGCAGCTAGTTTAGAAGGTGTTAATTGATACTTTGTCTTTGGTGTCTTAGAAGAAACCTTTTTAGTAGGGCGGCAGTATTCATTTTTACCACCAGCCCCACAAGGTTTTCCAGACTTTGTATCCTGCCATTTCTCTGCTTGCCATCTTTTAAGCTCAGTGCCTTTCTCAGTCTTTCTTACTTGTCCTTTACCTTTACGGCATTTGGCAATAGCTTGAGAAGCTCTAGCTGAAGGGAAAACCGCATAACGCGCTTTTACACTATGATAACAAGAATCCTTTGGCATGACAATTATTTGCTAGGTTCTGCAGTCTTAGGAGCTGTGTTACCTCTTCCACCTGCCCAACCACCA
>Ga0315903_10006491_pt1 | contig 14909 bp, 11 predicted proteins | sample LakEriMetagenome_7_FD_203524 | JGI IMG/M metagenome (GOLD analysis project Ga0315903, IMG submission 203524) | Freshwater fungal communities from buoy surface, Lake Erie, Ohio, United States - Buoy 2 MA119 | ecosystem: Environmental > Aquatic > Freshwater > Lake | place: USA: Lake Erie, Ohio...
CAGAGTTTGGCGAAATAGGCTTCACCATCGCCTACGACCGAGCAGCCTTTGGTTTTAGCGAAAGACCAACCAGAAGCCAGTGGGAGGTAAACCCCTACGGAGTCGACACCCAGCTGAAGGTCCTAGGCGATCTAATAGACAAGTTTGGAGAGGGTAAAGATGTGTTTATCCTTGGCCACTCAGCCGGGGGAAACATTGCAGCTGCCTATGCTCTGAATAACCCAGAAAAGCTCAAAGGGGCAATCCTGTTTGCCCCAGCAGTTCTGACAACCGGCGGAGCCCCAGGATTTCTCAACTTCCTGTTCGACATCTCCCAGTTTGACCACATTGGACCACTGCTTGTCTCCTCCATTGCCACTAGCGGGTTAGACATTTTGTATCAGAGCTACTACAACCAAGACCTAATCACCGATGAAACCCTCGCCGGCTACACCGCACCGCTAAAGATAATCGGCTGGGAAAGAGCCTTCTGGGAATTCAACAAGTCACCAAGAAACACAGGCGTTGGTGAAAGACTCTCCGAGATTAATCTTCCAACCCTTGTAATCACCGGCGACACCGACACCATCGTTGACACCGCAGACTCAATCCTGGTTTCAGAAACTATCCCAAATGCAGAGCTCGTAATAATCCCAAAAACTGGACACCTCCCCAACGAAGAAAGCCCTGATGCTTTTGCAGAGGCAGTAATAGAGTTCATAGAAAAGACAGATAACTAATGATTTATAACTACACCTTTGGACTATTCAGACTGCTGCTTGGCATTTCCCTTCTCGGAAGCGTTGTCTGGCAGGTAACCAACCGAATAGCAGCCGACAGATTCAGACCCTTTGAATACTTTGCATTCTTCTCAATAACCAGCTCAATCTTCGCCGGTGTTGTCGCACTGCTTGGTGCTTATGTGCTGCTCAGAAAACAGAGTGAATCCTCAAGGCTCATGTCGCTCAGGCTCATAACAACAGTGAGCATGGTGATTGTCGGTGTTGTCTATCACGCTCTTCTCGGTGACTCTGCTGTTGATCCCCAGGACATTGGTTATGAGTGGCCAGTGATACCGAACCTTGTCATCCACACCTGGGCCCCTATTGCCATTGTCTTTGACTACCTGCTCTCCATAAAGGGAGCGGTCAATAACTTCAGAAAGAGCCTGTGGGTTGTTGTCTATCCACTCTCCTGGCTTGGCTTCTCAATAGTCAGAGGACTAGTGGATGGCTGGTGGCCATATTGGTTTATTAACCCAAACAGTGAAATCGGTATTGGGGGAATGATCAGCTACATCTTGGCCATCTCTGCAGCCTTTATTATCCTCGGGTTCCTGCTCGGTGCAGCGAGAATATTTGTGGTGAAGCTCGCTAGGCGCACAATTCAAACGAAGTAGACACAGAGTTCAAACCTTCTGATCCGTAGTTATGTTGCAATACCTCTATTTGTAGGAGCAGTGGCAATGTACCCCAGTATTTTATTGGTCAAGTCACCCTTTGCAGATATGCCCGATTCCGTACGTTTCCGTCCGTTGAACGGAATATAAACGGAATATCTGCGGGGATAGGCTATCCGCATGAGCTATTACCTGGACGCAAACGCGATCATCCAGCTAGTGGATTTGCCAGACGAAACTCAAAAACTGGCTGATCTCCACACAGCTGGAACCATAGAACTTGTTCTCGCAAGAGAAGCGATGTACGAGTTAACTGAAGGTCCAGAAATATCTCCACAGAACAAGATCAAAAATCAAAGCGTTTTAGACGCCCTCGGACTTTCCACAACACCAAACAGTGTTTTTCAACTCAACAAAGGGATTCTCGGAGAGACAATCTTAGGTACTGATGAGAGCCACAGCCTGTTTGAGTCGCACCTTACAAAGAAAGGCAGCCCGTCGAAGGCTATGTCTGATGCTGTACATCTTGCGAATTCTCAGGAACTGGATGCCGTTTTCGTGAGTTGCGATGGTCAGCCGAGATCTACTGCGCATATCCATAATCTTGCCAAAGAATGCCTGATCGATCTTTTTTCAAATCTTGCCATCGAGACCACCGCCGTCAAAAACTGTAAAAAGTGTCGACAACTATAGATTCCAAGCCCCAGGGGCTGAAACTTCATAGTTGTCAATGCCAATTGCCTTAAAGTGCGCTCTTGCTGACGAAGTCTTCGCCGCTTCCGTTGGTCGCAACTTCAACTCTTCCAAACTCGACTTTGTCTCGCGAATCATGTAGAGACGGTCCTCGCCGTCGACCTGTTTGATGATGGCCCAGTCTGGGTTGTAGTCTCCAACGGGCGTAGGGATCTTGAACTTGGCAGGTAATTTCATGAAAAACTTAACGTCTTCACGACTGTCCAACTTTTCCGCGAACTGACGCTCAACGTCTGAGTCAAATACAACGTAGTCAAAGTCTGATTTTCCTGAATTCTTGACCTTGTACAACTGGTCCAGGAATCGATCCTTCTCTTCTTCGCCGTCCTTTTGGAGTTCACGCAGTTCATAGAACGAACCCGCTATCCGTTCATACTGAATGCCGCCCACAACTAGTTTCGCTAACTCCGCTTGTATGACGCGCTTAGCCATTGAAATGAAGTCATTCGGATTAGCGATAAACTCGGCAAGCCTTTCGCTGCGCACAAGTATGTCCACAATTGACCATCGAGTCAGGGATGTCGCATTCTGCAATTCAGACACAATGTCTGGAAGATCGTATGACCCTTGGAGGATTGCTGATCGAGATGCGAGCTCCTCGCTTTTTGCGCCTCCTCGAACTACCTTGATTTCAGCTTTTGTTACCTCAACTCGAAGAGGAGGTATTGCGGGTGCCGATTTCATCGCCATCACTACCGACTCCAGCAGATCATCACGATTGAGAGAGACTCGATAAGTTGATCGGCGACTAATTGACTCCCAAAACTCCTCAAACTCTGGACTTAGGTAAACAGCTTTGTTTAGAACTCGGTGCTTGCGTTTGCTCTTTGGTTTCAAGAACTTTTCAAGGGAAGCATTCCTCATCAGCTCGACGACGTGCGACTCATAACGGTCAAGGTCTTCAGGCAGCGAAAGGCTAAAACCGATTGAATCTGGGATGAACTTGGATGTAACTTGCCCATCTGAAAGGAAACCCAGAGAAGAAAGGTGGTCAAAGATCATTTGGGACTTAGCGAACCCTAGCTTGGCTTCCGTGTATATTCCATCATCTGTGATTGCAGGAATTTTCGCAAACTCATTGACTCGAACTTTGCCAATTTGAATGCCGCTAGCTTTGTACTCATTTTGAAGTGATTTGGCGAAAGCTTGGTAGGACTCGTTCGCAATCACAGTTAGTGAAGCAATTCCTCTATCGGAAACTCGCTCAAAGCCACGTTCCGTATGCATAACTGGGAGTCGTAAACCGCGCCCAATAGTTTGACGCCTCTCGACTTCAGCGCCCATTTCTCTAAGTGTGCAAATTTGAAATACATTTGGATTATCCCAGCCTTCGCGTAGGGCAGAGTGGCTAAAGATAAAACGCACTGGCTCATCTTGAGATAGCAGACGTTGCTTATCTTTCATAATAAGTTGGTACGCGTCATCGTCAGCCGAGTTCGGCTTTCCCTCTCGCGAGTCCTGGAACCCAACGACTATTTTGCCCTTCTTGATTTCCGAGAAATAGGCTTTACGCATTTCGTTAGGGCGTCCAGGTAAAATTTCGGCCCACTTTGAGTTCTTGGCCGTTTCCTCAATGAACAGCTCGTCGAACCACTTTGCAAAATCACCGTCAGCATCAAAGTTTGTGGAGCCGCTTCCCATGTAGCTTGAAACTTTATCCACAAAAAAGAGGCTCAAAACCTTGATACCTTTGCTCCGCAATTGCAGCTCTTTGCGCAAATGTTCGCGAATTGTTTCTCGGATCATTTCTCTGTAGATTGCGGTGTTTGCACCGCCAATGGATTCGCCTTGAGAAAGAATTCCATGAAGGTTTAGCTCAATGAATGGTGGCTCGCTAGACGAACCCACATTCATTTCTGAAACCCAGATTCCCTTGTATTCAGGGTTCTCCGTTAGGCGTGCGTCATCGAGCTCTTGATTTTGTCTCACATTCAATTCTTTGCGGTGCAATTGACCGCTGGCGTCACGGCAGGATAGTTCAAGTCTTGCTGTCCAAGTCGGTTCACGCTTTACGGAGATCAGCTTTATGTATGGGGCTGCATCTGCTCCTTGTTGCTGTACATCTGAAACAACAATTTGTTTTACAAGGCCTAGCTCATGGGCATCGACAGGGTCGAGCCTGTAGATCACATTTCGAGTTACTTTGTGAGTCGCAGAGTAACGAAGAGTGAATGCAGGGTTAAGTTCGCCAATCGACGATTGGCTAAGTAGAGACTCCATATTTTGCGGCTCATCCATGATGACAATCGGGCGCGTGGCCTTCAAGTAATCAATTGGACGTAAGCCATTCAATTTGTCTCGCGTTTGATGCATAACTCTGTTGTTTGCATCTCCACGAATCGAGTCGATGGTCATAATGAGAATCTGGATGCTTGTTGAGGTGGCAAAGCCCTGCACCTCTTCAGCGTTTTTTCCGTTGTAAATCTGCCAGTCGAAAGGTGCCGCTGGATAGAGGGACCTAAAGTGGCCTGACATAAGGCGAATGCTTGTTGCCACACCTTCTCGAATTGCGACACTGGGGACCAGAATTACAAACTTTGTGAAGTTGTATTTCTGTGAAAGTTCAAAAATGGTTCGTAAATAGACGTAGGTTTTACCCGTGCCCGTCTCCATCTCGATGTCGAACTCTAGGGAATCGCCTGCCAATTTCGCGGCAACTTCAAGCCCATTTGCATCTTGGACAGCTTGTAGATTGTCAAGAATTAGGTCATCCCCGACGACCAAATGATTTCCGACTGCTCCGACCTCGAACGTCCTTGCAAAATCTAAAAGTTCTGATCCAGCACCGCTGGAAACACTTCCCGAAAGCGTCGTCATGCCTTTTGAATCTTTAGGCTGGCCCTCGAAAAGATTTATCACGGATTCGATAGCCGCAAGCTGAAACTCCTGCGAACTATCAAATTGAAAGTTGGCGCTTGTCACTATGCAGTCCAGAATTCAATACTTTTGCTCTTACAAAGCTGAACAAGATTGGTCTTTATTTCATCGTCCCCTTGGAATGAATCTTCCAAGACAATTAACTTAGATGGGTTGCACGCGACAATCGAACGCCATGCGTCCAAATCTAACTTGACTTTTTGATCCAGGTAAGCAATTACAAGACCGTCCCCGATAGAAAATACCTCAGTCCCAGCGAGAGGGACAAGGCGCACTGACTCTGTCAGGGAGTAGCCCTGTTTTAATAGAATTTCAAAAAGAAGCGCTTCCTGGCTTAAGCCCTCATCCACGCTATCACGCAAATCAAACAGTCGCTGCTCTAAATCATTGCGGTCGATGTCACCCGAAACTTGCCATTTTGAATAGCCTGAGTCTGTCAACTTGAAGTATCTGTATCCAAGGTCTGTGCCGTTTGAAGAATCCAAAAGCATGTCCAACGTTTCCTCAGCCAACGCAGAAGCAGCAAGATCGATTCTGGTTCGTGACACATCAGCCACCGTCTTGTATCCAGCAGCTTGGGCTTCAGATCCCTCTGCAGTCGGTTCTGGCAATTGGACTTGGATGTAGTTTCTTCTTCCTCCATCCCGAGCGTTAAGCTTCATGATGGCATGTGCTGTTGTGGACGACCCTGCAAAAAAATCTAGAATTAAATCATCATCGCTGGTGACGATGCTTGCAAGATATGCGATGAGAGTTGTCGGTTTTGGATTCTCGAAAACATTCTTTCCAAACAGACTCAATACCTCTGCGCTTCCAGAGCTGGTTGTGCCTTCCTCGGTAAGGATGCTTCTAGGCTTCTTGCCCTCTGGCTCCCTTTGCTTGAACTGGACAGACCATTTGTCACTCACCTGAACGAATCTGGCTTCACCAGCCTCTAAATCGCTCTTGAATCGCTCCTCTGAACGGAGCCAACTGATTCGATTGCCTAGGTCATCAAATTCGATAACAGTGCCATCGGGAGCTGTAATTGGGTAATACTGCTTACCGCTCTTGCGTTTGAAGGTATCCCAATAAAAGCGGCCCTCTGGATCTGATTCCTTATACCTAGCAAGATAGTCATCCGAGTGGTCTACGAACAGCTTAGGCACGCTGTTTTGGTTACGAGCGACCATGAGAACGTATTCGTGTTCCACCGCAACATACTTCGAGTCGTTTCCTCCGCCATTCTTGTTCTTCCAGATCAGAGTCGCAATAACGTTTCCTTCGCCAAAGACCTCATTACAAACCTTCTTCAGGTTGTCGTACTCATGATCGTTAATGGAGATAAAAATTACGCCATCATGGCTAAGAAGGTTACGTGCGAGTTTTAAGCGAGGGTAAATCATGTTCAACCAATTTGAGTGGTATCTACCATCTGTCTCACTATTAGTTGAAATTTTCTTACCCTCGTCATTTACTTGACGAGTCCATTCAAGGTAGTTCTCCAGACCTTCTTTGAAGTTATCTGGATAAACAAAGTCTTTTCCCGTGTTGTACGGAGGATCGATATAGATCATTTTGATTTTGCCGTGATAGTGCTTTTGCAAAATCTTCAAAACTTCAAGATTGTCGCCTTCGATAAAAACGTTTCTTGTCTTGTCCCAGTTTTTTGATTTTTCTGGCTCGGGCCTCAGGGTCGCTGTACTTGGCATTTGTGCGATGCGGAGAGCTCGTTGCTTTCCTGGCCAAAATAGGCCAAATCTTTCGGAAGTGTCGGCTGCGTCATTAGCCAGTAGTTCCTGAAGTTTGAGCACGTCAATTTTGCCATCGGCTATCGCCTCGGGAACGAGCTCCGCAAGTTGAGCAGCGAGTTCGGTCTGGAAATTGGGCGTCGATGAAGCGGTCTCAAAAATATCTTCGTTCACTTGGATTATCTCCTCATCGGTCGCCCGCCGTTAGGCGACGATCTTCCAGTTAATTGTAAAAATGTGTTCGGTCTGCTGCACGCCCATTAGCGCCTGCTCGATAAGTTCTAGGTATTTATCTGCTTCTTCGCGAAGTTGCTTCTTGAGTTCTCTAAACTCATCATCTGCGTCCTCAACTTTTTGCTCCCAGCGGCGAGCATCCTTTTTAAGCTTTAGCTGCTCCATAGGGTCGTCGGAGTTGTTCGCTGCCTTGCGGGCTTCCTTCTCCTTGGCCTTGAACTCTCTGATCTTGCCCTCGTGCTCGGCTTTTCGATCCTGTTGGTTGCGATATAGCAACTCTTCCTGCTGGTCGTAATAGCGAGAATTTCTGGCCTGGACTTCACGTTCTAAACGCTGTCTTTGATCCTTTAGATTGCTCTCAAATGAAGTCAGGTTTGGCGATTCATTCAGCTCTGACTCTTCAACGCAAGTTAGCTCAAGGATGTCGGAGACATATTCCGAGTCCAACCACTCGCCAGTTGAAGTCATACCTCCAGCAAGGAAATAGGACTCTGTGATTTGCTCATCACGAGCTTTCATCGCATAGGTGACGAGATCCACAGTGAGGGTTCCCGCTGAACCTGCGAGCGCCTTCACTGCTGTGCTTGCTCGGGCCGACTTTGAAAGAGAGAAGGTCAGCTCGGCAGTAGGTGTTTCCGAGTCGATGGCAGTGTCGAGCACATGCTGTGCAAGTGGGCTTGAATACCTGTATTGGTGAGCGTTGTCGAGTGGCTGGCTCTTAAAGAAATACCGACCTGGCTCTGCGTCTTTGACGGGAGACTCGTTTAGGACGAACTGACGTCCGTCACCCTCAAAAGTTGCTACCTTTTTGAGTTCGTGTTTTGTGACATCCAATAACAGACGTTCAAATTTGTTCAGTACATCACCAGATTGTGAGTCATAAGCTTTTAGGCGGTCTTGGACGTGTGGGTCGAGGCTGTCGAAGACCTTTGCTTTGGCACTAGCCATTTCTTTCGAGATGTCAGTTGCAAACAATGTTTCGATTTCCTTGAAAGCTAAATCAATTTCTGCATCGGTTCGGCTTGAGTTCAGAATCTCGCTAATTTTCTTTTCAAAGTCAAAGCCGTCTTCGATCGCACCTAGAACTTCGTCTGATGCGCCAAAAACACTTGAGAACAGTTTGAACTTGTTAGATAGCAACTCAAGAATGCGTTGCTCAGCGATGTTGCCCTTGTTCGAGAAGTTAGCAACAACAACGTCAAACTTTTGTCCGTAGCGGTGAATACGCCCGATTCTCTGCTCTACCCTTTGTGGATTCCAGGGCAGGTCATAGTTCACAAGCATCGAACAGAACTGCAGGTTAATACCTTCGGCAGCTGCTTCGGTGGCAATCATGATCTTGCCCTCATCACGGAAATAATCAACCAGGGCTTTACGTCTGTCCGCTGAGCTAATTCCAGTTACTAGGTCGCTGCCTCTGTTCTTCTCAAGCCAGGCCTTGTAAATAGCACTCTGCTCGGGTCCGTCGTTCGAACCATTGAACAGAACGATTCCGTCGCCCTTGCCGTCCGCCTGGAGCGAGCGAGCAATGTACTCCTGAGTCCTGGTGGAGTCGGTGAAAATAATCGCTTTCTCAGGGGCACCTAGCTCACTCAAGCGAGCGAAGCCTTTATCCAGAGCCTCGGAGAGCTTCACTGCTTTCTGGTTTACCTTGATTGATCTGGCCAGTGCTGCATACTCTCTGAGTTCTGCTACTTCAGCAAGCATCATGCGGGTGCGCTCAGAATTTGAGATTGTCGATTCCTTACTTCCTGGACCAAACTCAATTACTTCTGCTTCTTCGAGCTCTTCGTCAGTTAGATCCTCTGCCTCGAAGTCTGCAGTGATAATTTTGCCCGAGTTCGATCTTGATACGCCCTCTAGAGCCTCTGCTCCCAGGCGATTAGAGATTCGCTCCAGGGTGCTGGATACTGCATAAGTTGAAGATCCAAGACGCTTACGAATGATTAGCGCGGCTAGGTGACGCTGACTTCCACTAAACGCAAATAGCTCATCCCTCTGCAGATACTCATTGACTAGTTGATAGAGCCTGCGCTCTTCCTCGCTGGGGGTGAACTCAACGGTAAGTGGGTTGCGCTTGGTGAAGTGGATGTACTTCTCAGCATCTTTTCGCAAGGTTCGTTTGGCAATAGTCGATACACGATCAGCCAAGTCGTCGCCATTCTCGAGGTTTCCCCCTCTAACGTAGCGTTCCCGAAATGCTTCTAAAGAATAGAAATACTGGGGGTCAAAAACTGAAACGAGGCCGTAGAGTTCCTCAAGCTTGTTCTGCAGTGGGGTTGCCGTTAGCAGAACGGACTTGTGTGCAGCGGAAAAGATGTGACTCATAGCAGAAGCAGTCTTGCCCTTACCTGTCCAGTGATTCCTGAGTCTGTGTGCTTCGTCAGCAATAATCAGATCCCAGCTCTGAAGAAGATTTGCCTCGAACCTAAGGACAAATTCGTATGAGCAAATAAGAACTTGTGGGTTATTTGTTTTTGAGCTGGTGAGAAATTCGTCTTTGCTTCGGGAGTCCAAGATACTTGCCGGAATAAGAAATTTTTCGAATAGCTCTTGCTTCCATTGCTGTCTCAAGCTTGAAGGGCACACAACCAGGATGCTACGTTTTCTTTCAGCCCAATACTGGGTAACCACGATTCCGGCTTCGATTGTCTTACCGAGCCCAACTTCATCGGCGAGAATTATGCCCCTCAAGAATGGTGTTTGCAGGACAAAGAGGGCTGCGTCAATTTGATGAGGCTTTGGCTCCACTTGCGCATCAAAAAGTATGCCTGCCAACCTTCCAACGTGATCATTGGCATAACTTCGCCTAAGTTCATGCGCAAAGTACTTGGCTTGATATTTAGTGAGTGTTGAAGCCAAGCCGCCCACCCCCTTGGCCAAAAATCGCCTATCTTTTCAGTCTAGCGGCGGCGTGGGACAAGGATAAGTCCTTTGATTTGGTGGCATTTCATAGGTGGAGAAGGTTTAGGTAGTGTTGCATCATCAAATTTCCATAGGAGAAAAATGATTCCCACTCCTCGACCTGAAGTTCTTGCAGAGCTCAACGAGTCTCTTCGTTCCAGCACTGGCGTGCTTGGCAAAGTTGCAAGGGCAATGGCAGAGGGAGTGACTTCACCTAGCGAGCTCGCCAAGATTGGAGCTGGGGCTAACAGTGGTCATGCCGGAAACTTGGCGCGAGTGGTCCAATACATCCAGGACGGCATCCCGCCAACAGCTCCATCAAGAGCTGCAATGACTGGTCGTTCAATCGGTGGGCTCCTAAGGGACAACCCAAAAATGTCTGCCGAAGCTATCGAATACCTCCGGTTGCTGCGTGAGCAAGTTGACAATATTGAAAAGAATGATGAAGCACGAGCTGGAGAATCTGATCAACTAACAAAGGCATCCGAAGAACTCACACAAAAGGTTGAAAAACTTGGAGGGGTGTACGTTTATACATTCCCCACATACTTATTAGTTCCGGCAAAAGTTGACCCAGAAAGATTTTGGCTAAAGATTGGGCAAACCGGGAGGGTCGTCGAAAAAAGAGTTTCCGATCAACTCAGATCCACCGCTATGCCCGAGGATCCTGTGATCCTAAGGGTTTATACCGACCCGAACAGCAAGTCAGGCCAAATTGAAATTGATTATTCAGTTCTAGAGAAAAAATTTCATAAGCTTCTAATGTCGGCTGGACACTCAAAGACTTCAGCGCGATCCGGTGGGACAGAATGGTTTGCCACGACTCTCGAGTTCCTAGACGAGATTGCTGAGACTTTGCTTCTCGAAATTGAGACCAGAGATGTGGATTAGGCTCTGACCGGTCCTGGCTCTGGCTACCCGCAAGGAAAGATTGCAACCCCCGAACTTCGTTCATTATGTCACCAATCATTGTCTTGATCATTAGTCGCTATTGGTTTGTCTTGTCCAATCTCAAATACACATTCGGCTAGAGCACCTTTAGTTAGGAAATGCACAGCAAATACTCCCTTGTGAAGTCCGTTTGGCTCTTCGGTCTGGATGTAGAGGAGAGAGGCTGTTGGAGCGAATTTGATGTAGTCAAGTACCACTCTGCTTAAAGTGTCCTGGATGGCTGACACATTGTGGTGGTGAAAGATCTCTAATTGATTTGAATATCTAACTTGGAGTGCTGAGTCAGAGAGTATTTCTACTTCTGCGTCATATCTGGGTTCTTGGCCCTTGACCCTTGCCTGTATCCAATGAACATTGTGACCTGGGGCATAGGAAATGCAGTGTTTGCTGTTTGATTGTTGGTTTCGCATAAGGAAACTCCTTAGTTTCAGGGAGCTCCTGTTTAGAACCCCACGACCTTGCTACGACTTTTGTCTTAGCCGCATCTTCAACTGGGAGCACCCTTGGGTCATGGGACCGGGTTGCTAGGCAGCTAGCCAGTTACTTAGCGCTGCGCTTCTTGATGCACTTAGTATTTTAGCTGAGTTGTTTGACAAACTCCTACACGAGCCATAGTCTTATCAGCTTTCTTGAAAGGAGGGCCTTGTCTACTAAAGAGCTGATCAAAAACAAAACCATCGCACTACTTGACCTATTTGAGAATGAAAAGCATCAACTTCAAAACCTTCCAGCAAAGGGTGTCCCAAACTTGGTCTTTGGCGATGTCGTACTGCTGAATTTGGATCAATCAAACCCTTATGAGGGCAATTTCATCGAACGTCGCGCCGTTCGCAGTTCCATACCTCAAATATTTGTTTGGTTGTTTCGACAGTTTGAAACAGTTCTCAGAGAGATTCCAGGCTACGGAGTGCACAAAGAAGAGGTGTTTGGACGCCTCGGAAACACGGTGAGCGCGGCAGAAGCCAGTGTCGAGCCACTAAGTGCGGATGAAAAAGTTGCAGCTGTTTTTCAAGATTTTTGGGAAATTTGCCAGGACCTGCTCGAAGATAAGTTCTCGAGCTCAGCCGTCGCATTCGGTGCAGATATAAAGGATGACTTCATTACTCGCTCAATTAAATCTGGATTTGTTAGCCAAGACGAGTTTGAGAAATCCTTGTTTGGCGGTTCTATCTAGTGACTAATATCACCTTTAGTCGTGAGGCTTTGAAATTTGTGAAAGGACTGGATAGTAAGCCAGCTAGACAGGTGTATGAGAAAACTCTCGCTCTACTCTTGGATTCGAAACCTCAGTCAGCTACTGAGCTTCGAGGGTTTAAGGGCTATTTGAGACTGAGGGTTGGGGACTATCGTGTGATTTACTCCAAGACAAATGAATCAATTTGTGTGGTGTTGATTGACAACAGGTCAGATGATGACGTTTACAAACACCTCGAGAGATTGACTTGAACCGTAATTGAGGGGTCTGTTACCTCTTATTCAGAACTCCCCAGATCACACTGACTAAAAAGCCAATCATGATCATGGTTGCCCATAAGAAGAACTTAAGGTTGAAAGAGATTCCCTTGGAGAGCTAGATGGCACTCGTTACCAAAATCTTCTCTGCTGCGCCTATATACTGTTGGCTCATTTTCTGAAAATACCCAAGGGCGGTTGGGGAACAATGCTCTGTCTGCTTCGCTTAACTAGATGTAGAAAAACTAAGGAATGTTATGGCAGATCTAAAAAGCCGAGACTATATAAAGGTATACGGCAAGGTTGAAAAACTGGCTGACTACAGGGTGAAGTGGCTTGCCCGCCTGGTCTATAGCGATGCCTTTGAGATGGCTATTGCCTTTGTGATTGTGGTCAATGCCATATGCCTTGCAATCCTCACCTTCCCCAACATCCCTGAGGATGCCAAGCAGGCAGCCTTGATGATTGACCTGATCTGCCTTGGCATCTTCACGGTAGAGCTACTTATGAGGATTGCATCCTTTGGGTCAAAGCCCTGGATGTTCTTTAGAAGTGGTTGGAATGTCTTTGACTTTCTGATTATTGCCTCAACTCCGATATTTGCAAGTGAAACGACAATCCTTCGTCTTCTTCGTTTGTTTAGGTTGATCAGGATCTTTAGGTTCCTGCCTGATGTGAGGATTCTTAGTGCATCGATAGCTAAGTCGATGAGGCCACTGCTGAGCATGTTTGCTCTTATTTGCCTTCTTCTCTTCCTCTATGGAATGGTTGGCACCTACCTGTTTGGTTCTCAGCTTCCGGTTGCCTGGGGAACCATTGGGGCCAGTGTCATGAGCCTTGTGATTCTTCTAACCCTTGAAAACTTCCCCATCTACCTCGAAGAGGCAATTGCCGTCAATGCTCTAGCTATCCCCTTCCTTCTGTCCTATGTCTTCATCATTGTCTTCACAGTCTTAAATCTCCTTATTGGAATTGTTCTCAATGCCATGGATGAGGCAAGAGAAGAAGCCAAGGAGCAGGACAAGAAGCCTCAGGGCTTAGACCTAATAGCCAAAGACTTAGAGCAGATAAATGAAGACGGGGTTATCACCAAAGAAGAGATTGTTGCTTTGAAAAAGGAAGTAGCGAGGCTAAGAAAGCTGCTCAAAGAGAACTAGGGCTTCATCCTCAATACGCCCATAATCAGCCTTCCAATAAAGGTGAAACCAAAGATCAGAACAGCTGCCGTGAAGGCAAAGGTGGCTTTTAGAAAAAAGATTGTGAATTGGCGCAGCGCTAAGAGAAAGTCCTGCATCTAGCCCTCCTAAGGTTTATAGGAATCTAGGGTCTGGGGGTGACATCTAAGGGGCTGTGCTAGTTTTTGAACATCTAGGCACATTGGGGAAGTATGTGTGTTGTTTGTGTGACGGTTGCTGGCACGGTTCTAGCTGCCAGTCAACTAGCCCCTGTTCAGCTATATAGCGATTTCACCAGTAGTAATAAAACCCTCACTTCCTTTTCAGCTTCCACCACCAAGCTCACCACCAAGCAAAGATCAGAGCTTAAGAGCCTGGTGGGCGCTAACTCTTCGGCTGAGTCTGCAGCCTGCACGGGATTGGTGGCTAAGGGAGCAACCAAGGCAAGCATCACAACAGCTCGAACAAGAGCCAAGGCAAGCTGTGATTATGTGAATGTTCTTGAGCCCTTTATGAGAACCTCGGTCACCACCAAGGTGACAACCAATAGGTCTTTGGTTGGAAGGGTAATAGTTACTCTCTTGACTCCGGCTCCGGAGCAGATTGCTGCTCCAGCGCCAGTTGTGAGGGCAAATCCTTTTGCTACCCCGTTTCCTGAGGTGTTCAGTAGAAGCGAAATGGTTAGTGCTGCACTTGATAACTTTGAGAAATACGTGGCTGCAAATGCCTCTTCTAAGTCTTTTGAGTTGGTAATTGATCCTGCTCATCAGGTGAGTGCAGCAAACCTCAGGTTTGTCTTTGGTAGGGCATATGACTTTCTCCCCTTTCCCGTTGGCTACCAAAAGACAATTGCCGTTGTGTCTAATGATCTGGCCTTCACCGATAAGGCAATCGCTGACTTTGGTCTCTCTAGGGAAGGGTCTCCTAAGTGCATGAACTGTGCTGGGGATGGCTGGTCAAGCACTCTCTTTGGTAATTCTTGGGAGTCGGTAGGCCCGCATGAGGTGTTTCACGTTTGGCAAAAATCCGCCTACCGAAGAACGGGAAACAACAACCCAGATCCCGTCAGGGAAGAGCATCCTCCTATTTGGCTGGATGAGGGTGGTGCTGAGTGGTTTGGTTACACCGTTTTTGCACTGAACAACTACCGCGGGGCATATCCAAATCTGATGGGATATGAACGAGGTTGGCTGCCACTTCGCACCTACAACACCAGAGATAGAGACCCCATGGGTCCTTACACAATCGGCAGAGCCGCCACCGAATACATCGTGGCATCGGTGGGAGTGGATAAGTACTTCCAGATATATAGGAATGTCGGAAGTGGGCAGAGCTTCCCCGATGCCTTTGCATCAGCCACCGGCATCAGTCTGGCTTCCTTCTATGAGAAGTTTGACCGTCTGCAGAAGAACATCGGTAACTAGCCTGTGGATAGCTGAAAACAAAAGAACTTGT
>Ga0315903_10006493_pt1 | contig 14907 bp, 26 predicted proteins | sample LakEriMetagenome_7_FD_203524 | JGI IMG/M metagenome (GOLD analysis project Ga0315903, IMG submission 203524) | Freshwater fungal communities from buoy surface, Lake Erie, Ohio, United States - Buoy 2 MA119 | ecosystem: Environmental > Aquatic > Freshwater > Lake | place: USA: Lake Erie, Ohio...
CTTTATTTGCAACATTATCGCCTATTAAAGCTGGTGACTTCTTAGCTACATCTACTCCTTTAGGTGGTGGAGCATTTGCTATGGCTCAATTTAAAAAGAGATTAAAAGAAAATGGTAATGATTATCAAGAAGCTAAAGATTTTGCTCTTAGAAGATGGTTTGAAGAGACAGAAAGAACTCAACAGCCAGCTATTGACAAATCTATAGTATCTACATCTACTTATGATCCTAAGTATAGGGCTATAGTACCATTTGTTAGTGCGCAAAACTCTATGGGTAAAAAAGTTGTAAAAGCAGCAAAAGATATTCAAGATTGGAAAAACTTAACTAAAGAAGAAAAAACTCAAGCTGTAGCTGATTCATTGTATTATACATTAATAGGAAGTATTCCATTTAGTTTAATGTCTGGTTCATTATTAACATTGATGGATGTATATGATGAGGAGGATGAAGAAGCAAAAGAAAACATGTTACAAAGGGTTGGATTTGACTTAATCGCAGATAATGTTATGTCTAATATTCAATCATTATATTATGTTGGATTTATAATGAATGGTGTACTTAATGAAATGAGAGGAAGATCATACTATAATGATAGGCCTCAAGGGGAAACAATAAATTCCTTCTTTACTTTCGTCTCTTCATTTATTATGGCAGATAGCGATTGGGATTTCTTAACAGAAGACATGAAAAAAGATTATTTCAATAGATTCAAGTTAAAGGGAAGTGAATTAGATGAGTTTAACGCATTGACAGAAGAAGAAAAAATGGATTACTTAACCAGTAATGCGGTTAAAACTGGATTCATTGATAATACAGAAGAAGCTATAGAAGACTTCAAAAAAATGTATTCTGAGCAAAGTAAGTTTGATCGAATGGGTAAAACTGGTATGGATGCGTTTTTAATGTTCTCTGGTATAGATAAACCTATGAATTTGTATAAAGATATAGCAAGATTTATGGATGGAAGTGGAACTTTTGCTGAACTTATTTATGGTGAAGGAGCAGGAACTACTGTATCAGCACCACCATTCTCAGAGAACATACCTAATCAATTTTTTAAAGCTATAAGCGGCAAAAAAGACAATCAATTATTTAAGTATTACTCTGATTTCCTTGGCGAGCCAGAAGAATATTATGAAATATATCCTGCAAAACCAGGAGGCCCTATTAGTTCTCCATCGAAAAGAAAGAACGTAAATCAAGGTAAAGAGGCGGTAGGAAGAATTAGAGTTAGACGTAAGAGGCCTAAAAGAACGGCAGATTATGATTCTGAATAAAAATGATATATTATAAAAAATGTTAAATTTGTAACAATAAATTGAGATGAATAATTTTAAAGCTTCTTTATTAGTTGATAACTGTAGTTCTTTAGAGCTATCTTGCGACTGTAAAAAAATCACATTTAAGGATACTTCTAATTATGTTGATAGTGACATGCCAGGGCATTTGTCTTCTGACTTTACTAGCAGGACTATAACTATTACAAGAGGTGACGGTTCAACATTCCAGCTAATTACAGCTGATGTAAGAACGAATAATCCTACTGCCTACCCAATGGCTCAACAGGGTTTATCATATAACATTATACCTTCTCATTTAGCTTCTAACAATACATTTACATATAACTTAACATCATCTGATGTTGATGGTGTTTATTCAGTAGAGTTATGTACTTATCCTAACTGGAGATCGGATGTTTATTACCAATCATTTTTAAAGCCAATCGTTTTAAGAGATGGTAAGTTGTATCAAGCTACTACATCATCTACAAATTTAGATCCAGCAGATCCTCTTAATAGTGACTACTGGACTTTATATCTTGAGACTGCTGATTGTGATTCTACTCGTTACTGTAGTAAGCAGAGGATTGTAGTTCTTTGTATATCTATTGAAGATTGTTATAGACAAGCTGTAGCAGATGCGTTCTGTGGTATTCAGAAGAATCCTTGTAAGAGTATGTGTGATAACATGGCTTTTATGAAGGCTATGAAGATGAGAGTAGTGATGGATGGATTGGAGTTTGCTGCATGTGGATTTGACTGGGATAATGCTCAAGATCACATGGATGTTTTAAAATCACTTTGTTGTTGTAACTAATGAGTTGTAATTGTCAAAATACCAATAATGGTTGCTTAGATGGTAAGTGTAACTGTGGAATTTTTATAGATATTCTTGAAGGTATTACTCCGCTTGAAACTATTTACGCTCCGTACAACTGTGATTGCGATGGATATTCATTTACGTTTAATGAAGGGTCTATAAATAATGTATTTCATGAGGATGACAGAGAGGTTACTGTAAGATACAATTCTCAGTTTGATAGATGGGAGATGGTATTTTATGATAACGACTTAGGTGGTTATATTCCATTTGCTTTGTACTATACGAAAGATTCTGTTTGCCCCGATGGAGGAGACGGATTTCTTATTGGAAAATGTGGATGGGATGACAATAGAAATGTATCTTATGTTAAGGTAGATTCTGTTATTGTAGGTGTCGCTGTATGGAACGGTGAAAGAACTAATGGATATAAGGTTTATGAATATATACCGTCAGTATATCCTGGTACATATACAGATCCATTTACCATATCGGTAGACATACCAACTTTACAATGGAGAATAAATTTAAATGGTACTGACATTGCTTTTGCAGGATCAGGAGCTACTCCTCAAACAGCATTTCCTAATGGTCCTTTTACAAATATTTCTCCTTTCTCTGGAACTATATTTTTAGATACATATAATGGATTGCCTCCTACCCCAGGTAATGAGAGTCCTTCTGGAACTTTAAATAAAATTAGAGTAAGAGCCATTGATTGTGGCTGCTGTGATACAGAGTTAATAGTAACTATTAATGGAGTAGAATATACAGCTGAAGTTGAATATGATGAATACGGAAATATTTTAGGATATAACGGAAAACAATATTATGTATTTTTGTATGAGGGAGATGAATATTATGTTTATTTCAACGGAACAAATTGGGTGATTGCAACTGATTGTGGTGCTTCATATAGAATAACTGAAGATGGTCAACCAAGGATAACTGAGAACTTAAATTATAGAATAATAGAATAATTATGAATACTAAAATAACTGATTTACCATTAAAGACATCTCCATTAGGAAATGCGGATTTATTTGAAGTTTCTGAAAGTCAAGGAGCTGGGGTATTTGTATCTAAGAAGATGACAGGAAATCAATTCGTTGGCCCTCAAGGTCCTCAAGGACCTCAAGGAGTACCTGGCCCTGTAGGTCCAGCAGGCCTTAATTGGCAAGGCTCATGGATACCTGGTAATTCTTATGTGGTAGATGATGCTGTAGGATATGCAGGAGCTTCATATTTCTGTATATTAGCCACTTCAGGAACAACTGATCCATCTACTGATACTACTCATTGGGCTTTATTAGCTGCTCAAGGAGCTACAGGACCTCAAGGACCTCAAGGTATTCAAGGTATTCCAGGAATACCTGGTTCTGCTTCACCTGGTTATGGTCAAATTGCTGCTAATGCTGGAAGCGCCCAAGCATTAATTAGTAATGACTATTTAGTAATTGTTGGAGATAGAGGAATCAATACTGTTATTAATAATGGTACTCCTGATGTTTTATCAATAAGGGGTATTTTTAATTTTGAAATAGGACAATATGTACCTAGTTTTGGAGGAATAATTGCACATAGATGGGTTAGTATTACTTCATTTGGTACGCCAGATAATCAGGCAACCTCCCCAGCACAAAATTATATTATAATGGATTTAGCAGATTTAAGTACTGCTACATGGGGATTAATTGGTACTGATGTTCCAAATGCTGAAAGTACATGGGATGGCTTTACTAATACTGCTAGTATAATAGCCGCAGGTGTAGCTGGTGGTACAGCGGCTCAACTTTGTGATGCAAGTACTAGTGGTGGTCAAAGTGACTGGTATCTACCAGCTATAGATGAACTATCTATGATATGGCAAAATAGATTTTTAATAAACTTAAATCAAGGCGTGACAGTTGGATTTGTTCCTTTAAATCATGTTTATTACTGGGGTAGTACTGAGGATGGTGGTTCTAATTCACGAGCATTTAACTTCTCTAATGGTGATGCAGCCAGTCTTGCTAAGTCCAATTCACTTGGTGTACGTGCAGTAAGAAGAGTTGCTATAGTTTAAAAATAATATATGGCAGTAAATACTTGTAATATAATCGTTTCTACTACAACATCATCGGGTGATTGTCCTTATGGTGCATATACCCCTTATGTAATTGGAGAGACTACATTGAACTTTTCTATAAAAGGAGTTGAGTGTTTTGATTGTTGTGATTACGATACTCCTAAGAATAGAAATTTACTAAAGAAAAAGAAAGCTATCTTTGTAGAAGAAATTTCTTCAATAAGAAATAAAGAGATTTTTGGATTAAAGTGTGGCACTGAATGGGATGACTTATTTAGGAAACATTTAATCTTTGATGTGTTGTGGTGTTTACCTTATGGTAAGATATGTGATGAGGAGCAACAATGCTTGATAAATAATTTAAATGAAAACTGTAACTGTTAAGATATGAGCTGTACTAACTGCGGAAATTTAGGATCGAATTGTTCATGTTCAGATAACTGCCCTAATAAGGTGTCTGACATAACTGTATTTGACTGTAATACTTTTAATGTATTAGAAGTACCATGTGATGCTACATTATGTGATGTATTAGGATTGTTAGAGCAATACACTACTAATATGGTTACTGAGTTAGATACTATGACAAGTGTTGTAATAGGTATTGAGAACTGTATTGGATTAGAGCCTGGTACTTATGGTATTCAACAAGTGATAGATGCTATATTAGTTAAGCTATGTGAGATACCTACTTGTCCTTTACATGCGTTAATATCATTGAATGAGGATGGTACACTTACAGTAGATGCTACTGGTGGTGTAGGCCCTTATACATATCAATGGAGTATTGCAGATAATGTTGTAGGGATAGAGATAGATGGTTCTTCAACTACTGATACTGTTACGATTATTGATGGGGGTAGTCCAATTGCTAGTTCTGGATTAGTTAAGGTTGTCGTTACTGATGACAATAGATGTAGCGTAAATGATGTATTTCTATATTTTGTTCCAATTGTTGATTAAAATAAATTAAAATGAGTATAATAGTAAACAATACTGACAATCAGTTAAACATTAATAACAATGGTGTATTAGATGTTTATGCTGTTAGGTCTATTAAATCTGTAAGTAGAGCTGTAGATGCTTTTGGTAATTATTACATTGCTATAAACTTTATAGCTAACGATAAGAATAATTCTTTAAGGATTTATTTGAGTGATGTATCTTCTCCTGTTACATGGACTAATGATTTAACTGGTGCTAATGCTGCTTTAGCTGACATTAGAGATTGGTTAGCTGAGATTATAGAGGTACAGATTAGCGAGGCTAATGATAGCATCTTAGTGTACGGATGGGATGGTACTACAAACAGAAAGATTAAGACTGATGCTAATGGTGAGTTACAGGTAGATATTCTTAGCTTACCTAATGAAGGTCAACAGACTATGGCTAACTCTATCTCTGTTGCTTTAGCATCTAATCAAGCTGGTGCTTCTAGAACTACTAATATATTAAGACCTACTGGTTCTGGTAATGTGAGTTCTGTAGCTGCTACTTTCTATTCTGTATCAGTTGCTAATGTAGGAGCTGCTAACGGAGATGTATTAGGTGGAACTGACAATATTAAACCAGGCGAGGTATTAAACTTCTCTGCTGATGCTGTAAATAATTACTTTACTTCATTTGCTTATGATGCAACTGGAACTGAGTTTATAATCATATATGTTGCATAACTATGCCTGTTATCTTAGGTGGAAATACTGGTATTTACTTGGCTTCTTTAGCTCCTGCTTTTGATCCCGATGCACAAGCATTCATAACAGCGGCTGCAATAACAGACCCGACACAACAAACAGCTATTAATACTTTAGTAATTGACTTGAAAGGGTATAACATTTGGACTAAAATGAAGGCTTTGTATCCATTTGTAGGTGGAACAAGCTCAACTCACAAATGGAACTTAAAAGACCCACGAGATTTAGATGCTGCGTTTAGAATTGTGTTTAATGGAGGGTGGACACATTCAAGTAATGGAGCCTTACCTAATGGAACTAATGGATGGGCAAATACTTATTTAATTGCAACAGGAACACTTGCATTAAACAGTACGCACGTTTCAGTATATTCGAGAACAAACACAAATACTTTAGCACCAGCAATTGGAAATGTTACGGGTGCTGCACCTGGAGAAATTTCAATGTGGTTAAATTTTGGAAATGCCGCTTACCTTAGAGTAAATAGTGCAACTGTTTCAAATACAGCCAATACTGATTCAAGAGGTATGTTTATAGGAAATAGAGTAAATTCAACGCAAGTTAATTTAAGTATTCGAGGGACACAAACAACTTTTAGTCAAAACAGCGATACCCTTTATTCAGCTGTAATACAATTGGGTGGTGTAAATCCTAATAACTTTGACAATAAACAATTAGCTTTTGCAAGTATTGGAGATGGTTTAACAGCTCAAAATATGACTGACTTAACAACTATTGTGAATGCTTTTCAAACAGCTTTAAGTAGAAACGTATGAAACTAAATGAACTAACAGCAGAACAAAGAACAACCTACGTAGGCTTACTTACGGAGTTGCAAAAGGATGAGTTAATAGGGCAGGTATATGCACCTGACAGCTACTTCAATCCTATTCAAGACCTTAACGACAATTGGGTTATATCAGTTGAAGAAATGGAGCAATGCGTTAATCCTGATTGTCTTTGGGTTAAAGACTTAGATTTGATTCCTTACGAACCAAAACCAACCCCACCACCTTTTGAATGAGTACACAGATAAACATATTATCTGCTAATCCTTATACTATAACAGGTGGTTTATTTGCTCAAACAGCAAACAGTACTCCTATTACTAATACTACAGTAGAGACATCTCTAATTAACGGAGGAGTAGGTAGCTTATCTGTACCTGCTAATGCATTTAAAGTAGGTGATAGTTTTAGGGTTGTTACAGCTGGTGTATTAAATGCTACTAATAATCAAACTATAAGGATAAGGGTTAAAGCTGGTTCTATTGTATTACTAGATAGTACTGCTATAGGTATTACTAATATCACCAATGATGTATTCTCTTTGAATATAGATTTTACTGTTAGACAACTAGGCGGACCTGGTGTAGCTTCTATAGTTACATTAGGTACATTTCATTATGCTAAGACATCTAATGCTTCCGTTCAAGGTTTTGCTTTTAATGTAGTTAACTCTACTACCTTTGATACTACTATTTCTAATACACTTGATGTAACAGTAGAATGGGGAGCAGCTAACGTAGGTAATAGTATCTTTAGTGATATATTTATTTTAAATAAAACATATTAATGGGAGCGAGTATTTATTTAGGTAAGGTATTAAGTTCAGGAACTAAGGGGTGTAATATTATACTGCCTACAGCTCCGTCTTTATTACTAGACATCTACCCAAATGCTTCAGTAGCTTATTCACTTAGAAAACTAAGAACAGCCTACACAGGTAACGCAATAAGAGTAAGGCGGTCAAGTGATAATACAGAACAAGATTTTGGCTTTGTTAGTAATGATTTAGATACAGCTTCTTTGCTTACATTCTGCGGTGCTGGCAATGGATTTGTTACTACATGGTACGATCAAAGCGGTAATGCTTATAATACTACTCAATCAACGGCAGCTAACCAGCCACAAATTGTTTTAAGTGGTGCAATGCTTACTACAAATGGTAAAAACTCAATTAAGTTTGATGGAACAAATGATTTCTTAGCAACAACTGGAACACCATTTTCAGCAACTGAAAACACTTTAATTGCAGTATCTAAACAAGATGCAACAAGTGCTTATAGAAGATTATTTAATATCGGTAATTTTGCAGCTGGTAGATATTTAGGCAGTGCAAATGGAACTGATGATATGTTAGCGATATTTAATAATTCAACATTCTCTTGTTCTGGAGGTGTTGCAATAACTCAAAATGTTAGCATAATGTATAACGCTGGAACAAATGGAGTTCTTAGAAATAATGGTTCACAAGTTAATACAGTAACAGCAAGTAATGGTTCTTATTTATCAAAAAATTTATTTATTGGTAATGATGAGCAAAGCAATGTTGGATATTTTTGGAATGGAATAGGGCAAGAATTTATATTTTACCCTTCAAATCAAGCTACTAATGTAACTGGCATTGAATCAAATATTAACACATTCTATACTATTTACTAATGGAAATAACAGGCTACAAATACACTAATGAACAGGATGCAATAGATGCAAGAGAGTTATGTGATGACTATTATGGTATTCCTGTTTCACCTGATGATGTCACACAAAATTGGACTGAATATCAAACGGCTAATTTAGATAATCCTATATTTTGGTATATTACTTTTGATGAAAGTTTAAGAGTAGTTCTAGGAGAGCCTGAAACATTTGAAGTAACTATACCTAATCCTTTTTAATAAGTAAAAATACACAGTAAGCTTTTTTGTATTAAATTTGCTTAAACATATAAGATATGATACCTTTAACATCGCAAATTTTAGAAATGATAAAGAAGCATGGAGCTATAGGAGTACTTGCTTTATGGTTAGGATACACTCATTTTGAGGTTCAAGATTTAAAAGATAGATTGTTTAATTGTTTAGAAGGTCGTGAACATGTTATAAGTCAAGGTAAAAAAGAAGAACCTATCATTCCTAAAAGAGAAGATTCACTAGCGGTACTACCAGAAGATGGAAAACGACTTGTACGTAGATAGTATATTAAAAGCAGAAGGCTTATCACAAACAGATAGTTTATTAAAAGCTAATTACATTCGTGAAGTTTATAGTATAGAAGAACTTGATAATACGAGTGTAGTTGTTTTTATTTTGTTTTTTATTGTAAGTTTGTATGTAATATATAAATATAGAAAATGAGTAATGTAAAAAACTACACAGACCAACAGCTATTGGCTAGAGTAAAGTCAATGCCTAACTACAAAAACATCCCAGCTGATATGTGGTTGTTATTTGTACGATCTAATGAAGATGCTAATGATGTATTTGACGACAAGTGTTACGTATGGAGAGGGGAGAAATTTCAGTTCGTGACATCTTGCACTACTAACAAAGGTAATAAAGGAACAGCTGTTATGGAGGCTGATAGATGGAACTACGACTGTTATGCTTATGGATTGCATAAGGGTAAGATGGAAGCTCTTAGACAAGTAGCTAAAGTTCCTTACAGAAGAGATTACACAGCTGATGGTAAGACTAATCCCACTACAGAGATTATGGATAATATTATCTTTATGAATATCCATGGGGCTACTTACAACAAGGGAAGTCAACAAGTGGCTACTAAGATTGGTGGATGGTCTGAGGGGTGTTTAGTATTGAATAACAATCCAGACTATGAAAAGATGGTAAGAATCGCTAAGGATCAACCTAAAGTATCAATATGTTTAATAAATGAATTTTAATCATGGCAAAGAAAATTAAGATAGACACTCCTAATGTGGATATAGAAAAAGACGGAAAGAATGTAAAGATTAGCATTGACACTAAAGATGTTGATGTTACATACATTAAAGATGAATTAAACAAAGAGTTTAAGTACGATGGTAAGAACATTGATATAGACATCAAGAAGACTCCAGAGGGGTTAGATGTTAAAGTTGATGCTAAGCCTGGTATATGTACTCTTATAGCTAAGAGAATAGTAAAGCTTATCTTGAAAAGATTTAAGAAATGAGAAATAGACTAGCAGGTACAAAGAAAGGAAATAGTAGAACTGCAAAGTTCTATCAAGATAATCCAGATGCTCGTAAGAAAAGAGACGAGTACAATAAGGAATATCATAGTACTCCTGCTAGGAAGAAGTATCGTGCTGTTTTACAGGCGATAAATAGAGAGAAAGGAACTCATGGTAATGGAGATGGGATGGACGAAAGTCACATCTCCAAAACCAAAACCAAAAAACAAGCTCAATCTAAGAACAGAGGAGATAAGAAACGTCAATTCTTTAAATAATGGCAAAGCAAATAACAGTAAGTAGTAAATTAGATAAGCCAAAGGTTAAGAGACCTGGCGTTCACTCTAAGTCTAAGACATCAAAGTTAAAGACATCTAAACACTACAAGAAGTCTTATAAAAAACAAGGTAGATAATCGGATATTTATAGATTGAACTACAGCCAAATTACATAAAAAATCTTTGTTTTGGCTGCTATTTAAACTCTACCTCTAAGGATACCCCTATACTAGGAAATTTTTCACTAATCTTTTTAAGAAGGAGAAGCCCATGAGGACCTCTCCCTTCTTCTACTTGTATCAATACTTTAGGTTTAACACCAATCTTTTCAGCGAATGGATCTACGTGCATCTTAAAATGCTGTATGCGTATCATCTGTATTATTTCACCTATATCTTCAGGTGTTATATCTACTAAGTATTTTGACATTTGTTATGGATTAAAATGGTAATGAATTATCGTCCTCCATTTCTTCAATGATATTCTTTGCTGCTTTAGGTTGAGGCTTAGCTTTTGGAGCTGTTCCTTCAAACTCATCAGACTTTGTATTTTTGTTTATCACTCGAATGGAGTTGAAAGATATTTCTTTAGATTCTTTCTTCTCTCCATCTTTCTCCCATGATCTTGTAACGATAGTACCTTCAAGGTAAACCATATCACCTTTATTGATTCTATCTGCACGTTCAACAACAGCAGGAATACCACATGAGCATCTATGCCACTCTGTTTTATTCACCCATTCTTCACCTTTTTTATAGCTCTCTGTTGTAGCTACGGAGATGTTAACGATTTTACCTCCATTGTCAAACGACTTAATTTCTACGTTTCCTACATTTCCTAGTAGGATGACTTTGTTTACACTCATCTTTATTATTTTAAATTAGTTAAAAATTGTATTATAGCTCTTTGTGAATGAAGCCATAATACATCTGTCTTTGGGTTATCTTTAAGCTGATAACGTAGCATCTTATATTTAATCTTAGATACATCTGTAGCAAATCCTTTTATATCAATGTAGTAGTCTATATCATTGTGCTTGACTACAAAATCCACAGTTAACGTGATAGGTCTTATTGCTTTCTTGTTGTATCTGAAACCATCTATAAGTATTATTTTTTTTTGAAACTCAAATTCAAAATTCATTTTAGTAAGTAGGTCGTGGCAAAATAGCTCAAGCTTGGAGTCAAACTTAACTCCATCCACTTCTAATTTTTTATTTCCGTACTTACTTCTTTTTATCATACTAAATGATCTTCACCATAAATATTTACAATAATATTGTCTGATGATTTTATTGGAAATTTAACTTCAATCTTTCTCTTTAGGTTCTTTTCAATCTTATCATTAAGCCAGAATAATAACTTATCAATTAAGTTGAGTTTATTTTTAATCTTTGAAACGATTTTATCTTCATTCTCTTGCTTCACCATTGTAGCAAGCTCTTGAAGTATTTCATTCTCTTTGTATATGGAGAAGTCTCTTTCTATTATTGGCCTAAGATTAGGATCTGAATAAGTCTCTGGTTTCATAACTTTACCATCAGCCCTAAAGATTGCTTGACCATCAGGGCCGACTTTTGACATATTGGAACGGTGAACTTCATCAAAAAGCATTACTGCTCTATCCCCTAAACCGTACTCATGGATTGTACCGTATGTGATATATAGAATATCTGTAAGAGCATCAGCTACTTCGATGACGTTAGTGGCTTCATTAAGTTCTTTAACTTCTTCTTCTAAGAGTCTTTGTCTTAGTGCAGCTCTTTTTTTCTTTAACATCTCTGGCTTAGATGGGCTAGATATTCCAAAAGCATTTTGAAAATCAAGCACTTGTAATAATTGTCTTTCCATATTAATCTTGTTTAGGGTGAACAAATGTACTAAAAAGTATATTGATAACAAATTTTAGACATAAATTTAGACTTTTTTATTTCTACTATACTGAATTTGTATTTACTAAAGTCACCTTTATGGATGTGTTCATCAAATGTTTTTTTGTATAATCTTTCTTTTTCTTTCTGAGGTATATCATCGCCAACAGCTAGGACAGGTATCTCTTCATGTGTAATATATCTGATCTCACTAGCTTTGTACTTAGACTTGGATGGAAACACCACTCGCATAACGAGAGTCATACAGTATATATCTGGATTAGTCGAACTCATAGTTAATACAATTAGTATAATCACGCTTAAAATGATTTAAGTATCTTCTTCTCATTTTTACAAACCATTTATTTAAAGGCTGCTTACTCAAGTTTATTCTTCTCCTTCTCATGGCTTAATATTTAGTAACTTACTCTTCAGTAAGTTTTTTACTTGACTCCAATATATTATCTCATCCTTAGTATTATGGCTATCTAAGGTGAAATTAACAGATGTTAAAGCCATATCTATTGCTATTGCATCTAATAACTTTTCGGCATCAATATTAAATGCCATTACTCGTACCCATCTGTAGTATTCGATGAATATTTCTGTAGCTTTTTCTTCAGGTGTTTTACCTGAGTAATAATCATAGTGTGTTATTTTCATCTTTCTTAATTATTTTATCACAAATAAACATTAAATCTATCGTTTTTACAAGTGTAAATATATCTTGTCGTGTTTTTCTTTGAGTTAGTTTATAAAAGTCTGGTATGTCTGACCATTCTTTAGATGCGCATTTAACCTTGATAAACTCCTGTAACCTAATCTTATCAACTAATATCCAGTATTCTTCTATCTCAAAAGCGAAGTAGTGAGCTTCACCATATAGCCAACCAGGATTACCTAAAACATTTTTCAACTCTACATAGTGGATATTTTCATTTGTTTTCTCGTCACCACGATGTTTTTTCTTCATAGCCTTGACATCTATCTGCATGGTAAGGGATACATCCCAATGCTCGTGAATGTCTTGCTCTTGGGTTGAGAAGTTAATCTTACCCATTGTTTCTATTGCCTTAGCAAACTTTCTTTCTACGCCTTTAAATAGCTCTACATTTTTTTCGTACATAATTAAAATATATAATCATCATCATTATTATTATCAAATCTTTCTATAGATGTTTGAACTATGTCATCATCGTAATCACCTATCTCATTCATATTTCTCCAAGCAGGTATCTCAGATTCAAACTCAAGCTCTATATCTGCTAGTTCACCATCACGATGTTTAGCGATGTATATGAATGCTTGTTTTGCTACTGGACTTGTATCTCTTTCGTTCCCTGGAAGGTAATAAGCAGGTCTATAAAGGAACGCTACGATGTCTGCATCTTGTTCTATATCTCCAGATTCTCTAAGGTCACTTAGTATAGGTCTCTTATCTGTTCTCATCTCTACTGCTCTAGATAGCTGTGCAAGGGCCACAATAGGTATTTTAAGCTCATTTGCCATATCTTTTAGCTTTCGAGATACATCACCTACCTCATTGGTTCTATTCTGCGCCCCAGGGCTTGTAATCTTCTGAATGTAATCTAAAACGACATAGTCCAATCCTTCGGTGTATTTCATTTTGTAAACCATGGTTATAACATCGGTGATAGTGAATGACCCTCCTACAATCTTAACGCCTGATGATGCTATCCTTCTCTTGGATCTTTCAAACCTACCACGTTCTTGAGGGGATAGCCTACCTTTCTTGATTGAATAACCAGGTACTCCAGAGTCAACAGCTATTAATCGTTTCATCACTTGTACCTCATCCATCTCGCAGGAGATGAATAGACCTTTCATATTGTTACGTATGGAGGCTGCTTTCATAATACCTAATCCCATCTGAGTCTTACCAGCACCAGGCCTAGCGGCCACAACGATTAAGTTAGTTGGTTGCATACCTGATGTTATCTCATCAAACTGATGGTATCCAGTACGTATTCCAGATACTCCATTACTCTCTGATGCAATCCTCATCTTCTCTTCAAGCTCATCTAATAGCGTTTGATTGTCAAAGCTACGTTTGTTTATGAGTGCCTTGTACTTATTGTTTGTGATGTGGTCTTGTATAAGATTGAGTACATTCTCTGGAGCGTATTCCATCTGTGATGTCATGTAGGATACTTTCTGAGCTAATGTGATATGCTCTTGCTTTATTGTTTCGCAGATGAGGTAGTTAATAGCATCGGGTAGTTCGTTGTATCCTGCGGTAAAAGAAGTGATTTCACTAACGGCTAATATAGCTTCTTGCCTATGTAATGCCTTAGACTTGAATACTTGTTGAGCCAACGATGTGGTGTTTATAGGCTGTTGAGATAAGAACAGTTCTGAAATAGCTTGGAATATTATTTTGTTTACAGGATCAATAAACATAGACTCATCCACTTTATCCATGAGTTTATGTACCTCACCAGGATTAAGCAATGCTTCGTTGATTACTATTTTTTCTGCTCTTGTCTGTAAGTTCATATTAGCTTTCTATAAAATCTTTAATACATTTTGTTTCTTCTTCGTATAGCCTTGATGACTTCCTTCTTGTGTAGTGATGAATTATTGTAGCGTGATCCACTTCAAATAGTTTAGCGACTTTTACTACTGTATCGTACTTAGTAAATTTTTTTTTGTTTTTAAGCCACCATACTATTACAAACTGCATCCTATCTTTCTGGCCCATCTTTCTATTTCTCTTTCTTAGGTCGTAGCTATCAATAACCATCTCAAGCATTTTGTCGTAGTATATATCTTTTTCTTTTGTATTGTTTCTTATCCAATTTTCCCAGCTCATGTCTGTAAAGTTTAGGGGGCAAAAAGACCAGCCACTCTCGTAGCCAGTCAGCCCTACGTTAATAATTTAAGCTATTGTTTCTCTCTTGTTTTAGGAGAACATCCT
>Ga0315903_10006495_pt1 | contig 14904 bp, 20 predicted proteins | sample LakEriMetagenome_7_FD_203524 | JGI IMG/M metagenome (GOLD analysis project Ga0315903, IMG submission 203524) | Freshwater fungal communities from buoy surface, Lake Erie, Ohio, United States - Buoy 2 MA119 | ecosystem: Environmental > Aquatic > Freshwater > Lake | place: USA: Lake Erie, Ohio...
TAGCCGAAACCGCAACGAATAGGCTTAATACTGAACCATATACGCTAATGCGTAACGAATCCAAGCGACCTAAATACGAGTTGGAATATGACCATTCGGCTAACCTATTCGTTATCTGGGCTACTTATTACCCGATGGATAACGCTCAGTTCTGCCGTAAGCAGATTAGGAATAAACGCAAAAATCTAGAACTACATACGATATGAGTAAAGGAAGCTGGAGCAGAGTAAAAGATATACAGGCTTGGAATAACTCACCAATATGGGATAAGAAACCAACCAGGATAATCGATATTATCAAGGAATACCCAGCCGAGACTTTAGCCTACGAGCAGGGCTTCGACATCGAGCAGTATGACCTACCGCTAGAAACGCATTTTAAATCCATTATCGAAATACCAATCGATCACGGATCTAAGAAGATGGGGCTGTTACACGCTCATTTAAACGATGGTAGCACATCTAAGCCACGGGTATTCCTTGTAACTAATCACCAAGATAAGACTACTAAGCTAGCGGTTTGGATGGATGAGATAGAATAAAACCATGAAAACTAGAGCCGATATAGTAAAAGACTTAGCACCTAACAGTATTGTTATGGAGCTAGGGGTAGCAGCTGGATGCTTTGCTATCGATATGTTTAAGACCAATCCTAATATTCAGTATATCGGAATAGATAGATGGTCAGACCATCACGATGAAGCTGAGATGTATAAAGCTATTGATAAGCTAAAGGATTATGCGCCAAGGGTAGCGATTATGCGTTATAGCTTTGAAAACGCCTTACCCTTATTCCATGACGAATTCGCTGATCTAATCTATATCGATGGATACGCTCATACAGGACAAGATAACGGAAAGACGTTAGATGATTGGTATCCTAAGTTAAAGAGCGGTGGTATATTCGCAGGACATGATTACTGTAATAAATATCAACCAACGATAGATGCCGTCAATGCCTTTAGCAATAAGCACAATTTAACGCTCAATATCATAAACGATGGCGATCATCCATCATGGTGGATTTTTAAGTCTTGACATCTAACAGTTAGGATAGTTAAAATTTAATTCAGAGAATAACGCTATATGCATCCTTGTAGGTATCCAGCCTGTCCTAACCTACTAAAGCGTTCGGGTTATTGCGATACTCATAGAGCTAACGCACACAAAGTTAAGCTGCATCTCACCAAACTGGCACGTCATAACGATCCAGAACTAAGCGAGGCTATGCGTATTAGATCATCTTACAAATGGAAACGGGTTAGACTATTGAAGCTAAGTAACGATTCGATATGTGAAGATCCTTATAAAGATCACGCTAATAAACAAACGATAGAGTCAGCACGACAGGTTCATCATATTAAAGGATTAAGGAAGCACCCCGACTTAGCTTTCGTTTGGTCTAATTTAATGAGCGTATGCACTAAGTGTCACGCTAGACTTGAACGCGACGAAATAAATAAAGAAGATCAATCGGTATTGATTTCTGAAAATAAAACCGAATTAGTTAATGTTTTTAAGTATTTTTAATAAAAAATATACTTTGTATATACCCCCCAGCCTCAAAGTCTGGTATATACATTGTAGCTATCGCGTCGAAAGTCTTATTTACGTGTATTCCGCAAAATCGAAAAACGCGTTTGACAAATCTAACGGAATAGTTGTTAGATAAGACATGGCAGGAAGCATTAAAACACCTAACGCGATACTAATAGCTCGCGGATCAAAAAAAGTTCGTGACGAAATCGAGCCAGAAAAAGGCGAGGTATTTCCAACCCATGAGTTATCACCCGAAGGTCAAAAGGCTTGGGGACGCATCGTAAATGAGATGGATAAACTAGGTATATTGTCGCCAGCTTATGCTGAGTTTATGACTATCGCCGCTGGAGCTTGTGGGGATATCGAGATAGCCACTAAGGATTTGAACCAGCGCGGATTTATTAGTATAACCGAAAGGGGAGAAACTAAGAATCCTTCATTTACGATTAAGACATCCGCACAAGGCGTAGCTCATAAATATCTAACAGCTATTGGACTAACACCAACAGCTATCGGTAAGTTAGTGCCGCCAAAGAAAAACGAGGAAAGCGAGTTTGCCGAGTTTATTTAGCAATACAAATGCAACCGAAAGACTATATCGGGACGCTAAATGACTATGTAAAAGGCGTTCTAGCTGGTAAGATTCCAGCCTGTAAGTGGGTAAAATTAGCCTGTGAAAGACACAAGCGAGACTTAGCATCATCAATAACTAAGGGTTTTATCTATCGTTTTGATGAGGATTTAGCATCTAGACCTTGTAGATTTATTGAGAAATTACCCCATGTAAAAGGCAAATGGGCATCGCCAAACGCTAAAGGTAAAACTCAGTTAATAGAGTTAGAGCCTTGGCAGGTCTTTATAGTTGGATCTATCTTCGGCTGGGTAAAGAAATCTAACGGAAAGCGCAGATTCCACAAGGCGCGAATTTACGTTCCGCGTAAGAATGGTAAATCAATTTTAGGCGCGGGTATCGGATTGTATATGGGCTTTGCAGACAAAGAAGCTGGGTCTGAAGTCTATTCTGGAGCGACTAGCGAGAAGCAGGCATGGGAAGTCTTTAGCCCCGCTAGACAGATGATGCTAAAGCGCGATGATATGGCTAAATTTCTAGGCGTATCCGTTAACGCTCAGTCGCTAGTTAGAGAAAACGATAACTCTAAATTTCTACCTATTATCGGTAAGCCTGGAGACGGTAGCTCACCTCATTGTGCGATCATCGATGAGTATCACGAGCATAAAACTAGCGAGTTAATTGATACGATGGAGACTGGAATGGGTGCGCGTGACCAGCCGTTATCGTTAGTAATCTCAACTGCGGGTTCAAATATCTCTAGCCCATGCCGAGAGGATTGGAAAGGATGCGAACGTATACTAGAGAATACGGGCGGCTTCGAGGATGATACTACGTTTTGTATTATATATGCTATCGACGGCGATGATAGATGGGATAGCGAGGAATCACTAATCAAAGCTAATCCTAACTGGGGTATATCAATTAACGCCGAGCGGATGTTAGCTGAGTTAAGGGTAGCGCAACAGACGGCTAGAAAACAGGGGGCTTTTAAGACTAAATACTTAAATCAATGGGTAACTGCTAAGGAGGGTTTCTTCAATGTAACCGAATGGGAGCTACTAAAGCGCGATATTAAGCGAGAGGATTATAAGGAATACCCCTGTTATCTAGCTGGTGACCTATCATCCAAGCACGATTTAACTGTTTTAATGCAGTTATTCGTTTTGCCAAATCATAAATTTGCGGTATTTGGTTCGTATTGGATAACCGAAGCGGCACTAGATCGACCAGAAAACCAGCATTATCGTAACTGGCATATACAGCAAAAGTTAAAAATAGCTGGTGAAGATGTAATCGACTTGGAAGAATTTAAGGATGAAGCTATAAAACTATGCGCGGATTACCAAGTTGAGGAAATGCCGTCCGATCCTAACCGCGCATGGGGCGTATTCCCAGCATTGCAACGCGAGGGAGTTCCAGTAGTTGAGTATCGCAATACGGTTCTAACAATGAGCGAGCCAATGAAACAGTTAGACGCCTTGATTCGTTCTGGTTCAATTATCCACGATGGAGACCCTATATTAACATGGGCGATAACTAATACTTGCGGCAAGTATGATGCAAAGGATAACGTATATCCGCGAAAAGAGGGAGAGGCTAACAAAATTGACCCAGTAGTTAGCTTAATTTTTACGATTGGAAGGGCAATGACCCGCGATGATACGATGAATAATGTTCCGTATTTTGCCTTCTAACAAAAAAAGTGACAAATTTTGCTTGCATAGTTGTTAGAAATTGTCGTTAATACCCGCGTGTTTAGTAGTTCGGTTCGTAGTCAAGTCGGCATGGGTGAGCGTTTTCGTTCTTTTTTTAAAGGCGGAAATGCCTCCATGTCCGATGACGGCAGAGAAAAAAGATCAGATATTATCAACCTAGGCGGCATGGCTAACCCATCGCAGACGTTGATTAGTGTCTTAGGCGGATCATCTAAAAGCGGCGCACCAGTTAACGAGCATACCGCATTAGGAGTATCTGCTGTTTATGCTTGCGTATCATTGCTTTCGGACATGGTCGCTAAACTACCTATTGAGCTTTTTCAAAAGACACCAGATGGTCCGAAAGAGATTAAAGATAACTCAGGACAAATCGCACTATCGACAGTTCCAAGCGGGTTACATACTAGCTTTGAGTTACGGCAGTTAATGATGACTGGTAAAGGTCTAGGCGGCAATGGATACGCTAGAGTATTTCGCGATTCGTTCGGCGATGTTATTACTATTGAATGGCTAAAGCCGTGCGATGTAACCCCTAGAATGTGGCGCAAATCTAACGGACAATGCGAAGTAGTTTATAAGGTAGAGGGCTTTAATGAGCTATTAACTACCTATGATATTATTCATATTAGGGAGCTTTCTAGGGATGGGATTACTGGTATCTCCCCTATTACATTATTGCGCGAAAGTATCGGAACGGCGATTAGTCAAACAGAAGCTGCGGGTAGCTTAATGAAAAACGGAACACAGTTTCCTGGTTACCTAACAACTACCAACACGTTAAAGCCAGATCAGTTAGAAGATGCTAGACGCGAGTTTAACGCTAAGTATTCTGGATCTGCCAAAGCTGGTAGTATTCCAGTATTAAACGGAATGTTTGACTTCAAAGCTACTAACGGAATGAGTATGAGCGATGCTCAGTTTATCGAATCTCGCCGTTTTGAGTTACAAGAAATTGCTCGTCATTATAAAATACCATCGTTCTTGATTGGAGATACTACGGCATCAACGACATGGGGAACTGGTATCGAACAACAGACGCTTGGCTTCTTGAATTTCTCATTAGATCCACATCTTAAATCGTTTGAAGAGGCGTTAAATCGCACGCTTTTAACGACAGAACAAGTTAGAGAAGGCTATTATTTCCGCTTTGATCGTGACGAATTAGCGGGAGTTAGCCGTAACGATACAGCGCAATACTTCCAGACAATGCGTAATATCGGCGTTTATTCCGTAAATGACATTCGCGCAAAGTTAGATGAGCCAAAGATTTCCAAGGAAGATGGCGGCGATGATTACGGGAAACCTTTAAATGCCAACGCTAGTTCTACTAAAGTAGTAACGAATGAATCAGAAGATGAACTAGAGGAAGAAGTCGAAGAGGAATTAGAAACAGTTTAAGAATATGGCAAACGAAATTTCAAAAACAGTTAGAATGAGCGCAAACAAAACTGGCGCATCAGTTAGTTACTCAACAACTACTAGCGAAGATATGACTGGAGATGATATGATTTCTAGCGTTCAGTCTATCGCAACGTCAGCCGAAACGGTTAATTTCGGCGAAATAACAGGCGCACCAGGATTGGTTATCATCAAGAATTTAGATTCAACGAATTACGTTGAGTTTGGTGGTGATTCTGGTCTAACAGTATTTAAACTTAAATTGCTAGCGGGTAAGGATATGCTTATTCGTCCACAATCGGCAACGCTTTACGCACAAGCCAATACCGCAGCAGTTAAAATCCAAGTAATAGCAACAGAAGCATAATGAAACATAATCTTATCTCACTAATTGACGGACAACGCGAAACACGTTTGCTAAGTAATCCTATCGAACTTCGTATGAGCGAAGAGGATGAAGGCAAATCTAAGCGTGTTTTTGGATACGCCGCAAAATTTGAAACTGAATCTAACAATCTAGGCTCTAGCAACTATCAGTTTTACGAAACGATAGCACGAGGAGCATTTGATGGCGTATTGAACGATGACGTTCGTGCGTTGTTTAATCACGAGCCAGACAATATCTTAGCACGTTCTAAAAACGGCGAAGGAACACTTAGAATCGGAGTTGATAATGTCGGTCTATTCTATGAATTTGAAGCTCCAGATACCCAAGCAGGACGCGATCTAATGGTATCGTTAGAACGTGGTGATATCGATCAAAGCTCCTTTAGTTTCTCAGTATCTCGCGAGGACGGCGGACAAACGATGATGGAAACCGAAGAGAATGGCGTAACAGTTATTAGACGAACGATCAATAAAGTATCACGTCTATATGATGTTGCACCCGTTACATACCCAGCTTATGAGGATACCGAAGTAGCTGCTAGATCGCTACAATCACTCGCACAAGAATTTCACAAGGAAGAAGATCATCAAGATCCTATCCCTACAGAAAACCTCTCTATCGCACACAGGCAGCGTGCTTTGGAGCTAATCGACAAGTCTGCCATTTAACACAAAAAACAAATAAATATGAAGCTAAAATTGCTCCAAGAAACTCGTGGCGGACTTGTCAAACAGGCTCGCGAAATCCTTAACCTTGCTGGCACGGAAAACCGCGCTCTGTCTGGTGAAGAAACTCAAAAACTCCAATCCCTCGAAGGAGAGATCGATGGTCTTACTGCTACTATTGATGCCGAAATGCGTCAAATGGCTCGTGAGTCTAAACTCGCTCCTGAGCTTTCCAAAAAAGAAAGCAACGATGTAGCTAAGTTCACGCTTGGTAAAGTTGTTCGTCACCTTGATCGCGTCTATCGTGGTCAACCTTCACAGATCGACGGTATCGAAGCTGAGATGATTCAAGAAGGCGAAAAAGAAGCTCGTCAAGCTGGTCTTAATTCTAACGGAATCGCTATTCCTTCCATGCTGCTCAAAGAGCAACGTGCTAATCTTAGCGTTACTGGCGGAACTACCGATCAATACGGCGGTGCGCTTGTAGCAACCGAAAAACGCGGATTGCTTGGTGACTTCTACAATAGCTCAGTTCTTGAAGCTGCTGGTGCAATGGTCTTCACTGGTCTTGTTAACAACCTCGATATCCCTCGTTACGTTCAAGGCAGCGCACCTGCTAAGAAAACCGAGAACGAAGCCGCTGGCGACGTTGCAGGAACCTTCACCGACCTTAACTTGACACCAAAACGTCTTGCAGGTTACGCAGTTATCTCCGACCAGTTGCTTGCACAGAGCGATCAAAATATCGCTCAGTTCGTTTCTAACGAAATCGGCAACGCTATGGCGGCAGTTAAAGAGAAAGCGTTCTTCCACGGCACAGGCACTAGCGAACCAACTGGTATCGCTGGAACTTCTGGCATTGGTTCAGTAGTTGGCGGAACTAACGGTGCAGCTCCAGATTGGTCTGATATCGTAGACCTTGAAACCGAAGTTGCAATCGACAACGCCCTTGAGGGTAATGTCCGTTACTTCACCAACGCCAAAGTTCGCGGCAAACTGAAGAAAACCCTCAACACCTCTTCGACGGATTCCGTCAAGGTTTGGGATGTTCGCACTCCAGAAGCACCGCTTAACGGCTACGCTGCAAGCGTTACTAACGCGATCAGTTCAACCCTTACCAAAGGATCTTCTAGCGTTGCATCTGCTATCTTCTTCGGAAATGCAGCAGACTTCGTTGTCGGTTACTGGGGCGGTATCCAACTTGAGATGGTTCGCGATTCGACCGACGCAAAAGCAGGTCAACGCCACCTCGTAGCTAACACCTACTACGACGCAGGTGTTCGCCGCGCTCAATCGTTCAGCGCAATGCTCGACGCATTGACTGCATAAAACTAACAGTTAGGCGGGTGTAGATTGGCTCACCCGCCTAGCTAACTTTAGATGAACCTTACCGATTATATAGACCGTCATGCAGGTGAAACCGCCTGGTTATTCGGTAAGGGGCAATCTTTTACGGGATTTGATTTTAAGACAGCAGGAAAACTAAGATTAGCTATTAACGATGTTATCGCTCATGTTCCAGATTGCTTGTATGGATTCGCCAATGATGGCGTATCTAAGTGGAAAGACGCATACAAAACGGGACAAGTCTTATTTCAGCCTGTTAGATGCTTACATGAATACGATAGCACGGTCGAAGGATCAATCGATTGCGAAGTTGTTACCTTTAAAGACGATAGCGAAGATGAGAGGCTTAAACTTAGCAAATCTGAATTGGCTAAATGCCTATCTATTCGCCGTGGGACACTTGGTAGCGCATTGCAAATCCTATATATTATGGGCGTTCGCTCAGTCTATATGGTCGGATTTGATGGCGGTAATCATCATGCTGAAGGCTACGAATGGAAAACTAGACTTAGACACGATCACTACAAAGACTATAACGCAATAAGAAGCGCAGCTATCGACGCTGCATATATAATGGGAATATCCCTAAAATTTCATAATACACCAAATCATATGCAAACAAATGGAAGAGTATTCGTAAAGATGTTAAGAAACTGCTTTGCACAAGCGCAACCTTATAGAGAGGGGGAGATTGTATCTTTCGCTCCGCATATTGCTAATGAGCTTATCGCTTGTAGAACCGCTGAGTTATTTGCGCCAGAAAAGGCAGAACCAATTAAAGTAGAAACCGCAGAGGCGGTAATGCCAACTAAAGAAGTAGCGGCTATTACAAGAAAACCTAAAAAAGGACGTAAATAATGCGACCGAACTATTATATTTCTACGCAACCGCAGATCGAGCCTGTATCATTGGAGGAGGTAACGCAACACGTTCGCGTTGATTCGTCCGATGATTACGAGTATCTATCTGATTTAATACCAGTTGCTAGGGAATATATTGATAGTTTAACCTGTCGTAGTTCAGCAGCTACTGGATGGCTTTTAATAGCCGAAACGTGGCAAGATTTATTTAACGATACCCACGCTAACCACGCGGAGTATATCGATCCTATCTATGGTTTAATCAATAGAGCTAAACCTCTAACTATTCCGCTTTATCGTTATCCATTATCTAGCGTTCAAAGCGTTAAGTATTACCCAGCAAATGGGGGAGCATTAACTACGCTATCAACCAACGAGTATCGCGTTATTACTACCTTGGATGTTGGGGTTATTCAACTTATCAATCCAGAGCCAGCACTAGCAGATCGTCCAGACGCTATACAGATTACTTTTACAGCGGGTTCATTACCAGCTAGTGCGGTTAATCGCCACGCTATCAAGATGTTCGTATGTCATTTATATGAGCAACGTGCGCCTATTTCTTTTGGTTCAGAGGGTAAGGAAATACCATTTACAATTAGCGCATTACTAACAAATCTCAAAAGTTCGGGTTATTTTTAATGAATCCTGGTAAGTTAAATCGTCGCATTACAGTTCAAAGCCGCACCTTAACTAGGGATGCAACGGGCGGAAAGGTAGAGGCGTGGGCAACTTTGAAACAATTATGGGCGGAACAACTCAACCAGAAGCAGATTGAATCAACCTTGGGCGGATCTGAGAGAAACGTAGAGGATGTGCATTTTAGGGTTAGATACTATCCTAGTTTAGCTAGCGGAATTAACCGCGTAACCTATAATAGTAGGACGTTCGATATCGTCGGAATTACCGAGGAAGGAATTAGAACTAGCTTAATACTATCATGCCGTTCGGTAGGAGGGTTAGAATTATGATGATAGAATTTAAAATGAGCGGGTTTGATCAATTGGAAAAATCACTTTCCAAGCTACCTAAAGAGTTTCGCGATAGTGTAGAAAGAACAGCGTTAAGGGTAGCGGCTAAAGCTATCGAAAAACGGGCTAAAGCTGGCGCACCCGTTGGTAGTGGTTTGCTTAAAAAATCTATTGGAGTTACAGTTAAGAAAAACAAATCTGGTAAAAACTCTGGTAGCTTAAGCGCAAGGGTAGGAGCTAGAACTGGATACGCTGAAACTCAAATGGTTAATGGTAAAAGCGTTAAAAAAGATCCAGTAAAATACGCTGGAATAGTCGAATACGGGACTGCAAAAATGCCAGCCAGACCATTTATTAGAAACGCTGTTGAATCCTCTAGGTCAGAGGTAATGGAATTACTATCTAAAGGCTATAATCAAGGATTAGCCAGAGTCGCTAAAAAGATCAAAAAGCTATGAGTTATCAATCAGATTTATATACGGCTCTAACAGGTAACGCACCATTGGCGGCGGTAGTAGGAACGCGAATCTATCCAGATATCGCAGATCAGTCGGCGACCGCGCCTTATATTGTCTACTATATTTCATCAACTAGGGGCGAAACAAGCCACGATGGGGAGAGAACTATTGAGTTTCCTCAGATTACTCTAACAGTATGGGCTAAGACAAAAGCCCAAGCAATTTCAACCTCCGTTCTAATAGATACAATTTTAGACGGAAATACGCTTGCGGGTTCGTCAGATTTAAGTATGATCTTTTCTAACAGATCAGGGACATATGACCCATCGGCAAAACTTTTCGGGGAGATTCTCGAATATTCAGCATCAGCAAACATCAACTAATAAAATAATATGGCTAAAATTAAATCATACGGCGTGGCGGTTACTGTCGCGACCAACGCAATCGGCGGTCTAACGGACGTATCACCAGGAGGCACAGAAGTTAACTTCGTAGATATCACAACTCACGATAGCTCTGGTGGCTGGAAAGAGTTTGTAGGAGGTCTTAAAGACGGCGGCACACTTGAACTAACTGGCGCATATGATGCGGCAAACGTAGGACAAGATTATCTTAGAGCTAACCCAGGCGCATCTGGTGCTTGTGTCGTTACCTTTTCGGACGCATCTACCTGCTCATTTACTGGTATTATTGGCGGCTTTGCAACTAGCGCACCTCTCGATGATAAAGTAGAATTTACCTGCTCTATCAAAATTACTGGCGCAGTTACTTACGCTTAATCCTTAACTAACCATGAAGCATAAAGTAATTATAGCTGGATCAGAAGTTGAACTTGAGTGGACTCAAGGAACGCAACGTCAGCTAGAATATAGGATGTCAGAAATCGGTGGTGCGCCAACAACCGCGCAACTCCGTAATGCCAAGACATCCGTATCTGCATGGTTTAAAATATTGTGGGGCTTGTTACCTAAATCGGAGATTAGCAAATATCCAGATCCAGAGGCACTATTCATATCAGTTGATCAAGAGACTGAGGGTGAAGGTATATTGAACGCACTAATTGCGATCAATAAGGAATCGACACAAGTTGAAACCCCACAAAAAAAAAGGAGCGCGAGGAAATAGCGTTTGCTCGAATAGAGCTTGGCATTGAAGAAGATGAATGGAACGCCACAAATCCAAATCAATGCCAAGCCTACCTCGAAGCATGGGAGACAAAGCAAAAAAGAGAAGAGTTTAGATTAGCTAGATTGAGTTTGACGATAGCAACATCGGCAGGTTCAAAGAAAAAGGGAGGGGGAGAACTAACAATTTATGACTTCCTTCCAGAATACGCAAAACCTAAAAGAAAATCAGACCCAGAAGCTAGAGAGAATAGATTAAAGGCTTTCCTAAAAGCGGCGGCAGAAAGATCAAAAGAAAAAGAATTAAATGGCTAGCGCAAAAAACATCGGTAACTTATACGCTGAATTATCCGTTAAGGACAAGATGACTATGGGCTTAAATAAAGCCAAGAAGTCGCTAAATTCATTTTCTAAGAAGTCATCTAAATTAGCTTTAAGTGGTAGTAAATACGCAGCGGCTGGGATAGCCGTAACTGGTGCGGCTTTAATAGCAGGAACTAAAGGCGCGATTAGCATGGTTGATGCTATCGGCGATATGTCCGCTCAAACGGGTGTAGGTGTAGCCGCGTTAATGAAGCTGCAACAGGCTTATAAAGACGGAGGCGGAAACGCAGAGGACGCTGGTAAGGATATCGCTAGGATGCAAAAGACTATCGCTAACAGCAAGTTAGGCGGTGATAATCCATTTGCAGAAATGGGACTAAGTTTAACAGACTTAGCGAAAATGTCACCAGAAGAGCAATTTAAAGCTATTGGGGACGCTATAATGAAGATCGAAAACCCAACCAGGCGTAACGCTTTGGCTATGGAAGTTTTCGGTAAGAGCGGATCTAAACTGGTTACGGTATTCGCTGGAATGGAGGAATCGGCTACTAAGTTAGGTAAGATGCCAGAGCTAGCCGCTAAATTCGCAGCGGCAATGGACGAAGCTAACGATATCTTCGGTCGATTAAATACCAAAAAAGATCAGTTTTTCGTAGGTTTCGCATCGGGTATTATTGGCGAGTTGTTACCTAATCTCCAGAAAGTTGATGGTTATGATTTTACTGAGTTAGGTAGTAATCTAGGTAGAAACATCGCCATTGGATTTAGAGGTCTAACAGATGGGACATTGCTAGATATAGCTGGTCTAAAATTTACTGCGTGGACATTGGATTTAGGAGTAGGAATACTTAATATGCTAAATGGTCTAGTTTCTCCTATCGTTGCATTTATTGGCGCAGCGTTTGAGACCTTAAAAAACAAAGCATCAAATGCATACGCAGATATTAAATTCGGCTTATTTGGAGATACTGAGGCGCACGACAAACAGATAGACAGTAGAGATCAACAGAGATCATTCCAAGATGCTTTTAATGACCGCGATATGAGCAATGTCCCAATCGTTAACAAGATTGGCAATGAGATGAGGGCAGAAGCAGATCGCCTGTATAACGAGTTAGCTAAGGGTGTAGAGGGCGGATTATCAGAAGCAGCTAACATCGGAGCGGAAGTAGCTAAAACTAGCGAAGATGTCGAATCACCCACCGAAAAAACAGAAGAAGCTAAATCTAACGCTGAATATATCAAATCCGAAGTCAACTCAATGCAAGCTAGAGGGCTTGGAATGGGACGTGAAAACGTAGCTAGTAAAGTAGATGAGCAGATAGCTAGTCTAAAACAAATTGTCAAACTTCTAACAGAGCGGAACAAAATGGAACTATCCGCAATAATGTAATATATGGCAGCCGAATCAATATACGCTAAGAGAAAATACGGATTTCCGTTAATTAAACCTGGTGAAAAGGGAACAACTACAAGTATTGAATATGTAGACGTAACGGCTACGTTAGAATCCGCCAAGCCCGATATCGGTGATACATGGGGTGATTACTTAGGTGCAGTTACCAGTTCATATATCGAAGAATTAGAGAATACGGGAAAATCAACTTTATTCGTAGATGTAACTTATGAGTTTCAAGCTGGCGAAAATGGCGAGGATATAGGAACATTAGAAACCGTTGTATATGAAATCGAATGGGTAATGTTTCAGCGTTCATTGTTTGAACATCCTAGATTCGAGCCATTAACAACTCGTGATATTGTAGATATTCAAAAATGGAGAGACGAAATTAACCCTACATATCGCTCTGCATTTCAATACGAGGATAAAACGCAAGATCCGCCGTATGTTGATTTATCGCCATTAGCTAGGCTATTCGCTAGGGGTGTTTTACTTGGTCAAGAAAGCTACGAGGATTACTCACCAGTTATTAGAAAGACTTCTACTTATGTTAACGGATTACCGCCGCTATCTGAAGCTGGATTAAAAGATGATCCGCCAGCTATACCTAATGCGCCGATAGGTTACGAATGGCGTAAATCGGCAGATAGAGCTATACAGACGGCAAAGCGTAACAAATGGGACAAAACCGAAGAATGGCTCGGTGCTGTTAAAGTTCTATCAGACAAGCAAGAAATCTATTGGGAACAAGCATAATGGAACTACCCAAACAACCTAAACAAGGAGATTTAGTCAGACATTTCGCTGAGGAATCGATAAGATGGATGCGATCTAACACGTTAACCCACGTCAAGGGGGGAAGGTTAAAACGTAGCCCGAACGGAACAACGCTAGAAATAGAGCAACAAAATGGCAATAGCTTAGAATCAATCATTGCGCTTTTACCTCATCCTTGGAAATGCTCTGCTAACGGCGACGCTACGATTTATGTCGGCGAGGGTAGAATACATTCATATCTGGATGGGGATAGTCCAGGTCATAATGCATCTGCTAGCATGGCAGGATTCGGAGATTGGGCTGGAGGCAACGTAACAGTCACAGCGGCTACTGGGGTTATTTATGGGAAATTACCTGCTATAAATAGTGTCTCTCCATTGGTTGACATTATAGCTGACTCAGCTGGTGAATATGGGGATGTTAATATTATATTATTGAGAACAATGCCAGATCCAGAAACGTATATTACGGTGGGATTTGCTGAAACAATGCCTAAAAATCCTTCAGCGAATGTTTTTTACTGGGAAATAGCACAGGTAGCACTAACGGACGGTATCGCTTCAATAACTAAGCAAGTATTGAGGCATGACCCAATGCTTTGGAACTTTACTCAGTATCTCTAACAATTTATTCTTGCAAATTCTAACAAAATCTAACAAATTACCCCTGCAATGGCGATTGACTTAAAACCGATGAGATGGGACTGGGCTGCGGTAACCCAAGGCGATACCCTACCAGCTATAAATTTAGTCGATACCGCTGCTACTTTCGCTCTTACGCGGGTATTAGTTACGATTGAACCAAAGGATAGCGATGTAGCCGCTTTAACGCTCGATAGCTCAACTACTGGCGTAACTATTAACGTAGCAACAGCGGGTGCTTGGGATTATACTATTGCAAGTATTACCGCCGCTCAGACAGCTACACTAACACCAGGCTTTTATACGGTTAACGTCAAGGTATTTGGAACTAACGTAGCTCATACCGATTTTAAAGGTGAATGGGAAATCTTAGAGAAATAAGAAAATGGCAAGAAGTTATACAATTACCCAAGACGGCGAATCTAGAAGTTATACTATCGAGGACGGAATCGGACCAGCTGGAGCATCAGTAACAGTCGATCAAACTATCATCGATGGCAGCAGCAACGCCGTATCTGGTAACGCCGTATTCGATGGACTTGCACTAAAAGCACCGCTTGCCAATCCTACCTTTACTGGCATCGTAACAGCACCAAGAATCACAGGTAGATGCGATGGGATTGAGGTCTTATGCAAAGCAGGACTTGCCATCAACGCTGGGCAGGTAGTCTATATTACAGGGGCATCTGGTAGTAATATTATCATCGGTCTTGCACAAGCTAACA
>Ga0315903_10006498_pt1 | contig 14896 bp, 14 predicted proteins | sample LakEriMetagenome_7_FD_203524 | JGI IMG/M metagenome (GOLD analysis project Ga0315903, IMG submission 203524) | Freshwater fungal communities from buoy surface, Lake Erie, Ohio, United States - Buoy 2 MA119 | ecosystem: Environmental > Aquatic > Freshwater > Lake | place: USA: Lake Erie, Ohio...
GAAACCGAAAACACAAACTAGTAGATTCAATATATAATACAAAATGAAAAGAAAACTTCTAAATCTATTAGCATTGTTATTGATAATAAACACAATGAATGCGCATACTTCAAAAAAGTGCGCAACAATGAAAGCTTATGAAAGAGCTATTGCAAAAGACTTTTCAATTATTGAAAAGGAAAAGGCATTGGAATTTGATACTAAAAATCGGCTCAACAAAAAAACACGTGCTACTATATATTCGTAATGGGTAAATTGAAAAGACAAAGCGGACAGGTAAGAGAACCACCAAATGACAGATTTTAGTTCGAAAAAATGTTTTATAAAATTGTAAAACAAAAAAGTGGAGACCAGAACCCACTTAAATAAACGGGACAAAATCAAAAAAAGTGGCGACTACGCAAAATGAAATGAAAAAAGTAAAAATGTTATTATTCGGCCTTGTGCTATTTAGCGCAACAACTTTTGTGGGTTGTAAAAAAGAAGGTTGTACAGACCCTGACAGTATCAATTATAACCCTGATGCAAAAGAAGATGATGCCAGTTGCCAATATGAAGGCAAAGAAGTATTTTGGTATAACCAAGCTACTGCTGACGCTTTAATAGCTGACGGTGCAACCGCGCTGACATATTATGTAGATGGTCAAGTTGTAGGCTCTTCCGCTGCTTCTGTTTATTGGACAGGTGCACCTGATTGTGGACAAAGTGGCTCAGTGACTGTAACCAAAGCATTAGGAAATGTTAAGAACAAATCTTATACATATAGCATTAAAGACCAGACAGGCTTTGAATATTGGTCAGGTGTTTCAAATTATACAGCAAATACTTGTACAGCAAAGCAATTGACTTTGTAAAAATGTACAAAGCAAATGGGGCGGACTGTTACAATAAATAGTTCCGCCCTATTTCTTAAATCTGCACTCGTGGCACAGAAAACAAAACCAGCGCATAACAGCTCCTACAATAAATTGGCGGTTCAGTGGTTAATTGAAGCTTTGTGCTTCGTATCAAGTTCAGTGGTGGCAGACAGTTTTCGTCTCCGAAATCGCCAACTTCTTGTAACAGCAAAACGATACTTGTCTTAATTCATATTATACATAATAGAGAAGAAATTGGAAGTGGAACAAATATTTCTGATGCAGAAGCACTTTCTCAATTAGACCTTTTAAATGAAGATTCCCGCTTAATTAATGGTAAAAGTTTACTTCCATGCCACCCATTTTGGGGTGTAATTGCAGATTGTGAAATCGAATTTTGTCTTGCAGAACAAGATGAATTTGGAAATGCTACCACAGGAATTACACGAGATGATGGCATGCCACCATCATGGGGAACACAAGATATTGATGATATTATTAAACCTGCTACAATTTGGGATAGACACAAATACTTAAACTTATGATTAATAAATATGGGTGGTAGCGATAGTGCATGTTAGGCAGACCAAATCTTATCACGACAAATTTATCGGGAGTAAATGCCAGATGCGCTAGATTTCTGTCCGCGCCGGTCCTTAGGCAGAGACTCGAGGAAGACGGAACGCTGCACTTCATGTCTCATTCTGGACAAGAAAGGTTGATGACTATTAAGTGATTATGTTGTTTTGGTGTGTAAATGGAATTTGCAAAACACAAACAAGAGATCCAGATACTTATCTTAATGGTTCTGCTGTATTAGATGGAATTTGGAATATAATTGAAACTGGTATTTATTTGGCCACTACCAATCAAATCCCCTCAACCAATTCGGGATATGGTGTATTTAAATATAAATGGCCTGGTGCTTGGCCTTTGAGTACAGCAATCGTAAGTCAAGAAATGGGAATGTTGTTATATCCGAATCCAATTACAGGGCAACAAACATTTTTTGTCCAATCTGATCATGATATTCAAAGCATCCAAATGTTTGATGCAAAAGGGATGAAAATTAATATAGAAACGACTTATTTATCAGAAAATAAAATAGCTATTCAACCTTTAGTAAACATGCCATTAGGACTTTATTACGTCTTATGTGAAGGAAAGTCGAGCAGAAAAATGGAACGAATACTCGTAAATTAAACCCAGATTCAGCATCAGAAATGTTGAAATGTTTAAGCAGCGGTAATTCGATATTTTGCAACTATTGAAAACATCTTCTCATTCGTCTCGTTAATAGTTAACGTGACATCTAATTTACTAGAATTTTCGTTCCGCAAATCCCATTGGGTGATTTGGGCTAAAGCAAACTAGATAATAAAACTAAAAAAGGTTTGATAATCAATCCTAGCAAACCTTTTTCTATTTCTTAATTTTTCCCCGAATAGGAATACTATGGGAACAAAACTCCCTTGTACTTCGTTAATTCTACATAGGGTATGCTTGATTTATATTTTGCGTTGATGCTACGAATAAATTCATTGGCAATAAGGGCATAGCCTCTTGGGTTAGGATGAACTCCATCTAAACTAAATGCACCACCAGAAATAAATTTAGCATTCATGGTGATACCATTGTATACAATACCAGATGTAATCGTACGCATGTAAGCATTCATATCTACCAATGCTAAATTTTTAGCAGCTGCAAGTTCAGCAATGCTTTTATTGTAGTTACTTGTTGCTAGTTGAACTAAAGTAACTTCATCTTTATCTAAAACATATCTATCGATAAGTGGTTTATCCGGTAAAACGCCCCAGCCACCGCAACGAATTGAATCACCTGGTGTGGTTAATAAAATTAAGTCTTTGTCAATCGCCTTTCTCAGAAAGCCTGGCTGCGTAGAGTCAACAATTAGCAAACCATTTGCACCAGCCGTCCAGGTTATGGGTAAACTTAAAGAGGCGTATAATTGATTTAATGTATCAGCCTTACCTTGCGTCAATATCACGGAATTCCAAGGCACGGTTGTAAAATAAGGAACAGAAGTAACATCTGGCACATTTGCAATTGCTCCTTTAGCTCCAAACTTCGTTAAAGAATCCACGAAAGTAGTTAATGCCACCTTTACTGCCACATCATCAGATATGGCAGGTACTAATGGGTTCGCAGAAGCTGCGGGTGCGCCTTCTGTTGCATAACCAAGCACATCGTTATTACCTAACCACAATGTAAAAAATGTTGGATTAATGCGCATCGCTTCTGATAGCAAGGTACTCGTACCAGGTGTTTGCACGAAGCGATTCAAAAATGGGTTCAACAAGCTATACAAATTCCAATTTGCATCAATCGCTCTTATGCCTGGCACAGCTACTAAATTATAAGGTCCTTGTGCAGCTACATTATTTAATGGCGTAGATCCTTTAGGATTTAAGATTGGAGAAAGACTTGGTATTGAACTGTTACAAGGTGTTACAAAGCCTAGTACCCTACCCGCATTATTACTGCCATCATTTCCACCTCCTTCATTCATGTAAGGAACTTTAAATACGCCTCCACCTGCTAAAGCAAATTGCTCTGCCAACATTTTTGGATATGAATTCTTTTGACCCTCTAAGGTAAGGGCGCCATCGCTATAACCTGATGCCAACGAATTACCTACTGCAACAAATCGCGAGAAGTTAGCTTCACCACTGCTGATTAGTTGAGGTTCCAAGTTAGTTTTGCAAGCACTGAATAAAAGGCCAATACCTGCAATTTGTAATATGTATTTTTTCATTTTTTCATAATTTGAAATCATCCTAAGGTTGAAGCACTCAATAAAAATTTTGAGAAGAGGTTGAGCTTAGTAATTTTTAGCATACGAGGTTCTCTTGCGAATTTGCCAAGTTAATCCGGCACCTGGTGCTAATACTTTAGTATGGAAGGTTCCACTCAAACCAGTTTCTTTATTCGTTTGTGTACGTTTAAATACATTTTGATACATGATTGATAAATCTAATTGTAAGCGATCTTCCAATTTAAAACTCGCTCCTGCGGTTAATCCCAATCTATCATTATCGGGTAACTCAGGCGATACATAGCCATTTTGTATAGGTGTTTGGTCGAAAAACGCCCCCACCCGTAATTGAGTGTTTCTGCTTGCATCGTATTGAATACCTGCTCTAAAAGCCATTGCATTCTCGTAAAGACGAGGAGACTTTGCATCTGTCACTGAACTTGTATTTAAGCCATAATCGAATCCTAATGAATCAAATGTTTTCCAATAAGTATAATTGAAATCGGCGGCAAAAGTAGTACGCTTGTTCAGCTTGAAAGAAGTCCCTACAGCTATTTCAGCAGGTAGATCTAACTCAGTTACAAATGTATTTTTTGCTGGGAATGTAGTTGATAAAGCAGTTGGAATATTCGTAAATTCAGCAGTGCCTTCGTCTACATTCATCGTTACTTCAGAGTGATAAGTAACCCCAAAATTAAATCGCTTGTCATTCTTATAATAAATACCAACATTGTATCCATTTCCTTTCGCGTCGCCATTCAGTCGAGCGTGGGCATCATTCGAATTGGTAGAAGAGGCAATTGGCAAGTCTTTTTCAAGATTTACTCTTCCATTTGCAAAAATATATCCCCCACCGATTGATAATTTATCGGTTATTCGAAATGATACGGTCGGTTGTATGAAAATAGTTTGTAAACTGACTTCTGTGAGTGTGTATCTGCCAGTCCATTCTGCAGGATACATCACACCGCTTCCAAATGGTGTATAAGCTCCGATACCAACATTGATTCGTTTGCTTAATTTAAGTTGACCGTATGCTGCTAGCGGCGTAAATACTTGTGCTGTAGCATCTGTAGTAATATTTGTTCCTTTTTCAAGAAAACTAGTTGAAGGAATCAGCGCATTCATACCACCTACAAATTGATTAATCACAAAACTCATACCTGCCGGATTAAAATAAATGGTAGATGCATCTTGCGCAAAACCAACTCCAGTATGAGCCATTCCGATTTGCTTGATTCCTTGCAACCCAACTTTAGAACCTCCAGCAAACAAGTTGTCACTGAATATACTACATGCCAAGAAAAATGATAATATCTTTTTATTCATACAATAATTGTTTGAGGGTACAAGTAAATAGTAATAGTACAATGTACCAAAAAAGTATCTAACTTATTGTGGTAAAATCAATAATAGAAAATAAAACTTAAGGTGCAATAGAACCTATGAAATCATTTGCAGCTAACTCCCAAATCGAAAAGTCAGCATTCTCTGCACTTCCATCGCCATCCAAATCAGTTGCAAGATAACCACTAGCAAAATCATTAGCATCTGTTTCCCAAGTTGAGAAGTCATTATTATCTACGACGCCATCATTTGTAATATCACCTGAATGTAAGGCAAATAAATTTGAGTTTTGAAGGCTGGACATATTTTGCGCATAAGCCTTTGCTATTTGGTCAGTGAAATTATAAGTGATTGCTCGATTCATAATTGTAACAGGTTGAGCACTCCATGTTTCTACAGAATTTCTATGTTTCACTACAATGTAAAATGATCCCGACAAATCAACATTCAATGTGCCGGTAGCTTGTCCAAAAATATTCAACTTAGCTTGAGCTGTGCCCATAGTAGTAAAAGGAGCAGTAGTGCTTCGTAATTCGATAGTCACAACATCACAATCAATCGGTCTAGCACCAGACACTGATTGATTTAATAAAGTTGGCTTCATTGTAACACTTGATGGTGTTGAACTGGCTATGTACCCCTTTAGAAATACATTTACATTCACACTTGTGTTACAATCATTAACCAAGTTACTATTTGCCGTTTCACATTGGCACATCTTATGCATATAAAAATCAGCACCTCCATTCGAGGTACCTAGTAATTGCTGTGAATTGTTAGGATTAAAATCACAAGTACCATAAAATGAACCTAATGAAAATACGTTACCAAAATTATCAATGTTCACATCTCTCACAAAAAGAGCCGCTCCAGACACTTTACCTAATTGTCGAGCCCAAATTAAATCGCCTAATGGGTTGAGTTTGACATAATATGAATCACCAGAACCTAAGGCAGTCATATTTGTAACATTCGGACCTGGGTCGAAATCAGCAGTATTCTGAAAAACACCACAAGCATATATATTTTCTTCGTAATCAAAACCAACTTTCATACCGGTATCATAGGCTGCTCCACCTAAACGTTTAACCCAATTAAAATCACCATTACTATTCAGATACAAAATAAAAATATCTTGCCCCCAACCGACTTGATTTAAAATGGCGTTATTTGGACTATTGAAATTAACGTTGCCCAAATAATTTCCTTGAACAACTATTTTTTTAGATGGCGTAATTACTAGGTCACGCACATCATCGTCATTTTCAGCACCATATCGTTTCGCCCAATTAAAATTACCATCTGATGAAAGCGAGAGTAAAAAGGCGTCGAATAAACCAGCTGATGTTTGATTGAAAACAGCTGTACCTGGATTGAAATCAACCGTTCCTTTAAAGGTTCCACCTAAAATAATCGAATTATTGACACCTATTCCAACCGTATTTACATAATCATCTGTGTTAGTCCCAAATCTTCTAGCCCACATGAATTCTCCATTGTTATTTAATTTCTGAACAAAACAATCATAGGCACCAGCGCTAGTCAAGTTGGATACAGCAGAATTAGGATTGAAGTCAACTGTCCCTTTAAACCATCCAACCGTGACAACGTTACCTTGCTCATCAACATTCAATTGGCCACTTTCGTCATCTGAAGTTCCTCCAATTTTTTTCGCCCAAATAAAATTTCCATTATTATCAAATTTCGAAACAAATACATCTAGCAAACCAGATGGTGCAATTGTAAATACATTTGCAGAACCTGTTCCAGGGGCAGGGTTAAAATCTACACTGCCAAAAAAAGTACCCGTGACAAAAATATTACCATTCGAATCAATGGCGATGTCAATCCCCTCATCAAAACTAGTACCCCCGAAAGTTTTAGCCCATTGTATTTGTCCTTCTGAATTATACTTTTGCAGAACTACATCCGTACCCCCAAGACTAGTTACCGTAACAGATGAACCAGGGATAGTATAATTGCCAGCAAAGTGCCCTATTGTGAACAAATTACCTGCTTTATCACTTACCATTGCGTTACCTATATCTTCGCCTGTGGAACCAATCGTCATATTCCAAGCAAGAGAAGCAAGTTGGGCATTTACTGAAAAAATGGAAAATAAAGAGAAGAAAATTGATGAGTAAATCTTTTTCATGTTTTTATAGTGTTTTTTTTAGGTGCTAAATTTAACAATAAAATGCATTCAAAAATCATTCGATGATATAAAATTTACTAACATATTTCAGAACTCCATAGTTTTTTTGGATTTAATTCAGACCCCAAAATTCGGAATTTAGTCGTCAAACAACTCAACAATTGAACTTTAACAAGTGCGAAAGGCTTGCAAGAAAAAGTACTTTTCACAATGAAGAAATACACATTACGATCAATATAATTTATAACTTAGTACGTGCTATATAAGAAATTTATACTTCTTTTCGAGGATTTCTAGAGAGAATTTCGTCTACCATACCATATTCTTTAGCTTCTTCAGCAGTCATCCAATAATCACGATCGCTATCTTTTTCAACTTTAGCATATTTTTGACCAGTATGGTAAGCGATGATTTCGTATAATTCTTTTTTTAATTTTAAAGTTTCCCGAATTGTGATTTCCATATCAGACACTTGACCTTCTGCACCACCCATAGGTTGGTGAATCATAATGCGAGAATGCTTCAAAGCCGTTCGTTTTCCTTTCACACCTGCGCACATAAGAACAGCGCCCATACTAGCTGCCATACCTGTACAAATTGTACTTACATCAGGAGCAATTATTTGCATGGTATCATATATTCCCAAACCTGCATAAACGCCACCTCCTGGGCTGTTTAAATACATTTGAATGTCGCGTGTTCGATCCACACTTTCAAGGAATAAGAGCTGAGCTGTAACTATGTTTGCAACATAATCATTGATACCCTCTCCTAAAAAAATAATACGATCCATCATTAAACGCGAAAAAACATCCATACTTGCTACATTCATGGGTCTTTCTTCAATAATGTAAGGGGTTAAATTAGTAACACTTTTTTGCATATGAGTGGTGTAGTTATGCAAAGTTGCACTACTAATACCTCTATGTTTTACAGCATATTGATTAAATTCATTATGGTTCATAATTTTAATTTTATGTTTTGTTAGATGTCAAAAGTAAGGTAATTTAAGAAATAAATATGGCTATCCTTTAACCACGAAATTCTCCCCAAACTTTGCGCAAACAATGTGCAATTTCTCCCAGGGTACACTTATTTTCAACCGCATCGATTACCAAAGGCATTAAATTTTGCTTCGTGCTTGCAGCCTGCGTAATTGCCAATAATTTTTTATTGATAATTGCTTGTTCACGGTCTGCTTTGTAAGTCTTTAAACGATTTACTTGCAATACTTCTACAGATGCATCGATTTTCATTATGGGTGTTTCAATTGTATCTTGGCTGATATACTTATTAACACCAACTATAATCTTCTCATTTTTTTCTACAGCCTTTTGGTACTGATAACTCGCATGGGCAATTTGCTCTTGAATGAAACCTTGCTCAATTGCGCTCACTGCACCACCCATAACATCTATTTTTTCAATCAGTAATTTGGCTTCTTTCTCCAAATCATTGGTTAAACTTTCCATAAAAAAACTACCCGCAAAAGGATCTACGGTGTCACAAATTCCGCTTTCTTCCGCTATAATTTGTTGTGTACGTAATGCCAATCCTGCAGCTTGTTCTGTGGGCAAACTCAGTGCTTCATCATATCCATTGGTATGTAAACTTTGAGTTCCACCTAGCGTCGCTGCTAGGGTTTGAACCGTTACACGCACTATATTATTCATGGGTTGTTGAGCAGTAAGGGTACTGCCCCCAGTTTGGGTATGAAAGCGCAATTTTTGTGCTTCGAGCGATGTAGCACCTAATTCTTTCGTAATATGAGCCCATAATCTTCTTGCTGCACGAAACTTTGCAATCTCCTCAAAAAAGTGATTGTGCGCATTAAAGAAAAATGAAAGTCTTTTTGCAAAAATATTTATATCGAGACCTTGTTCGATAGCTGCTTTCAAATAGGCTTTCCCATTTGCTAAGGTGAATGCCAACTCTTGAACTGCAGTACTCCCTGCTTCGCGAATATGATATCCCGAAATAGATATTGTATTCCACTTTGGTACTTCTTGACTACAAAACGCAAAAATATCTGTAATCAATCGCATAGATGGTTTAGGAGGATATATATATGTTCCTCTTGCAGCATACTCTTTAAGAATATCGTTTTGAATAGTTCCTGTTATTGTTTTTACATCTACACCTTGCTTTTTCGCTAAGGCTACATAAAATGCTAAAAGAATAAAACCTGTTGCATTAATTGTCATAGATGTACTAACCTGATCTAAGGGTATACCTTTAAATAAACGCTCCATGTCTTCTAACGTATCAATAGCCACGCCTACTTTACCAACCTCTCCTTTTGCCATTTCGTCATCGCTATCATAACCTATTTGCGTGGGTAAATCAAACGCGACACTTAAACCTGTAACACCTTGCTTCAACAAAAAATGATACCGCTCGTTTGATTCTTCAGCGGTGCTAAAACCTGCATATTGGCGCATGGTCCAAGCTTTATCACGGTACATGCCTTCGTGAATACCGCGCGTAAATGGAAACTGCCCTGGAAGCTCCTTTTGGTAATTTGCTTCTGTATAAACTTTTTGAATTTCGATACCAGAATCGCTTACTACTTTTCTATCACTCATGTTTTAATCAAAAATTAATGAGCCGCAAAAGTAAAGTATATAAATTGTAGTGAATAAAATTTAGCTATCTGAAAATACTGTAACCTATTTTTAGATTTGCAACAGCACTTATCATTGGACCGCGATTGAAATCATTGTAAAAGAAACTCAATTGTTGGTCGGAGCCACGAAATCCGTCGACAGATTTGTAGCGCAACCCCGCTCCAAAATTCATATCAATATTGATTCGGTCTTCTTTATCGATGTAAAATTGGTAACCTATTAGTGCATGCATAGCTAATGCCCTTTTCTTAGATGAAAAGGGAATCAACCGCTGAAAGGTGATTCCGCTGCTGTTGGTTTCAGTCACGAATTCTTCGAATTTTTCTCTTGTAAATTTTCCCATCATATTCATCCCAATATATCCTTCTGATGCTTTTTTGCTAAAATAATAGCGCATTTCTGGAAAGATTCGTACGCCATTATATTGGAATGAAAGTGGTTCACCATCGAAGACTACTCGATAAAAAATATAATCTGTTTGGATCTGAAAACCCAATCTATTCGCCATTCGCCTTTCGACCGAAAAACTTAAATTCGGCTCAAATGCAACGAGCTTTATGGGTGCTATTTTTAGAGTAACACATTTAAAATCAGCATCTTGAGCTATTGATGATACCGCAAGAAGGAGACAGCATACACTTATTCCGAGCAGTTTAGATAAATTCCGCATTTATTTTAAAGTTGAAAGTTTGGTAATATTTTGCATATCAGAGATATCATAATAGGCTATACCGTCTGTTAGCATACAAATTAGGATATTGTTATTTACGATTACATCTATAAAAGTTTCACCTTGGATTACTTGTTTTTGCAAAGGACTATCTCCATTCGTAATATCAAATACGACTAAGCCTTGCATTTTATCTGCTACAAAAAGATAATTGCCATGCAAGCCCAAACCAACTGGATTTTGCATATTGATTCTTGTAACGAAGGTAGGTGTTGCGATGTTCGTACCGAGTTTATACACTTCAAGTACATTTAAGTTATTGCTCCCGCATAAACGGCCACTTCTTATTGTTAAATATGCATGCGTTGCGTTTGCAACTACTGGATCGCAGCCTGTAATATGCTGTACAAAGGATTCTTTAACCGGCAATAGAGGATCAGTGATATTATACATATACATACCTGAATTGCTTGCTATAAAAAGCTTATCTCGAAATGGAAATATAGTTTCGATACTTTCACCAACATTTAATTTCTTCTTAAAAATAAGAGTGGATGGATTCGTAATATCGAAAATACTTAAATCACTCTGATCGATAGCATACAAATAGTTTCCAACAATAGCAAACCGAGCTAGAGAACCAGCTTTACCTGATGGATTCGTTGAAATAGCACCAGAATTCATGTTTGCTTTTTCGCAAGCAACTATAAAAAATAAAGTGCCAATAGCTAATATAAAAATTACTTTCTTCATGTTTTGATCTAATTTTTTTCGAAAAATATTACAGTGTTTTACACTTAGGGTCAGTCAATGTTTTCTTCTCCCATCCAATCACGATGCCTTTACTTTTATCTGGGCATTCGAAAAAAGTATTTGAAGCATCTGGCAATAAACCTTCAGACACATTATAAACATTAGTAACACGATTGATAACTTTAATATCATTCAGATTAGAAATATCGAGACTTACTAAATCCGTGAAATTATTTGTAATAAGCATATTATTTTTAATAGCTATCTCACTCGCACCGGGTATAGAAATAAACTTGAGTTTTACAGGCGCGCTAGGATTACTGCAATCTATAACATGAATACCTTTACTTACATCGGCTTGAAAAGTTAAATTATTGCCGTATTGATAAATTTTACCCGCATTAATAGTCGTTTGGGGTGCTAAGGTTTCAATATTTTTAATTTGACTCAATGACATGTAAATAGGCGCAAACCCCTCTATTTTGCTAGGTGCTTTTTGGGGATGACAAGCTACAAAACTTGCTACAGCCAAAAATGCTAAGCTAGTCAGATAAATAATTTTATTTGTTTGCATACAGCTTATTAGTTTAATTTTAATTGATAAGTAATTGCTAGTTATTTTGAGACGACTTAAAGTTAAAAAATGTTAGCGAAAAAAATTTATTTTTTTACTCTCTTTAAATCTTGAAAAACCTCATTTGCAAATTTTTCTAAACTTGGATCCCTTGCACCCATTAGCAATAAGACGTCGCCAGCGTGCAAATTAGTGATTACTTTTTCAAACAGTTGCTTTCGATCAGCCTCGAAATAAGCATTGATTCCGCTGAATTTCAAGTCTTGTATTAAGTCTTTCGCCGAAATATCTTTAATCGCAGTGCCACCTGCATAATATATTTCGCTCATCCAAATTTCATCATCAGCTCGCATGCAATTCGAAATTTCTTCAACTAATTCTTTACGAATAAATCTTGTTGGACCATAGCCATGTGGCTGAAACCAAGCTATCAATCTATTACCTACTGGTTGGCAGGCACGAATAGAAGCTGCAATTTTAGCTGGATTGTGTGCGTAATCGTCAATAACCGTAATGCCCAAATGCTCTCCTAATAATTGATGCCTGCGATATATTCCTCCATAAGTTTGCAAAGCATTTGCACATTGCTCCAAATGAACACCCAATAAATCAGCTACTGCCATACATGCTAGCGCGTTCTCCATATTGTGTTTACCAATAGTAGGTATTTTGAACAAGATATCATTTACATAAAAGGAAATAGAAAAACCGATTTGTTTGAAATCTTTACCTTCAAAACGAGTGCCCCCTCCAAAGTCTAAACTTATATTTTGAGAGTAGGCTTTTGCAAGAGGATGTGCGTAATTTACTATAAAGTACTCTTGTGTATTTCGTTTGAAAGTATTAAAAATTTCAGCCAGTTCTTCTAACTCTTTATGATCTTTATCGATGCTTAATAAAAGACCTATCTGGGGCTTGTATTTCACCAAGGTCCCGTCGCTTTCATCAGCTTCAATTAATAAATAATCGCTCTTACCAACGAATGCATTTCCGATGCCTCCTTCAGTTTGCAAACTCGCCAAACCAGCACCAGTAATCAAAGAAGGGCTTACTCCACACTCGTGTAAAATATGAAACAACATAGCAGTTACTGTAGACTTTCCTGAAGTACCAGCTATTGCAATAGTTTTGCGACTATCACAAATCTCTGCTAACAAATCCGCCCGTAAAATAATAGGTATGTTTAGCGCTTGGGCTTTTGCAATTTCTAGGTTCGTATCTTCTATAGCTGTTGAAATAATCACAGCTTCGGTATTTTCATCAATGCCACTGCCATCTTGCAAAAAACATTGAATATTCTCTTTGGCCAATTGTGTTTTGATGTAGTCATTTTCAGCATACGCAAATAATCTATCACTGCCTCTTACATGCTTATTATTACCTGCCAAGTATTGAGCCATGGCACTCATGCCTGCACCACCGATGCCAATAAAGAAAAAATTTTGTTTGTCTAAAACCATAAATAAATTTTAAGAAAAAAATGAGGCTAAAAATCTTATCGATTTTCGAATAATAAAATTTTCGCTTCTTTGTTCAAAGCTTCTAAGGCAATGGCTGTTGGAGCGTCTTCTTCCTGCTGAATCACACGCTCCGAAATCGCTTTAATTAAATCAGCAGCGGGAGCGCCCATTGGCAAAGAAGATCCTACCCGGTTGAGCATAGTAATTTCTTGCTCTTTTACAGCATTAATGGTTTGCCAGACTTGATGTGACACATACAATTGTTGCGAAATATTATGCTCAAATTCAGCCCGAATAGTTTGCACCATAGCCAATTGCAAATCTTGGGCAGTAGCTTCTTTTGAATATAATTTGCTTATCATATTCATGGGTCGAATACGCTCAATAAAAATAGTTAAACGTTCATAAGCTTGTAACCTCATTTGCATCGACTTTTCAGAATTTTGCTGAAAAATTGCCATTTGCTTCCGTTCAATTTCTTTTATCAGAAATTTATTGACAATATAAGCTGATGCGATAAGCACAACAATAGATGGAAGTATATATTTAAGAATTTCTAAAATTTGCTGAATAACATTCATATCGATAACGTAAAATAGGTGGTAAATATAAGCGTATTCAATAAGCTTTATCCATTGCCTAAGTGAAAAAATAGCAGTTTGACTGAATACAGTCCTGAACATGTTATTCTAATTGACTGGCTTTGGCATATAGTCAGCTTTTGACCAAATTATTACTTCGCACTTTATTTCTATTTAATCCTCGTGTTTGGCCTAATATTGTATTATTAATATGAATTCTATTTTATTATCGCTGCTTAAATATATATCATTGCCATTTGCTTTAATATATGGGTTAGTAGTCACGCTGCGAAACAAGATGTATGATTGGGATATATTTTCATCAATTTCATTTAGTACACCTGTAATTTCAGTAGGAAATATTACAGTAGGTGGCACAGGAAAAAGCCCACATATAGAGTACTTAATTGAGCTGCTTTCTCGACAGTACGCCATTGCGACTTTGAGTCGTGGGTATAGACGTGCTAGTCGTGGATTTAGAATTGCCGACATGCAAAGCACTTCACATGAAATTGGAGATGAACCGTTTCAGTTTAAATCTAAGCACCCTTTGATTGAAGTTTGTGTGGCAGAAGAGCGAATGACGGCTATTCCACAATTGCTTCAACAAAAACCACATGTTCAAGTAATCTTGTTAGATGATGCATTTCAGCATAGAACTGTAAAGCCTGGATTATCGATTTTACTCAGCGATTTTGATCGACTCTATACTAGAGATTATATCATGCCATTTGGTTTATTGCGTGAAAGCCGTGGCGCTGCATCAAGAGCTGATCTGATTCTTATTTCAAAATGTCCTTCAGATTTAACACCAACTAAAAGAAATGAAATTGAAAAAGAGATTCAGCCATTACCGCATCAGCAATTGTTTTTTTCGAGTATTCAATACAAACAAATTTACTCACTAAGTCCAAGTAAGATTCATCCCAATAATGAGACCGAAATACTACTTGTTACAGGCATAGCCAACCCATTGCCTTTGCTATTACATTTGCAAACTCAATATAAGAAAGTACATTCACTCAAATACAAAGATCATCACTACTTTACTTTTGATGACCTCGAAGAAATTACAGCTGCGTTTAAGCATTTA